>Ga0078972_1004482_pt1 | contig 38060 bp, 41 predicted proteins | sample YelNatPaOPGAMG01_FD_67568 | JGI IMG/M metagenome (GOLD analysis project Ga0078972, IMG submission 67568) | Hot spring thermophilic microbial communities from Obsidian Pool, Yellowstone National Park, USA - OP-RAMG-01 (SPADES assembly) (version 2) | ecosystem: Environmental > Aquatic > Thermal...
TGCTGATGATTTGATTAATGCGGAGATGCTCGGCTCAATCTCCTCTATACTCTCCACAATACCCAAATTCTCAGATAAGCCCCTTTTCTTAACAACAAAGACCAGAGAAGGAGGTGTAAGGGTCTCAGCCAGATTAGGCGCTGCGTATAAAGGAGGAGCCAACATCGGACTTACCCTGAGAAAGGTTGCTGAAAAGGTTCACGGGCAAGGCGGTGGGCATAAGGCTGCTGGCGGCGCAACTCTGACATACATCGAGCCTGCAAAACTAATGAGTTTGATTCAGGAAGCGTTGGTCCTTGAAATCTAAGATAACCTTGGAGTTAACCAGCGGTGACCATAAGCTGATTAAAGCTTTGTATGAAGCGCTCTATCCTGACAATATTAATTTGCCAGAAGGTCTTCATATTAGGATGGAGCGTGTAGGCGGTTGTCTACTGTTAGAAGTTGAGTCAGAGTTTAGGCTTGAAACCTTAATATCGACCGTTGAAGAAATGCTTGAGGATATGCAGTCTGCGTTGGCTTCGTTAAGTGCGGTGAAGGCTGATGCTCGACCTTAAGCTGGTGAGAGAGCGCCCAGATATGGTTAGGGAGATGCTCGCTAAAAGAGGTGTATCTTTCCCACTTGACGAGCTCTTGGCAAAGGATGCTAAGAGGAGACAGTTGCTGACCGAGGTTCAGAGACTCAAACACCAAAGAAACCTGCTATCCTTAGAGATAGCGCAAGCAAAGAGAGAGGGTAAAGATGTTTCGGAAAAGATGCTTCTGGTCAAAGAGTTCTTGAAGAATATAGATCGACTTGATGCTGAGGCGGAGGCGCTTGATCAACAAGTGAACAACCTGCTGAAGGCGCTGCCCAACCTCATACACGAATCCGTACCAATTGGAAGAGACGAATCAGATAATGTAGTGGTCAGAAGCTGGGGTGAGCCTAAACCCTTTCAAATCCCGCCTCGAGACCACATAACCCTAGGACTCTCACTCAATGTTATCGACATAGATAGGGCTGCCAAAGTAGCTGGCTCAAGGTTCTACTACCTTAAGGATAACTTAGTCAGATTGAACTACGCGTTAATATCCTATGCACTTGACTTCTTGAAGCAGAAGGGGTTCACGCTTCTTCAACCCCCCTACATGTTGAAGAGGGAGGCGATAGAAGGCACGATCATAATTTCGGACTTTGAGGATGTGATCTACAAGATCGAGGGCGAAGACCTATACCTTATCGGGACTGCTGAGCACGCTATAGCAGCTATGCACATGGATGAAATACTTGACGGATTACTGTTACCGTTGAGATACGGTGGGATAAGCCCTTGCTTTAGGAAGGAAGCTGGTGCTCACGGGCGCGATACTAAGGGGATATTTAGGGTTCATCAGTTTGAGAAGGTCGAGCAGTTTGTCTTTTCTAAGCCTGAAGATTCGTGGAGAGAGCATGAGATGCTTATACGCAACGCTGAAGAATTCTTTCAATCGCTAGAGATACCGTATAGGGTGGTTCTCCTCTGCTCAGGTGATTTAGGCAAGACTTCAGCCAAGACCTATGATCTAGAGGCTTGGTTCCCCGCTCAAAATACTTATAGAGAGGTGGTCTCCTGCAGCAACTGTCTAGATTATCAGGCACGCAGGCTGAGGATAAAGTATAGGGATAAGCCTAACGAGGAGTCGAGGTTTGTTCACACCCTTAATAGTACGCTCGTTGCGACAGAAAGAGCGCTTATAGCGATTATGGAGAATCACCAGAACGAAGACGGCTCGATAAACATACCGAAGGTCCTTAGACCATACTTTGGTGATGAGAGGCTGGTGCCGCGGAGTAGAGTAGGGCTTAAATCTATGTAAATCGTGGGCTTGGCTGTTTAATATGCCGAAGCGTCAGTCTGCTAAGATCAGGGATAAGTGGAGGAGCAAGACGTGGCTGATCGTTGAGGCTCCACCATCCTTCGGCAGCACACAGATAGGTTACATCCCGGTTACCGATGTCGAGAAAGCGGCTGGGCGTGTCGTTGAAACGACGCTTTACGATATCGTGAAACAAGACCCTCAACAATACGTGTATAAGCTATACTTTCAAATAACTGAAGTTCAAGACGGCGTAGCAAAATCGATCTTAAAAGCCTACGAATACTCAAGAGAGTATCTGAAAAGCCTTATACGCAGAGGATCATCCATGGTTACGTTCATAAAAGACTATGTAACCAAAGATGGCATAACTGTTAGAGTATATGTAGTGGCTTTCACACAAAAAAGAATAAACTCTTCACGCAAACATGCGATCAGGATGGCGGCCGATAAAGTGCTTCAAGAAAAGACTGCATCCCTAACTTACGACCAATTCGCCCAGGAGGCGGTGCTGAGCAAGGTGGGCTCAGATATTCATAACGAGGCCCGAAAGATCGCTGCGCTTAGACACGTTGGTATATTCAAATTTAAGTTAGTGAAGGGTGTCCCGGTTATGGCTTCCGCTGCGAATATACTTGAGGCTGCGTCTGGAGAAGCCGGGGAAGGGGAACCTACAGCCCCTGCATCCGAAGAAGGGGAGGTTGAAGAAGAGCCTACAAGTTAGCCCCTTCTACCGGTTGCCACGATTTTTATTACTTGTCCATCTTCTAATACGTGGTCTGCACCTAGCCTCACACCACTGACCGCATCGACCGCGTAGAGGAAGGTGTCTCCTAGATCTGTGTGTATGAGGTATGCTAGGTCTCTAGCAGTAGTGCCTCTTCGCACAACTTTGGCATCTGGCAGAACATTACCTTTTTTGTCGGAGAGCCTAGACTCATCTTCAACAGGGTAGACTACGATACTCTGTAGAAGCTGAAAGTAGGCTGCGTTAATCGCCTGCTGAACACCCGTTGAACCCCATTTTGCGAGAACCCTACGCTCTATAAATTCTAGTGCCCTCTTCTGCTCTGCGGTAAGTTTTTCAGGCGCTCTGATCTTGAAGCTTCCGTCACCAGGGATATAATCTATAAGCCCTTTTTCTGCTGCCCTCCTTAAAACGAGTTCTGCTTCTGAAGCGCAGGGGATCACTATCCTACCCGTCTCTTTGAGTCTTGCTATATTCTTCTCTGATGTAGGTAGGTCGCATTTGTTTGCCGCTATAAGGCTTGGCTTGGAGCTCCTTCTTAAATAGTCTACGAATCGATCTATCTGCTCTTCAGACCAAGAGGTGGGCTTCTCAGCCTTTAACCCAAGCCTACCAATCGCCTCTTGTATCACCTGCTCACCTATACTTAACCCGCTTAACCTCTGCGCAAGAATCGGTGCGAGCTTGCCTGCACCAGCTTCAACGGTCCTTGCGATTCTCTGCCAATCCTTCATAAGTAGCTGCTTTAGCCACAGATTGAACTCCCTCTCAACAAACTCCACATCGTTGAGCGGGTCGTGGCTGCCAGCTTCACACACCCTGCCCTCTTCATCAGTCGAACCTGAAGCGTCTACTACGTGTATTAGGGCGTCAGCCTGTCTAAGGTCGTCGAGAAACTTGTTCCCCAATCCGCGCCCCTGCGAAGCTCCAGGCACTAGACCAGCCACGTCCACTAGCTTGACTGGGATGAGCCTAATACCATTTAGGCACATAGAGTTTACAGGGCTATCCTTTACGTTAAGCTTCTTGCATACACATTCTTTGCGGAGATACGCTATTCCGTAGTTGGGTTGGATCGTTGTGAAAGGGTAGCTAGCCATAGGAACGTTCATCAAGGTTGCCGCGTTGAAGAAGGTTGATTTTCCTGTGTTAGGTTTACCTATTATGCCTACGAGCATCACAGATAGTGATTTGGCGTAGAGTATAAAAGCATGTTCTGCATGTGTGATATGCGACGCGGTTTGAAAGTATTGGTCTGTGATCCAGTGTCAAGCAGATGCATAGAGACGCTAAGAGGCGCTGGTTTAGAAGTCTCTTATCAACCTAAGATATCTGCCGAGGATCTGATTAAGCAGATCCCGGAGTATGATGTGGTGATAGTTAGAAGCAGGACAAAGATCACATCCTCTGTGATCGAGGCTGGTAAGAAGCTGCGGGTTATTGGGCGCGCTGGAGTTGGCTTAGACAACGTGGATACCGAAGCTGCAGCCAGGAGAAACATAGTTGTGCTCAACACCCCAGAATCTTCGACTGAAGCGGTGGCTGAGCTGGTTATCGGGTTTATGCTGTGCCTGGCTAGGAAGATACCTCTTGGAGATCGAGGGATCAAGGAGGGGAGGTGGCTAAAGGGTGAAATGATGGGCATCGAGCTTAAAGGTAAGACGCTGGGCATAGTTGGGCTAGGTAGGATCGGCAGCAGAGTGGGAGCTTTGGCAAAAGCTTTTGGGATGAAGATACTTGTGTACGATGTTATTCAGCTCCCAGAGCAGCTCATCAAATCGCTTGAGGCAGAAGTAGTCGATCTTGACACCCTACTCACTCGATCAGACTTTATTACTCTTCACGTTCCTCTTACACCCGAAACCAGGCATATGATCAACCGAGAAAGGTTGGCGAAGATGAAGAAGGGCGCATATCTGATAAACGCTTCAAGAGGTGAGGTAGTCGATGAGGAAGCACTTTACGAAGCCCTTAAGGAAGGTCGGCTGGCCGGTGCTGCCCTAGATGTGTTTGAAAGAGAACCACCGACCTCTGAGGTTGTAAAGCTACCAAATGTTGTCTGCACACCTCATATAGGCGCGCAGACGGTTGAGGCGCAGGACGCTGCCGGAGAGATGTTGGCTGAAAAGGTCATTAAGGCTCTGGGATTAAGATAAGTTTAAGTGTATATGACAAAGCCAGTCATATGAGCGGTAATGTATAGACACATAGCAGAGGCTTGGCAGAGGATCTATAAAGAGAAGGCAGGGGATATAACCCAGCGTGCAATAGAGTGGAGGAAGGAGGCGGCTATAGTTAGGTTAGAGAAGCCAACGAAGCTACACAGGGCTAGAAGCCTAGGTTATAAAGCGAAGCAGGGTTTCGTAGTAGTCAGAGTCAGAGTAGGGCGTGGAGGCAGCGTCCGCTTACGCCCAAGGGCTGGTAGAAGACCTAAGCATCTTGGTGTGGTCAAGATTAAGCGTGCGATCAGCAGCCGCGAGATAGCCGAGAACAGGGCTGCGAGGAAGTACCCGAACCTTAAAGTGCTCGGCTCATACTTCTTATACGAAGACGGGAAGTATAGGTGGTATGAAGTTATATTGATCGACCCAGCACACCCCGCTATCAAAGGCGATGTTAACGTAGGCAGAGTTGTGAGCAGCTAGAACCCTGCTTCGACTGGATCCTGAGGCTTCATAACCTCCCTTAGCAGCGCTGTTACGTAGCACCCTTTTCCCAAAGTAGTCTTAAGTGATAAGTCTTCTTTTAGAACTTCTGTGTGAAGTTCGGCTAGGAGAAGGGTAGCTGCCCTAACATCCCCTCCTACACTCAGCTCAGGCATCTCGTCGATATAGAAGCTTCTAGGCGAAACATCTTCCTCCGCCAGAACTTTTGAGGCGTACATACCTAGTCTACCGAAATCTTCACTTCTGAATCTGTAGCCTACGAGCGGACATAGAAGCACCACTCTATTTGAATCGATGATCTTTCCTTCGGCCTTTCTAGGTTCAAGCACCTTTACCCCCATAACCTCTGCAAAGAGGTCTGATGGTTGTATTGAAGATAGATCAACACCTTCTTCGATGGCCGCGCTTAAGGTTCTATTGAATATGTAGGACTGATAGGCGTTTACGAAAAGTCTTCTAACACGCAGAGGTATCGACTTTATCGCCTTAACATAGTTGCTGGGATGCGCCTTAAGGCTTCTTAAGACTCGGTACTCGAGGTCTAAGGTGTGTGGTAAATCCTTTAGGTCAGCCTTCAGATAGTCTTCGCCCAGAATCCTCCTTGCCTCCTGTATATCTTCCATCTCACTTTCTGTGGTGTAAGTTAGTAGTAGATCAACAGCTTCGTCGAACCGCCTCTTGACCAACGCTCTCCCCACAAGATGTGTTACTGGTCGCCTTGACCCGAAGCGCTGGTAACCAAAGTAGTTGGGAACACCTTTCTCCGCTATGCGCTCGACCAGCTGCAGTAGGTTTTCCCTTCTTTCAACATCTCTAATCCTAATCTGGAACGCGTTACCCACAAGGTGGCTTCTGCTGAGAGGATAGGGTAGGTAGCCTAGCTTCTTCAGCATAATCTCAGCTGGGAGCTTTACCTGGTCACGCTCGGCTTCAGCTGGTATAGTTATGTACTGTGTAGTGATGGCTTTCGCGTCCTTTATACCTAAGTAATTAACCCTCGCGCCAACTATCTTTTCAAGGATCTTAACGGCGTGTAGTGTGTCTAATCCACGCTTATTCAGAGCGTAGAGTGCGTGTGACCCAGGTTTTATAGGCTGTTTAGAGATGTGCTTGAATACGATGTCGTCTAGAACCTCCTCGACCAAAAAATCCTCTAATTCAACACGTAGCCTTCCACCTACCCCCTCATAGGGCGTTGCGTAGACCGTCATCCCTATGCTTCTATCTAGAGGAGGAGGATTCAAGACCGCTAGAGGAGCTTTAATTTACCCGTAATCGAATCTACCTTGGCTTCTGGCGCTGGACCTATTGCTAGGCACGTGACGGTGCCTGGAGGCACCTGGGTAAGCCCTCTATCCTCTACAGTCGCCGCTGGTAGATCGTTTTCTCTAGCTTCTTCTTCAAGCTTTTTAAGATCGTCTAGCGACGAGATCTTAACGGCTATCTTCGCCATACCACTCTCCATCCAAGCACGGTACCACTGCGGTTTCTTGATCCTAGCTTCTTCAGCGGCTAAGATCGATGCGTGTGCAGCTTGGACAGCGATCTTGCCCCTACCCATCTTTAGATCTGTGCGAACCGCTATCACCTGCTTATACATCCACTGGCTCGACATAGGAAGGGTATATATGCGATCTATCGGATAAGCCTTTGGTCAAACGATGCATGCGGTAGATTACGATGTGGTCATAGCTGGGGGTGGATTAGCAGGTCTGCTGGCGGCTAAAGAAGCTGCTTCTAAAGGGTTGAGTGTCGCTGTCTTTGAAGAGGATTGGGAGATAGGTGTGCCGGATAAGTGCGATGGACTTGTTAGCATGAAGGCCCTAATGAGCCTAGGTGTGGTCCCAAGCAGTAAAGCGGTGCAGAACACTATAAGTAGGGTGCTGCTATATTCGCCGAGCGGGAAACGGATAGAGGTTGAAGCTTCAAACTTAAGGGTCGTTGTGCTCGATAGGTTTGTCTTCGATAAAGACCTCGGTAAGGCGGCTTCATCCAAGGGGGCTGAGATAATACTTGGTGAGAGGGTCGTTAAGGCGGTTGAAGAGGAAGGCTATGTTAGGGTCGAGGCTGACAGCCCTATTAAATCGAAGCTCTATATTGAAGCGAAGGGGGTATCGGCCCTACCAGCTGATAGGCAGAGATCACTTATACCCGCAGCGAGATACGATGTCGAAGCAAGATGGGTACAAGACGAGACGGTAGAAATATACGTAGATAATAGCAAATACCCTTGTTTCTTTCTCTGGGTTATATCAACTGGTAAGGGTTTGGCGAAAGTAGGGGTTGCTGGCCGCTCGATAAACTGCTTCGCTTCACTAGATGAGTTCCTTAAACAGAAGGGGGGTGCTCACGTGATTAAGAAGGTCTCAGCGCCCATTTACGTAGGGGGGCCTATCGATAGCTTCGTTAAAGGTAGAATGATGATAGTTGGAGACAGCGCTGGTCAGACGAAGCCATCGACTGGTGGCGGGATATACTCATGCGGTCTAGCTGGGGTCTTTGCGGGTCAAGCGGCTGCGAACTATCTTCTACATGAGGATTCTGAGGCTCTCCAACGCTATAGCCGAAGCTGGCTTCGCTTATTCAAAGAAGATTTTAGGATCGCTTTACAGGCTCGAAGGGTGTATGAGAAGATGGATAACAGGGGTATAGAAAAGGTATTCGACCTGTTTAGAGAGAAGAATCTCCTCAACAATCTTCTTCAAGAAGATGGTTTTGACGAGCATTCAAAGTGGGTCGTGAGATTCTTAGGTGTCGAGGATTTTGTTAAGATCTTCTCGATCGTTGCTGCTGAAGAGTTTAGAGCTCTGGTAAAGGAGCTTGGAAAGTTTTTTCGGAGGTGAAACTAGGTTTATAAAGATGGGTGCCCAGAAAACCTAGAGCTTTAGCTCTGGGATGAATGGGCTGGGTTTAAATAGATGAAAAGAGGAGGGATGTTTGAGCATGTTGCGATGACCTATGAGCCTACTTGGCGAGGTGGATTGAAGTTTAGCCCATAGGGTAACGAGCTCTATGGGATGGGGGAGCTGTGAGCCCCCGAACCAGCAGATGAGGAGATATAGGCGCAAAGCCCACTCTAAACGCTGGAAGCTCCCGACTTTAGTCGAGGAGAAGCTCACTTGCATATCTTAGATACGGTCTCCTCTATTCTACGCAGCGCCTCCCTAATGTTTTCTATTGAATTTGCGTAGGAGACTCTGATGTAACCTTCGCCTCTGGATCCGAAGGCAGCTCCTGGTACAGTGGCTACCCTTCCCTCTTTAAGTAGAAGCATGCAGAAGTCCCAAGACGGATAATTCAGCTCTCTTATGTTTGGAAAGGCGTAGAAGGCACCCATAGGTGGGTTTATTCGGAACCCTCTGATATCCTTCAAACCATCCACTATAATACGCCTCCTTCTCGCATACTCTTCGAGCATCTTTTTCACCTCGTCCTGAGGCCCTGTTAGGGCTGCTAAACCAGCTTCTTGTGAAATTGAGCTCGGGCAGGAGTTCAGAAATAGGTTGAGCTTGGCCATTTGTGAGGCGATGTCTTTCGGTGCTATGGCGTATCCTAGTCTCCAGCCTGTCATAGCGTAGGTCTTTGAAAACGAGTTGATAGTTATGCATCTATCTTTCATCTCCGGAAGTGATGCAATGCTGTAGTGGTTATGCCCATCGTAAACCATCTTCTCATAGACTTCATCTGAAAGTATGAGGAGGTCGTGTTTGATGGCGACATCTGCTAGGTCCTTTAAGTCTCCTATGGGGATAACGCCACCTGTAGGGTTGCTGGGCGTCGCAACTACAATCATCTTGGTTCTCTTCGATATAAGCCTCCGAATCTCATCGATGTCAAAGCTGAAGCCCCTATCTTCGTCAAGTGAGTAGGTTATCGGCTTACCGCCTGCTAGCTTGACGCACGCTTCATAATGTGGCCAAGTGGGATCCGGTATCAGTACTTCATCGCCTTCCTCTATGACTGTGTGTATGCTCAGGTAGACGGCGCAGGAAGCGCCTGCTGTAACAACGATCTCTTCCTCCGGGTCAGCGTCTATTCCATTCTCTTTCTTCGCTTTCTCCGATATAGCCTTTCTCAGTTCTGGTATGCCTCTGCTCGTTGTGTAGTGTGTTTTACCCTCCCTCATAGCTCTTTCAGCCGCTTCACAGATGTGTCTCGGTGTCTTAAAGTCGGGTTCCCCTGCTTCTAACCTCACAACGTCCGGGATCTTAGCAGCCAGATCAAATATCACTCTTATACCTGAGAGCTCAACGCCTTTGACTTTAGAAGACACTCTGCTATCCAAACGTTTCACCTCACCAAGCTACAGCGCCGATTAAGATAAATACGTACCTGCTATTCTGTTTGCGGCTTCCTCAACCGCTTTCATCGTGGCTTCAATATCTGTCTTAGGGAATCGATACAATATGGAGCGCCTAATCGATTGCAGAGAAATCAGCTTTGAGACTGAAGCCAAACTACCTAGCAGAGTAGTATTTACAACAGGTCTGCCGAGGTACTTAGCTGATATTTCCGAAGCATCTACTGTAAACACCTGCACATTTTTACCGATATTAGCCTTAATGTCCTCTGGGCTGCGGTTAGAGTTTACGAGCATCTTGCACCCCTCTTTCAATCCGCTCAGCACGCTTTCCTCTGAAAGCGCTCTTTGATCAAAGACGATAAGGATGTCCGGATTATACACGGGCTCACGCAGCCATATCCTACTATCCGAGGCCCTAGCATAGGCTACGACAAGCGCTCCACGCCTCTCAGCGCCGAAGAAAGGGGTAGATTGGACGAACCAGCCATCGTATGCGGCTGCTCTAGCGAATAGCTCAGCAGCCGTAGCCACCCCTTGACCGCCTCTGCCGTGGAATCTAAGTTCTATCAACTTGCCCAGCTCTGTTCACCTCTGAGGTGACCTTCTCAAGAAGCTCCAGATATCTGAGATCGTCGTCAACACGCTTCTGGATATATTGGATCTGCTCATCCGTCAGCCCCTCAAACCTCTTCTGCAGCTCCAGATACCTTCTGACCGCCACTCGGTTGCCGACTTTATGTAGAGTCAACCTACCGTTCTCCACCTCAAAAAGGGGGAAGATGCCGCATCTGACCGCCAACCTACCTAACTCAGCCGCAAGGTTCTCGGAGGAACCCCAACCCGGTGGGCAGGGTGTTAAGATGTGTATATATCTGAAGCCGGAAAGAGAAGCCGCCTTCTTCACCTTACGCAGTAGATCGAAGGGATAACCTACAGAAGCTGTCGCAACATAAGTTATGTTATGCGCAGCCATTATGAGAGGCAGGTTTTTCTTCCACTCTAGCTTCCCTTTCGGATCTGTACCAGTCTTTGCACCATAAGGTGTGAGGCTGCTTCGCTGGACACCTGTATTCATGTATGCTTCGTTGTCGTAGCATATGTAGAGCACATCATCACCTCTCTCAGCAGCCGCTGAAACCGCGTGAAAACCTATATCTGCGGTACCGCCATCTCCAGCTAACGTCACGACCTTTAATCTTCTGCCTTTGATCTTATATGCAGCCGCCAAACCCGCCGCGAAAGATGACTGCGCGCCGAAACTTGAATCCACAACAGGTACATCGAAAGCGCTTGCTGGAAACATACCTTGAAACACACTAACACACCCAGCTGGCATGACGAGAACTGTATCCCTACCTAGTATCTTGAGCACCCACCTTATAGCCATCGTAGCTCCGCAGCCTGCGCAGGCTGAGTTACCTTTAAGCAAAAACTCTTCGTCAGTGAGTTCGGATATAGCAGCCAACTCGCTCACCCTCCGGATTTTAACCACACTATTCCTTTAGGCTCTTCTGCGATCCTTGGTAGAAGATGCTTTACAGTCTCAACGATTGACGTATGGGTTACGACCGCTCCGCCTAACCCGACTATATACTCAAATATCTTGGGTCTCGATTTAGCGTTGTAGAGCGCCGCTGCAACCTCTGTACTGAGGATCCCTCTTGTGAAGGAGAGGCTTCGATCGAGTATTATAAGCGCTTCAGACCCCTCTACAGCCTTCTGAAGTTCTGACGCTGGGAACGGTCTGAATAGCCTTATTCTTATCAACCCAACCGGTAAGCCCTCCCTGTTTAGCACATCTACAGCCGCTTTCGCTGAAGAAGCTACCGAACCCATCGCAACCAAGAAGACCTTAGGTTCGTATCTGCCGTAGATTTCTACGGCTTCGTATCTCCTACCAAATCTAGAATCAAAATCTCGGTGCACTTCCTCTATTACACTCAAGCTCCTCTCAGCGGCTTCGGAAAAGATGGTTTTGAACTTGAAAGCGTCTTCGGGGTAAACGCCGTTCCACAGTAGCTTGGGTTCTTCGACGTCGAGCAGATCGTTATCATAAGGTGGTAGAAAGCTGTCTACATCGCTCTGTTCAGGCACCGTGACGTTCTCTGACGTGTGTGAAATTTCAAAGCCGTCGAAGCAGACCATCACAGGTAGCATAACCCTCTTGTCTTCAGATATCTTGTAGGCTTGGATGATCGAGTCAAGCACCTCCTGGTTATTATGGCAGAAGATCTGTATCCACCCTGTGTCTCTCTGGGCTAACGCATCAGTGTGTTCAGACCACATATTCCAAGGCGGCGCAATCGCCCTAGTCACCACCGCCATAACTAGAGGTGTCCTACCGTACCCAGCCCAGAAGAGCATCTCCTGCATAAGGAGAAGACCCTGTGAAGACGTCGCGGTGAACGCTCTAGCCCCGCCTAAAGACGCACCTATGCACGCAGCGAGTGCTGAGTGTTCAGATTCCACTCTGATGTATTCTGCCTTAAGCTCGCCTTTCGCGATGAATTCCGCTATCCTTTCAACAAGCGTAGTTTGAGGTGTTATAGGGTACGCTGCTATAACCTGCGCTCTAGATAACTTAACACCATACGCAGCTGCTGCGTTTCCGGTCAAAACTTCTATTTGTTCAGCCATTTTGATTCGTCTTCCATTTCTATTGCCTTGGTTGGGCACTCGTTTGCGCAGACTCCGCAGCCCTTGCAGTATGTCAAATCTATCTGCGGAACCTTCCCCTTGACTCTGATTATTGTGCCTTCTGGGCAGTAGAGCCAACATAAGTTGCATCTGGTACACTTTGCTTCAACTATGACGGGTCTCTTGGTGCGCCAACTACCCGTTAAGCCAGCTGAGCCTTCAGTGGGTAGGGAGTAGGCGGTGTAATCAAAGAGTTTGACCTTCTGATCCGCCATCTGAGCACCTAAAGGTAATGGCGATTAAACTATACTTAAACTTGACTCCCATCTTGGATCTATAGTAAAAATAGGCAAGCTAGTAGTTAATTTTTGCATAGTTGGGAGGCGACACTCGCTACAGCTTTTTCCTCCTCTACTGCTTGCTTTGCTAGAAACGTTAGGTTTTTCTGGAATACTTTAATTTCTTATGAAGGAGATCGAGGACAAGGTTTATGACAGTAGGGCACGCAGTCTGCTAGGTTGTGAGGAGGTTAGTTGAGGATTTGCCCCTATTAAAGACCCGAATGGTATCCTGGGTCGAGATGGTCTTGAGAGGTTGATTCAGATGGGTGCCAACACTATTAAAGTCGCTTTTGCGCAGACATACCCAAAGTTCGGTGAAGTAGAGGCGAATGTTGAAGAGGCCCTAAAGTTGGTTAGGGGTGCTGATGCAGACTTAATTGTTTTGCCTGAACTCTTTAACACGGGCTACGCTTTTTTGAGTAGGGATGAAGTTAGACGGTTTGCAGAAGAAGTTCCGTATGGCGAAACCTGTAGAATTCTTGTGGAAGAATCTAGCAGGCTTAAGAAGACGATTGTAGCAGGCTTGGCTGAGAGAGCTGGTGATGCGCTCTATAATACTGCAGTCCTAGTCTCTAGGGGTAGGTTCGTTGGCCTATACCGTAAGCTACATCTGTTTAGTAGAGAGAAGGTCTTGTTCAATAAAGGTGATTTAGAACCTAGGGTGTATATGGTTGACGGTGCTAGGATAGGCGTGTTGATCTGCTTCGATTGGCTCTTCCCGGAGGTGTGGCGTGTTCTCGCCCTAAGGGGCGCAGATATCGTAGCTCACCCTTCAAATCTAGTGCTCCCAGGCTACTGCCAAAGAGCTATGTTGGCTCGCTCTTTCGAGAATCACATCTACACGATAACGGCGAACAGAGTTGGGGAGGAGGAGAGGGGTGACTACCATCTAAAGTATACTGGTAGGAGCCAGATCGTCAGCCCGAAAATGGAGGTTCTAGCGCTAGCTTCAGAGGATCAAGTCGAATGCAAAGCAGTTCAAGCGGATCTTGAGCTGGCGCGCAATAAGAAGGTGACCGAATTAAATGATATCTTTAAAGATCGGCGCCCGAGGTTTTACAGGCTGCTAACTAGACCAGCCAGCTTCGTTAAGCCCTCCTTCTAACCGAAGACGTGGCTGATCACCCCATCTTCTCCAGAGATTCGAGCTCGAACCTATATATCTTCTCGATAGAGACGTTGTATTCGTCGCCTAGGAACCTCTTTAGCTTCTCGCTAAGAGGGGCTTCGTAGACCCTGACGCTGAAGATGTAGATCACTCCCCTCTCCACCCCGTTCAGCAAAGCCGCGTCTGGCACATCCAATGTGGCTATGTATCTGCCATCTGGGAGCCTTTCGTAAAACTGTACATCCATCCTTCTATTAACCAAGTCTATGTCAAGAGGGTAGCCTGTGTACCTGACGGTGCCAACGTAGGCGAATTCGGCTTTAGATACCTCTTCAGCAACCCACTTTGGGAAACCGACCACACCTCTCTCACCTGTAGATTTCGCTGAGCGGCTGCTGGACTGTTGCTACTTCCTTCCTCATAACCCTCAGCCTAGCCTCTATCTTCTCAGCTTCTTGAGCAAGCGGGGTGATGTCTAGTGAAACGTCTGGCACAAGTTTGCAGAAGGCCGTGAGCGCCTTTACTGCTGCGGTTGCATCAGCTATATGCTCTCTAGCCTTGACTACAATAGCGACTACATCAAAGTTCTCCCATCTACCCTCATTAAGCAGCGTGCCCGGTATGCCTGTGACCATCCCAAGCCTCATCTGCTCCAACCCTGCGCCGTCTATAAGCCTCCTAGCCCTCTCCGTGCTACCTACAGCCATAACGTCGTGGGTGCCTGATGTCAAAGCGGCTTCCTCTACAGGTCTACCGACTATGGTTACGATCATCCTACAGTAGTGGTCCTTAGACCAAGAGAGTATCTTTTTGGCTAGAGCCCTATCCAAGGCTGGGTTCGGTGTAAACTCGGCTGAGAATACCGCTAACTTAGGCTTCTCCGAAGCGTGTATCCTCGCTGGAAACTTCGGCTTCCCATCAAAGATCAGCGATATCGGCGGGAAGTGAGGCGAATCTAGCACAGCGATCTGATCGAGCTGAAGCGCCGCTATAAGGTAGCTCGCTGAGATGCTGCTTACCAACCCAACCGAAGGGAATCCGTCGACCACAACACCATCTCTAAGGTTGATATCCTTATACCTACGAACCTCTATCTCCAAGCCCACCACAACACACCACAACAAACAGGCAATTAAACATATAGAAATAAACCAGAAAAGACAATATGAACGACACACTGCCGTACAAACCCATATTACTAATGTACTCTTAACCCGTAGGGAAGAGTGAATTCCATCTAATGCTCTTTGAATGTTTATGTGTTTATTCGTTTGCCTTGATACAGTTTTTCTGCGCTCGTTATCAATTCCTTGATTATTTCTTTAAACTCGCTTATTTTGTTTGCCCATTGCTCCACTTTTATTGATGGATACTGTTTCCCTTTTTCTGTGTAATTCTCGTGGCTAATTCTTTCCTTTAGTAACCCTGTGTTGTAAAGCTGCTCTGCAAATTTATCGACAATTTCTGCAATCTTCTCCGAAATGTCGTCTGAAAGTTCTTGTGGGTATAAGCATGCGAAACAAATAGTTAGATATCCTGGAGAGCTTACCATAAACATGTCTTTTCCCTCAAACAAGTTACTAATGTAGACTCTAAAGGAGCCGTAGACTTTGCCGCTTCCCCATCTTAAACCGCCTTTTCCAGCCGTAATTTCATATGAAAATCTGTAAATCTCTTCTATACTCTTAACGTATTCAGGAATCCTTTCTTTCGCATCCTCGAAGAATGAAGTCTCGTTCCATCTTCGTTTTGAAGTCCGCGGCTCAGGAGGTGATTGTGGGTAAAGCTTTGGAACAACGGCTTCAAAACCATCCTCTGACTTGTAAACTTCTAAGCTCAAGCCGTAGACTTCGAAGTCACACATTTCATTCAAAAAGTCAATCATCCTTTCAGTGGTTTGATCGATTTGATCCATCGCTACTATAAGCCTAAAGTTGCCGTCCTCTATACCCTGTTTTATATTTCTTTCATCTTGCTCTTCGATGTTGCGATTTGGCTCCTTTTCTTTCAACTTTAAGATGAAACTAGCAAAATTATCAGAATTGTGTGAGTATTCAGACCACAAAGCCGAAGCATACTCTATGACTTGAGCTAAAGCTTTCCTTCTTTCCGAACTTCTATAAAGTTTGGTTTCTATTAGGTAAATGGCACCCTTATCATCTATGCCAAGCAAATCGATTGAGCCGCTGGACACGCTAAATTCCCTCGTAATATAGATAAACTTAGAAGGCTCTTCCTCTTCTTTCGAAGCCGGCATAATGATATCCACATTTTCTTCCAGAAGCTTCCTCAGCAACTGCTGCAGATGTCCCTCCTTCCGAACCTCAGCAGCCTCACATCTAAAAAAGGTCTCACCATCCCTTGATATGAAAATCATAACCCATCCGATTACCTTGAACAAATCACGCATATTAAAACGTTGCTTAATCCTCATACGATGATGTTACGATAAGCAGACACCTGACAACCAAAGAAAGCACCAAACACTAAAACCTTATCGTAACATCATCTCCTCATACTCTCTACTAATATAAGAGGTGCCGGGGACGGGTTTTGAACCCGCGACCTCCAGATTATGAGTCACACCCTAACCTGTGGAGGCTGGCGCTCTAACCAGGCTGAGCTACCCCGGCTTAAAGTTCTACTCCGAACATAGCCTTTTAAGAATTACTCTTCCCAAAATGATATGACGAATGAGGTTTGAGTTCTTGGTCTGAGGTTTTTTCTCTGTAGTTTGATGTGTTCTGTGCGGTTCGCTTCTGTTGGTGGTATTGGTTAAGGGCTTTTGAGTGGCTTCTTGGAGCTGTTTCTGAGCGTAGGGTCTTAAGCGTAATAGGGTTAGTTTGGTGGAGAAGGTGTAGAAATAATTCACTTTGACTGCACACAACGCCACAGCAAAAGATTTAAAACGTTGATGATCATTCGATTAAGCGTGTATATGGATGATCATAAGGGTCTTTTCTTCTAAGTGTGATGTCAAAGGCATGGAAAAGTTCTATCTTGAAAAGGCGCTTCCAATACTTAAGAAGCAAAAGGGTTGCATCTATGCCTTTGCGGGCAAAAATACCGAGAAAGGGGAAGTCGTTATGGTAACCGTTTGGGAGGATCTTGAAGCGCTGAAAAGATTTACTGGGCCAGAGTGGAACAAGCCTAAAGTTGTGCCAGAAGAAGCACCCCTGTTAAGAGGAGAACCTAGCCTAGTGAACTTCGAGCTCATCGGCTCGGTAACAAAAAGACTTCTTTCGTAAGATTAACAGCTTCCCTAGCTATGACAGAAGTTCAGGAAGACGCATCGACTAATAGCTAAAAATTTTTCGATTATTTTAAGGACAATGTTACGTTAAGTTGTGTTTCAGTAGGTAGTTGTAGATTGTTATGCATGAGCTTATGTATCTGGTTATGGTTTTGAGGGTTGAGTTGTGTGGGAATCTTCCCAGTAGGCATCTTAGCTTCGCTTTTAGTCTCCAAAGGCGTCCTATTCCTCTTAAAGACACCAGCCCTCCTCACAACATCCACAAGAAGCTTAAGACCGAACATAAGACAACATACAAGCACCAAAAACAAACCCAAAACACTAAACAACCCACTCAAATCTTATCGTAACATCATCTCCTCATAGATGATGTTACGATAAGGAGACATATGACAACCAAAGAAAGCACCAAACACCAAAACCTTATCGTAACATTATCACCTCACTGCTTGATAAATCTTTAAAAGGTCTTAAGCAACCTAAGATATTCGCTAAAAGCCTGCTTAACCTACTAGGCTACGGTGGCGAAATCACGCTGAACTTCATAACAAAAGAAATAGAAAACTGCTTTTCGAAGTAAGCCCGAACTTTACAAGAAGATGACACATCACCTTATTGAAACGAAATAGCATACCATTAATATCCCACTTCCCTGCACAATACTAATAGAGCGATTCTTTGAAAACCGAAGTCCTGATCGTAGGTGCGGGCATCATAGGCTTAAGCGTAGCCTACAACCTTGCAGAAAAGGGGTGCAAAGTCGCAGTAGCTGAAAAAGAGTTTCCAGGTGCAGGAACAACAGGAAAGGGAGGTGGGGGTATAAGACACCAGTTCTCAACCGAACTAAACATAAAACTCACAATAGAAAGCCTAAAGATCCTCCGAAGATTCAAAGACATAACAGGCTACGACCCTCAACTCAAACAAATAAGCTACTATCTGCTCGCAACTAGAGATGAAGAAGAGATACTTACGAGAAGTGTCCAGGCGCAAAGCAAACTCGGCTTACACAGCATACTTATAGAGCCCAAGGAGTTAAAACAAATACTGCAAGGGATAAAGATAGATGATATAGCCGTAGCGTCAACCTGCGAAGAAGACGCTTGGATAAACCCGTCAGCCATACTGCAAGGCTACCAAGATTCAAGCAAACGACTAGGAGTCAAGATCCTAGAGCAAACAGAAGTCCACGCCCTCAAAATAGAAAAAGACCATCTGAGAGCAGCAGCAACATCTGAAGCTATTGACGCAGAGTGTGTGGTCATAGCTGCAGGCGCCTACAGTGCACCTGTAGCTCGAAGCCTCGGAGTAGAGCTACCTATTAACCCATTCAAAAGGCAGGTCTTCTATGTCGAAGGCTTTAGAGTCGCTAAAAGAAACTGTGTACTCTTCGATATGCATCATAAGGTTGCTTTCGTCAACAGAGATGAAGGGGCAATAGTTGGTGTGCACGATAGAAGTGTGCTAGGCTCATTTGATGAAACCCTCAACTTGGAAGACGTACCATACGTAAAAGAAGTTGCAGCACACAGAATACCGCATATCAAGGAAGCTGAGATAACAGGCGGGATAGCGGGCTTATACGAAGTGACGCCGGACAGAAACCCAATACTAGGCCCTATACCCAACATAAAAGGACTACTTATATCCGCAGGCTTCAGCGGACACGGGATTATGCACGCACCGATAATAGGCAAAATTATGGCTGAAATGATATTGGGAGGTAAATCATCGATAGACGTCTCACAATTCAGCCTGAACCGATTCAAAGAAAACCGACAGATCTACGAGCACATAGTAATCTAACCCTAAGAATAAAGGCGGCAATAAACCTCATGCTCAGAATCAGACATCATAGCCTTTGGCTCCTCAACTCTACACTTCTTTGTCACCTTCGGGCACGCAGTGTAAAACTCGGCCCCCTCCGGTTTGTCAGCAGGCCTCGGCACCTCTCCATTCAAGATCATTCTCTCAACCATCTGCAAGTGAGGAGTTGATGAAAGAAGAGCTTGGACATATGGGTGAAGCGGCTTCAAAAGGAACTACGCTGAAGGCGCTTTCTCGATGACAGCCCCAAATACATCACAGCAACGTAATCACTGACATATCTATTTAACAAGCGAGTGATCGTGAGAAATAAGAAGGTTAGTTAACATATATTTGTCCTGAAGATCAAGCGGCAGGTTCACTATCTGCGCTTCAACAGACACATACAAAGATTAGACAGGCTCATCTGACACACTGAGGATTTACCGCTAACGCTATTGCTATGCCAATTCGCTGCTCTGGGATACTTGAGCTGATGCTCTTCTTCCCACACTAACAAAAAGCCTTCAGACAAAACATAGAACTAAACAGGCCTACATAACCCACCTTCGGATCTACTTAGTTTGAGGAAAAGGTTATCTATTATCGACTTTTAGCTAAATGCTGGCAATAGGATGGCAAAGACGCTATTCGAGAAGATCTGGGACGATCACCTGGTTTATCAGGAAGAGGGAGGTCCGGTTCTACTCTACGTGGATAGGCATTACATACACGAAGTAACCTCTCCACAAGCCTTCGAAGGGCTGAGGCTGGCTAGGCGTAGAGTGAGGAGACCAGATCTCACGTTTGCGACGATGGATCATAACGTACCTACAACAAGCCGCCTAATACCTGTATCGGATCAGCTGGCAGCGCTGCAGATGGCTACGCTGGAAAGGAACTGCGCAGAGTTCGGGATTACGCTCTTCGACCTCTCAAGCCCCTATAATGGGATCGTGCACGTTATAGGGCCTGAGCTCGGGTTAACTCTTCCTGGTTTGACGATCGTGTGCGGAGACAGCCACACATCTACACACGGTGCATTCGGCTCTATAGCGTTCGGTGTAGGCACAACCGAAGTAGAGCACGTGCTGGCGACACAGTGCATCTGGGTTGAGAAACCCAAGCTTATGGAAGTCGTCATCGAAGGATCTCTGCAGAGGGGTGTGACAGCAAAAGATCTGGCGCTCTACATAATCAAGAAGATAGGTACGGGCGGCGGCACAGGGTATGCTATTGAATACAGAGGCGGGACTGTAGAGGGGTTGAATATGGATGAAAGGATGACCCTCTGCAACCTCAGCATAGAAGCCGGGGCTAAGTTTGGGTTAATAGCGCCAGACGAGAAGACCATCAGCTACCTAAGGGGGAGGAAGTATGCACCCAGGGACAGCGCGTTCGAAGAAGCAGCGGAATACTGGAGAACCCTGAGAACAGATCAAGGAGCTGTATTTGATAAGAGCGTTAAGATAGACGCCTCACCTGTAGCGCCTCAAGTAACCTGGGGCACTACACCAGCGATGGTCGCAGATGTCACTGGAGTCGTCCCTCATCCAGATGAGTTTGAAGATCCGGTGGAGAGGAAGGCGGTTGAGAGGGCTCTTGAATACATGGGGCTTAAACCAGGTACACATATAACTGATATTAAGATCGACAGAGTGTTCATAGGCTCCTGCACAAACGCTAGGCTCAGCGACTTAGAAGCGGCTGCAAGGGTCGTTAAGGGTAGGAGGGTCGCACCCGGTGTTAGAGCTATGGTTGTGCCCGGTTCTCAGATGGTGAAGCGTGAGGCCGAGGAGAGGGGGTTGGCTAAGATCTTTAAGGAAGCGGGGTTTGAGTGGCGTGAACCAGGTTGCAGCATGTGCTTGGGTATGAACCAAGACATACTAGCGCCTGGAGAGAGGTGTGCTAGCACCTCTAACAGAAACTTTGAGGGTAGGCAGGGTCCGGGTGGAAGAACTCATCTAGTTAGCCCGATTATGGCTGCGGCTGCTGCGGTAGCTGGTAGGTTCGTCGATGTCAGAGAGTGGGGCTTCGAGTAGAGGTGGATACTGATGCATCCCTTCAAGACCTTCACCGGTTTGGTCGTGCCTCTGGATATAGATAATGTTGATACAGATCAGATCCTGCCGAAGCAGTTCCTCAAGTTGATAGAGCGTAAAGGGTTCGGCAACTACCTCTTCTTTAACTGGAGGTTCGATGAGCGGGGTGATCCGAAACCGGACTTCATACTAAACCAACCGAAGTATAAGAAAGCGTCTATACTCGTCAGCAGAGCGAACTTCGGCTGCGGCAGCTCGAGGGAGCACGCGGTCTGGGCTCTACTGGATTATGGCATAAAGGCGGTGATAGCTGAGAGCTTCGCCGACATCTTCTACAACAACGCATACAAGAACGGTCTCCTGTTGATAACCCTCCAGCCTCAAGAAGTTGAGGAAATCATAAGGAAGGCGACGGAAAGCACCCTATACCTAACGATCAACCTAGAGGAGCAGAAGGTTTCGGAGCCTGATGGTGTAGAGTATCGGTTCGAAATCCCCAAGTTCATAAAAGAGCGGCTTCTAGAAGGGTTGGACGACATAGCAATCACCCTAAAGCACGAATCTAGGATCCTTGAGTATGAGGCTAAGATGAGGAGTATGCGACCCTGGGCGACACCTGTGAAGCCTGCTAAGAAGGCTGCTCAAAGCGGTTGAAGATCGGTAGGGCTGTAGCGGCTGGGGTTGGTTTAAGCATAGGTTTCGTAGTAGCCTACTCGCTGATCTTCGGTGTTAGATTTGAGGATTTAGCATCCATCAGCCTCACAACGCTCATCGCAGCCAGCATCCTAGTATTTCTTCGCCTCATCGCCCAAGGATTACGCTTCCACCTCTTCTGCCGTAGCTTGGGTATTAGAGGGGGTGTTGGGAGTAGTGTGTTAGCTAGGATTTCATCCGAGTTTGTGAGCTTATCTACCCCCTCCTTTGTTGGGGGTGAGGCTGTTAGGCTCGCTTGGCTCAAAGCTCGTGGCGCAGATTTTGGTAAGGCTACGTGGATAACCTTCCTAGAGATCTATCTTGATGTGGTTTCAACAGCCTTAGTGGTCTACGCTTCAGCATCCTACTTGCTTCTATCTTCTCGAGAATATCTGCTCGCATCGTTGGCTGCGCTAGCTTCTACAGCAACAACCACCTTCTTCACGATGATATACCTCTTTTCGAAGAAGCGAGCCCTCCATGTGCCAATCGGGGTGCAGAAGGTGATCAGATCTATTTTTGGCGAGTCCAGAGGAGGCAGAGCAATAGCGTCTCTTAACAATACCCTGCTTTCATACCACAATTCTGCGACCAACACAGACACTCTCTTTAATTACAAGCAGACCTTCGGCATTCTGCTCTGCACGGGTTTGATGATCCTCTTAAGCGGCGCCATAACCCAGCTTATCGTAGGAAACACACTTGGTTTAGGAGGGCTTCTACTCTCCACAAGCGGCTTCTACCTAACCTTAGCTGTAAGTTCCCTACCTGTAACTATAGGAGGCTCAGGTGTATCGGAGCTTGCGCTAAACCACTTTACAGCAAACATTCTAGGCTTAAGCAGCTGGGCTAGGGTGATCGCTTGGCGCATAGTAACCTACCACATACCTCTAACCATCTCAGGCATCTCTTTGGCTGCGCTAACCTTTAGGGGGCTCGCCCAAAAGAAGAGTAAACCTCCCACCTAACTTCAGGTCATTCCACCTACGTAGTAGCCCCGTTAATTTTCAGTCCTTAGAGGAGAGGGTGTGCAGAGAAGTGGTGCTGGCTAAAGTTGTAGAGTTAGCGGATAGGAGATATGAAAGGGTTATGGATTCCAGCCCCGATCATCTCAACATCAAACAATGTTTAACTGTTTGATGTTGGGAAACGTGCTAGATGATACTTGATGAAGCCTTCAACATTCTTTTGAGCCGCTTTACAACTGGTATTGAGGTTAAAGAATGGTGTGTTCTCAAGCGGTACGTTGTGCTCGAACTTTCATCAGGCGTGTGTGGAGTAGCGTATTATCCACACGATGTTACACCTAAAATACCGAACTTTCGAGCAAAGGATCCTATTAAGGCGGCTAGGCTATATAGGAGTAGAGTTGCTGGTAGGAGAGCGATCGGTGTGGCTGTGTTGAATGCTTTGACCTGGGCTCTTAAGCCTATTCCACTCGGATCGGCGACCCACTTGATACGCTTGATGTGTGGTAAGCGTGTTGCGATGGTTGGGTACTTTAGACCGCTGTTACATCGCTTCGAGCACGCTGGTAATCTGAAGATTATTGAGAGGAATGAGATGGAGGGTGTTTATCCGCCTGAGAAGGCTGAGGAGGTGTTAGGTGAAGCTGATGTAGTCTTGATCACAGGCTCTTGCCTGGTTTACGGTGGATTGGAGTGATACCTAAGGTTGTCTAGGAAGGCTAGTAAGGTTGTTGTTCTTGGGCTGACTTCAAGTATGATGCCTGAACCCTTCTTCAGGAGAGGTGCTGATATAGTGGCTGGGGTTAAGATTGAGGGGTGTGAGCGGCTCTTTAAGAGCGGGGGTAGAGCTGCAGACGTTCTGAAGGCGGGTGTTAAGGTGTATTTTGGAAAAGTTAGATGACGTACTGCAGCGACTCACTGTAACCAACTATTTCGCCCTCTAAACTCAAGATCACTGCGTCACAGATCGCTTTAACCGCCCTCCTTAAGATCGGCGAGATTATCTTACCCGATCTGCCAGCGAATCCTTCGAACGAGAGTTCTTTGTTGAAAGGAGGTAGCACATAGATTTCAACAACCCCCTGCTGCTTAGTTAGTAGCGCCTCCCTCTTAACTTTCAGTAGTAGCCAAACGTGCTTACCAGACATAACGCTACCTTCTCTGAGGTAGGTTGGGTGGATATGCCCCATGACCACCTTCGTCACTTCTTTCGGCAAATCGGGCAGTAGAGTGTGTCCGTGGAGTAGGCATAGATCCTCAACCACCATATGTGGCTCTGGGTGCAGTGTCACCCCTCTCGGTAAGAGCGTTGTTAACGCGCCATCGTGGTTTCCTGATATGATGGTTGTTTTGGCAAACCTTGAGAGATGCTCTAAGAAGGTAGGGATCTCTTTACGCTCTACCGCGCTAACCCTACCGATCGTGAACTTCACATCGCCGAGAATGATGATCTCATCAACAGTCATCTTTACACATATCTCAGAAACCTCGCTCAGCATACCTTGCGCTGATGCGCGTAGTCTGACGCCTCCAGCTTTAAACTTCTCCTCAAACCCAATATGGAGGTCAGCCACTACAAGGTATCGTTTGCCGAGGGCTTCGACAAGTAGGGCGGGATGTGGATGAAGGATTGTGAGGCTACTCTTCGCCAACATTATAAGCAAGGGGTTCGGTGATATTAAAGGCTCGTTGGCTAAGATAGGTAAAGCTGATGAAGTGGTCAAGGCGGGTAGGGTTAAGAGGCACGTATTCAAACCTAGTGGCAGAGAGATCTGGACAGTAGTCGGCAGCAAAGTCGACCACTACATCGATTTAGAACAACCCTATTGTAGCTGTAAAGACTTCTACTACAATCTGATTAGAGGGTTAGAGCAGACGTGCTACCACATCGAAGCGGCCAGAATCGCTAAGCAAGCACGCACATACTGCGAAACAACCTTCTCCGATGAGGAGTATCAGCATCTACTCAAAGCGATATTAGAGGACCTCGCAGCAAAAAGAAAAAGATATAGGGCGTAAGAAGACATCCAAAAGCGAGCCTCGGTAGCTCAGCCCGGTAGAGCACTTGCCTTGTAAGCAAGTCGTCGGGGGTTCGAATCCCCCCCGAGGCTCTTTCTTCAGGTATGACTACACCTGCGAGTAGCTTGAAGACACTCACATCTCAACTAATACATTGCTTAACAAGCCGCTTGCTACTAGTATTATCAGCATTCTGAATCCAACCGCTGCGATGCCAGCAAGAGCTATAACAACAGAAACCTAGCTATAATACGAGACAACTATGGAGTTCCACATATCTATGCGGATACGGCTGAAGGACTATTTTATGGGTTCGGCTATGCAACAGCGGAAGACCGTTTATTCCAACTTGACATGAATAGGAGGACTGTCCAAGGCAGAGTTTCAGGGATGCTCGGGCCAAAGTATCTCGCATATGATAATGTCACGCGGCGAGAAACTTATACTAAAGATGAGCTTAGCGGAATGATCCGTCTGCTTGACCAAGAGCATCAGAGTATGCTGAAAGCATATGCAGGGGGTATAAACAGGTACATATGTGACGCGTTGAGCAACCCTGCTTTGAAAATGCCTAGCGAGTATGTAAAGCTGGGAGTGTTGCCTGAGCCGAATTGGACTGCTGAAGATGTGCTTTCGATTATGCTGGGCTTCATAGGTCAGTCATTTATGGACAGATTCTTCTATGGCGTGGAACTTTCGAACGCTGCTCTCTACAAATATCTTGTAAGCCAATACGGAGAGGAAGCAGCTAAAGGTCTATTCAACGACGTTGTCTGGGTTGACGACCCCTCCCCTCCCACAACCATAAGTTCGGCATCCAACTCATCTTACTCAGCTAGTAAAGCCAGCGCGCCAAACATACCGGATGGTGTAGAACGTGCTTTATCTGAGGTTAACGATGAAATTAAGGAAGTTAAATCTGTGATGGAAAGGCTGGGTTTGCCGACCAGCATGGGGAGTAATATGTGGGTCGTGGGCAAAGAAAAATCTGCAACTGGCGAGGCTATGCTACACGGAGGTCCGCAGTTCTGGTGGCACTTTCCAGGCTTTCTCCTCGAGGTGGGTCTTCACGGAGCTGGCTTTGAAGCTGTCGGTTCAAAGCCAGTCGGTTTTCCGCTTGTTATGTTTGGGCATGGCAACTATATCGCTTGGTCAAGCACATACGGAGGAGGAGACTTGGTAGATGTTTATGTTGAAAAGTTGAATCCTAATAATCTGACGCAGTATTTGTTCAAAGGTAAGTGGGTTGATATGGAGCGCAGAACTGACACTATCGTAGTAAAAGGCTCCAGGCCCATCAGTGTAACCTATTATTACACGGTCCACGGGCCCGTCTTTGCTATAGATCTAAAAGACGGTGTAGCAAAGAATGTCTATGAGGCGATAGAGGTGCTAAGCACATCGTCCTATTCTGTAAATTGGTTCTTTGCGGACAGAGATGGCAATATAGGATTCGTACATACAGGTAAAGATCCGATTAGGGCTAGCGGGATTGACCTTAGATTCCCGACGCCGGGCACCGGCGAGTATGAGTGGGTTGGTTTCACACCATTTGACAAGCAACCTAAGGTAGTGAACCCTAAACAAGGCTACCTTGTACAATGGAATGAGAGACCTTCCAAGGAGTATAAGAACAATGAGCGTCAGAATGGCTGGGGAACAGCTCATAGAGTTAAAATACTTGACGACTACATGAAGGCTCATCCTAAGGTAGACTTATCTACCATGACAGCATTAAATAGGCTTGCATCATTTCAAGACCCTATCTTCAACTACCTTAAATCATACATTATCAACGCTGTCCGTAAAGTTGAACCGGACAATACTAAGTTGGCTGAAGCAGCGGCACTACTGGAAAGTTGGGATGGACAACGAGTCGATAACGACGGCGACCACCTCTATGATTATCCTGCTCAAACCATATTCGAAGAGTGGTTACCTATCATGCTTGAAAAAACCTTCAGGGACGAATTTAAGGACTATTTCTCCCTGCTTGATTTCAAATATCCTGAATCAGTCCTTGGAAGGTCTTTTACCGTACCGCTTGGCGTAAACGTTCTTTTACACGCTCTTCAAGGAAAAGAGGCTGGTGTCCCACCCTCAAGAGACTACTTTAATGGTGTTGATCCCAACGCCGTGATTGTTAACAGCCTAAAAGACGCTCTCTCTAAGCTAGAGAGTAAATACGGAACCGCAGATATGAGCAAATGGAGGCGAGGAGTAAACATGTTGAGATTCGGAACAACAAACGTCTTTGGAATACCGCAAAGCCTCTTATCTGTGAAGGATGTTCTCTACATGAATCGCGGAACACAAAACCACGTTGTCATATTAGGCAAGGATAGGGTTAGAGGTTGGAACGTCATCCCACCAGGTCAAAGTGGCTTCGTAAACCTCCAGAACAAAACCTCCCCACACTACCAGGATCAACTGGACCTCTATGTGAAATTTGAATACAAGCCTATGCTCTTTACCAAACAAGAGGTTGAGGGAGCTGCCGAATCCAAGACGATCCTACCATACCCGCAACCAATAACCATCACAACCACGGTCACAGAAACCAGAACTGCCACGGTCACATCGACACTAGCCCAACCAACTACTACGACCGTGACATCAACAATCACCTTGCCGACAACAACCACAGTTACATCAACACAAACCAAAACTGCAACAGTAACACAGACAGAAGCGAGAACAGTAACTCAGACAGCAACCATCACCACAACAAGGACAGATGTGTCAACCACAACAACGATCAAAGAAGCAGCGGTTGACGTAACACCCTACTTGCTAACCATCATAATCCTCATCGTAATAATCATCATACTAGCCATTCTACTACTCAGACGCAGAAGAACCTAAAACTTCTCACCCTATTTTTTCTTGATTTAAAGACACGTTAAGAGTTAAAGTTGTAGGTAATGATATTTTGGATGGAACCCTAGGATAACCGCCTGAAAGGTCTTTGACAGCTCTGAGCTCCTCTCCGGTTCTAGGTGTTATGCGCTGATACGTCTTGTTTCTAGGCAGCCCAGATACCTCAGCTAAGATCTTAGCGCACTCATAAACCATACTCTTCTTCGATGATTCGAGCTCTATAGCTTCAAGCCTCTCAAGCCTACGCCATAGTGAAGATAAGTCACGCCTATACACGAGAAGATTCAGTACCGGATTTGGTACCACATTTCCGCAGAAAAAATTTTTTCCCAGCAAACATCCGGTACTGAATCCGGTACTAAGCATCATCTTACGCTTCGCCCAGTGATGCTTCTAGCTTTGTGAGCCTCTTCTCCTCCTCCAAGCTTAGTTCTTTGAGTGCTGTGCCCCATAGGTTGAGCGCCTTCAAGGTTTCTGCAGAGTTTGGTCGAGGAGATGGTGAACCGTTCTACTACAGCCTTTGGTGCAATAACGCTTATTTAGTTTTGTGTTGCTGGTTTAGGCGATGTCTGAGGATAAGCTTGCTCACTTCCTTAAGACCGCATCTGACTGGTCTAGGATGAGGACCACTGTGCCTGGTATATTTATTCTTAAGCTCCCAGCGTATAAGAGTAGTCCTGCTAGGCTTGCTGTTGAGTTGAATCCTGTTGATGATTCTGGCGCCCCTACGAAGAAGAGGGGTTTGGTTCTGAGGTCTTGCGAGGAGCTTGAGGAGTATAGGAGGCTCTTTCAGTTCGATAAGCTTGAGGCTTTGTTGAAGTCTGTTGATAAGGTGAACCCTCCTGTTAAGAGGGCTGTTAAGCCTGGTGAGGAAGTCTTAGAGATCTAGTTTGAGGTTTGTGGAGCACCCTCTGGTTTATCCGAATCTTGTTGAGGATAGGGAGTATCAGAGGAGGATTGTTTCTGAGGCTAGGGATAAGAATACGCTGGTGGTTCTGCCTACGGCTTTGGGTAAGACGGTTATAGCTGCTTTGGTTGCGGCTGATGTGCTATACAGCTTTAGGGATAGGAGGGTGCTTGTTATGGCTCCTACTAGGCCTCTTGTTGTTCAGCATAAGCGCACCTTTCAGAGCGTCTTGAGGCTGCCTGAGGAAGACTTCTCTCTCCTCACCGGTAGGGTTCCCTCTTATGTTAGGGAGGGTGTTTGGCGTGGTGGCTCTAGGCTCGTCTTCGCAACACCACAGGTGGTTAGGAACGATCTTCTGAACAAGGGTTTGAGCTTGGATGGGTTTGGGCTGCTCGTTTTTGATGAGGCTCATAGGGCTGTTAAGGAGTATGCTTACACCGAGGTTGCGAGCCAGTATGTGAAGAGCTCAAGCTACCCTCTGATCCTAGCTACAACAGCTTCACCTGGCTCTGATCTGGATAGGGTGAGGATGGTCTGCGAATCGCTATACATAGAGCACGTGGAGTTTAGGAGGGATGATGACCCAGATGTAGCGCCTTATATTCAGCCCGTTAGGGTTGAGGAGAGGGTTGTGAAGCTACCCCTAGCATACCAGCCACTCAAAGACATCATCCTAGGCATGCTCAGAGAGAGGGTTAACTGGCTTAGGGAGAGAGGATACATCAACTCTGATAGAGTCACCAGGAAGAGCTTGGTGGAGCTCGGTGCTGAGCTCAGATACAACCTTGAGATGAGTATTGAGGAGGAGAGGGGTAGGATATACCAGGCTATTATGCAGCAGTCCTCAGCACTAACACTATTCCACATGCTCGAAGTCCTTGAAACACAGGGGGCATACACGCTAAAAGCGTTCCTAGAGAGGCTTGAGGAGGATCGAAAGAGGACACACATGAGCCTAGTTAGAGAAGACGTCTACACACATCTCCTAAGCCTACTAGAGGGTAGATGCTTCGTTGAGCACCCCAAGGTCTTGGAGCTTAAGAGCATCGTCTCCAACCAGCTCAAAACCAACCCAGACTCCAGGATACTTGTCTTCACGCAGTATAGGGATACAGCTACACACCTTGTGGAGGAGCTGAATAGGGTTGAGGGTGTGAGGGCTGAGAGGTTCGTAGGCCAAGCAACAAGACTAGGAGACAGAGGCCTGACCCAGGAGCAGCAGGTCAACCTACTAGAAGACCTAAGAAGAGGACACATAAACACCTTAGTAGCAACAAGCGTAGCAGAAGAAGGACTAGATATACCAGAAGTCAACCTAGTAGTATTCTACGAACCCATACCATCAGAAATAAGATTCATACAGAGAAGAGGAAGAACAGGAAGAAGAACACCAGGCAGAGTAATAATACTAGCAACACAAAACACCCTAGACACAGCATACCTAAGAGCATCAGAAAAGAAACTCGACAAAATGAGAACAATAGCAGAACAACTAAACAGAATACTAAAACCAGTATTAAGAGCGAAGCAGAAACCAGAACCAAAACCACTCACAAAAGAAGAAATCACATCACTACAGAAGACAGCTATAAGAAGAGAGCCAACACAGATACAGGAAGAATTCCTCAAAACAAGAATGCTAGAAAGAGAAGTAGCAAGAGCAGAAAGAACACTATACCTAAAGATACTACAGAAAGGAGCAGCAAAGATAGAGGATGAAGAGCTATACGAAGAAATGGAGATAGAGGGCTTCAGCAGAAGCGTAGTCAAAGCAGCACTAGCAAAACTCTTCAAGAAAAAACACCTAACAGAAGGGGAGGATAAAGTAGCGATACCGATCAAAGACATACCAGGAACCAAACTCATGAAGATAACAGTAGAGAAGATCCTACCAAACCAAGCAGTAGTCTGGATAGACGATAAATGGAGAGCAAGGCTACTACCAGAAAACTACAACGGACCACACCAACTCATAAAAAGAGGCTCAACCTTCCAAGCACTATGCGAACTCTACAGAGACTCAGGAATACTTCACGTAAAAGTCAGACAAGTAGTAAGGGCTTAGATACAATACAGCGGTGAAGTCTTCCACAGAATGAAGATCTTTTGGCTTGAGAATCTCGAAGCAGTTAAACGCGGCTCGGGGGCTGGTCTGTAATCGTGTAACCCTTCCTATCCTGTGCACATTCGTCTATTAACTCTTTTAAGCTTCTGCTGTTGATGAGGTTTTGGTCGAATGTGAGGAGGCCCTTCCTCCTATCTACTATGCTGTAGGCGACGATCAAGACATCTGTTGCTTCGATGCAGTAGAAACATACATCTACTACTAAAACAAAGAACAGATAACAAAAGCTAACAAGCCGGTTAAAAATCAACAAGCTATCCTACAGCATCCAATCGGCTGAGCAGAATACATCTTTTTGTATTACCTTTTTGGTAGTAGAATTGACGACCCCTCAAAGAGTAAGCCTCAATTAGAAGCTTCGCTAGGTGAAGTGTAAGTTGATGCTTGGTGTCGGATTTAGTGTCGGATTTTTGCTGAGAAAATTTTTTTCCTCTGGAATCTGCCACTAAATCCGACACCAAATCTGACTCTGATCTACTCAAAGGGTGCTATCTACGCTAGAAAGCGGCTGGGTCGCTTCACCACTTAATTCGGAAGATAGGCTAAAGGCCGCTTTCGGATCTGCTTGCATTGGATGTTGTAGGATAGCTTGTTGTTTTTTGACCGCCTTGTTAGCGTCAGAGTTATCCATAAGTAATGGGGCTTCAGATATGTTTTCGTAGCCGTCTATGCGGGTCTGCTACAGGAATATAGCGGCTCCAGCTATTGGTGAGGATGTGCTTACGCGTGTTTTAAGGAAGCTCCGGAGATCAACCATAATAGGATACTTAGGGTGTTAAAGGAGGAGAGGGTGGTGAGATATTAGAGGGAGCACTCTAGTCAGCTATGGCATATAGACTGGCCACAGACAAAGGACCCTAGACGGAGTAGGTAGCTCACGGCTGGAAAATCGGCAGCTATATTGAGGCGGCCACACGTAGTTAGTTGAATAGAGGGTTTTGTAGTTTGAGCCCCTCAGTGAGCGATCCCTAAAGGTGATAATCGATATGTTGAGGATGTACGCTCGGCTGGTGAACACCACCGCTGACGTGGAGGAGAAGAGCGGGAAAAGTTTCGACGAGTTTTTGAAGGAGATGTTCAGCTCTAGGCTCGCGGACTTGAGCAAGAGGCTCCCCCGAGATGTCTATGGAGAGTTTATTATAACACCTGTTAGCATCTCCTTTGACCCTAGTAGAGCTAGCCTCACCTATCTCTAGGAACATATTGAAGTACGAGAACAAGGTCCCCCAACATATCAGGATGTACGACGAAAGGGAGAAGGTCCGCATACTGGTTAAACATGTACTAAACTCGCTAGGCAAAGTGGCATACGATAAGCTGAGCGTAGAAAGATTTGATGGAATCGAAGTCTTCCACATTTTTCGAAAGGCCTTCGACCACGCACCCTATCTCACGCTTAGAGCCCTCCCTCCTTCACATCACATACGCTTTACAGCTCGCTAATGAGGGGCTACTGGACAGGTTAGTCACCTTCGACCAAGATATATTAAAGAGGAGGAGCACATTGGAAAGCCTTGGTCTGAAGGTCTTCGAAGCCAAGGCGCGTAGCCAGTAAAGGGTACTCTGAGGCCGATCGGAGATCGCTTCGTTTTGCAACGTGAGAAGATCATATTTTCTGTAGCAATTTTTGAAGTCTGCTGGTAGAGAAGCTTTCCACGTAACGCTTAAGCGTGAGCTGGGTGGTTGGTTCGTAGCCACCTGCAAAGAACTACCCGAAGCAGTCCCGCGGGGGGCAGACAGGGAAGAAGCGACGAAGAATATTAAAGAGGCTATAGCGGCTGTGCTAGAAGACATATACTAAAGTGAGGTTTCCACGTTAGATACTGTAGTAGTGGTTGAAAGGGAAGAATGATAACAAAACTCTCCGCAATATCGGGGACGGATGTCGTCAAATACCTCTGCCGCAAAGGGTTCTGTGTAAGTCACAGGAAGGGGGCCACGTCGTTCTCAGAAACGGTGATCGAAAGGTTAAGCAGAGGCAAAATACTACCTACCTAACTACCCCAGAACTCCTCTACCCACCGTATGAGGTCCGCACCGATCCCCGGTAGGATCTGATTGTTGTTACCATTAAGCGCCTGCGGAATTCAAAGAAATTATGCCGACGGTAGTGGTGGGGACGGTGGGACTTGAACCCACGGCCTACAGGTTCCCCCGCCCTAGCTCCAAAGGATACATCATCCAAACATCTGTCAGCGAACCCGTAGTTGCTGACCTCTGGAGCCTGTCGTCCTACCTCTCCAGGGCTCTTTGGAACCTTGCTAGACTACGTCCCCGCTACCAGGGATACCTGGATTGGGCATATACATACTTTTCTTGGAATTTTGATTAGGTTGCTGAAGCAGGTGCTGAATTTTTGAGATGCTGTTGGGCTTCTTTTTGCGTAGTTTGATGGTGTTTGTTTGCTCGGTTTGTGTTAATGTGTTGGGGATTTTATTGTTGGGCTATTTTCTTTTTGATCTCCTTCTTAGGGCGATGATTAGAATTAGGAGGACACCTATTATCGGGATGGGTGATTGGATTGTTGGGAGGTATGTTTGGATTATTTGGTTGGCTGATTGTATTATTGTGTCTTGGGGTGTTGTCTGCTGATGACCTTCAACGATCCCCCACGTCTTCAGCTCCTCTTGAATGTTGAAGTTGGTCTTTGGTCCTAGGCCGTTTTTATCGGCGTAGATTTCTTCACCCGCTTTGACTAGCTGGGTTTCTCCAGTCGCTTTGCTTCTGAACTTAACCTCACCTTCGATGACCTTTAATCTTGAGATGCCATTTCTTTCCTCCACAACGAAGGTTGTTCCTTTGGTACCGAGTACTGCTTGCCCAAGCTCAATGTCAAGTGCTCCCTCTTTAATCGCTCTTTTTATGTTTGCCATTAGGTTGCCAAACATGAGTACCAGAGCATTCTCTTCTTTCGAAGTTAAGCTAAACCGAATTATGACCTCGCTTTCGGGTTTCATCGTATATACCGTATATGGATCGGATATGACCGCCCAAGATTTTTCACCTGTTTTTATGTGGTCGTTAGTATAGAGGACCATATCATATTTTGCAACCCTGCATCTTTCTCGGTCATCACAGGGACGAACTTCCACTTCTCCTATTATCTGATCAAATCTTGCCCCAGAATCTTCTACTTGACCCTCACATCCTTCATCGTATGACGACCCTGTTCCGTCTGATCTTGTTGGTTTGTACCAGAGCCATACCACCTTGAATGGACCAAGGATACCGCTGAACCACTGTGGAATGCTTTCAGCATATTCCTTATCTACGTGATACTTTACCGCACACATACCCCTTTGCGGATACATATCACGGATTTTAACCACTAACCCTTCGGCGTTAGGAACAATATAATCGCTAACCACTTCACAAGTTAAAGTGAACTCATGAACCAGCTTCCATTCACGTTTCTTAGTCGACTCGTTCCACCCCATATACCAGTAATCATACTCATCCGCAACCAACTGACCTTTTAACCTATCTTCACGTATGTCGTAGCGACAATCCAACGAACAATTGAAGAGTGTTGGTAACTCTTTATTTCCCCACTGCCACGTTTTGTTGATACTCCACTGCTGAGTTAGAATCCCATCTCTTACTTGAAGAGGAAATGGCGGTGTCAACCACGAAAAAAGACTGTCATTTTTAAGGGGAACCAAATCAAAATCATAACCTGGAAGTATGAAGAGCGGCTTACCGCAACAACCACTACTTACAGCTAAATCAGAACCGGCTAAAGCACTATTCGAAAAAACGAGCCGACGAAGATAGCAATCAACGAGAGCACTAAAACCCTTCCAATCCCCATTGAGCTAACTTCCAAACTACCATCAGCACAGCTTCGACTTACCCGTATTTTAACCTTATGCGCTACAGCCGAGAGAGATTACCCCCTTCATATCAGGAACAACTCTTCCAACGATACAATAATCTTCATCATATTTTGAACAACCCTTGCTTCAGCGTTAAGAGACTATCGACAAACGCTAAAACACATTACGAGTTAGGATGCTTGTCGAGTGCCTGAAACCTATTGGAAAGTACCACATCTATCAAGCCCATGCTCTTCAAATAGCATTCAGCTAAAGCAGCTAAGGCAACACACTTCTTCGCAGCAGATCAAAGGTTACACGTCGCGGGTGAAACAGAAGGTTTACAGAGCCTCACACTATAACCTATCCCTCTGAATACTTCACCAACCGTGTTACACGAGGCTTCTACCACATCTGGGGCAGAATAGGGAGCTGGGCTGCTTCTCAGCACCACAAAATCTGCAGATGGGTAGCAAGGCTTTACGCACAACCATCCTTTTCTCGATCTTACGCTTAGCCTTCTCGTATTCTGCGCTTCGATAATACTCCTCCAGGAGCGCAATTCTTCTGTTTAGATGTGGGTGTGAGCTGACGAGCTCGCTTAAAGCGTCGTAAGCCAAGCTTGATCTGTTGTTGAGTGCCACAGCTTTTCGCAAGAGTGATTTGACAGCATCCACATTATCTGTCACGAGCAGACTCGCTCTGTCAGCACTAACCTCTGATTCACGTCTCCAACTTAGTAGGGCAAGCCTAAGCGGGGCCTCCAAGAACGGTACGCCTAGCACTGAGGCTGAGAAGCTTACGCTTTGTAGGACGAATTCCGCTAATGTGTGGTAGAGCATATGCCCACATCCTATATGCCCAAGCTCATGACCCAGCAGTGCAACAACCTCTTGCTCTTTAAGAGCGTCAAGCAGCGTTTCACCAACTACAACATAGGGTTTTTCGTCGAAGCCGAAAGAGTAGGCGTTGAAGCCCATTTCAAAGTCTACATACATCTTCGGCAGATATTTTAGGCAAAGTTTGTCTGCACACCCAACAAGCAGAGAGCCGAGCCCACTATCTCTGTAAACAAGGATGCCTCTAGAGGAAACTCCTTTCTCATGAAGTGATATTGCTTTCCTTAGGTAGAATGTTTTGAGTAGTGCTGCTGGTGTAGTGAGCTCTCTGAGTAAGGCGAGCTTCTCTAAATCGCCTTCGTACGCATAATCCCCTCTTGTTAGATCGTACTTTCTGCTGTTTAAGAGCCTAGCGCCGCAGCCTCGGCAGAAGATATCTTCTTCATCTGAGAAGGTGTGGCAGAGCCTACACTTTAACTCCAAGCCCGAAGGGTATTCGTCCGCTGTTCTTAAATCTCTTTAGAAGTCTGTTTTCTCCAGTTCCAGGCGCGCTCTTAGGTCAAGGAATATATTTTTATGCTTTAGCAGGGTGTGAACGGTGGGTCGGGATGCGGGTAGTAGACCTCTCGATGGAGCTTCATCCGCACATTCAAGTCTTCTCCGCCTATCCGCATATGGCTGTGTTGAATTGGGCTAGGCACGAGGTGCAGGGATTTGCTGCTGAAGTAATCTACTTAGCTACCCATACAGGCACACACGTCGATGCCCCCTATCATTTTGCCCCAGATGGTTTACGCGTCGATGAAGTGGGTTTAGATAGACTCGTAGGCGAAGCTGTGCTGATAGACCTAGGAGAAAAGCCTCCTCTGAGCATAATATCAGCCGCTGAGATTGAGGCTTGCTTAGATAGGCTTCCAATACGACCCGGACATATCGTCATCATAAGGACAGGCTGGGCTAGGATGGCTGGTAGGGTGGAGTATCTGACTATGAACCCTGGGCTTTCGGGCGAGGCTGCTGAATACCTTATTGAACTGGGTGTGGCTTCTGTAGGCTTGGACACTCCAAATCTCGATCAAGCTCAAGCGAAGGGCTATCCAGCACATAAGAGACTTCTCTCTAGAGGTGTGCCTGTGATCGAAAACCTCACCAACTTAGAGAGGATAGGCACCTCGAAGTTTACGTTTGTAGGCGTGCCGCTAAAGATCAGGGGCGCTAGTGGTTCTCCTATTCGTGCAATAGCGGTGGTAGAGGATGCAGCGATAAGATGAGCCAGGAAAATAGTTACAAAATATCTCCTTAGCCTCAAATTTTCACAAGCTCTGTCATTCGCATATATCAGCCAGCATCCCTAGGTCTTCCCACATATATCCCAAACCCCTTCAAAAGGTCTTCTTCCGCCAACGCTTCAAGCGACTTGAGCCTATCGACCTCAGAAACCACCAAAACATCTATGTCGCTGCTGTAGTCATATCGGTTCCCCGCCACCGAACCAAAGAGGTGTATTTCAGCAGGAGAGTCAACCTTCAGCACCACATCACTCAGCTACAACAAGTAGGCGTCTAAGTTCTCAAATATCTTCCCTCTCTCCAACGCTTCGGCAACGAGAAAATCATACATACCCCAGGATCTCCTCAACAACTCCCCTAACTTGAAGAGTAGGCTTAAATCGATGAATGTGTTTCCAGCGAAGTAGGTTTAGGTTACTCTGTGGTCTTCTCCCGTGTTTCTGAAGCGGGGAGCTCTGGGAAGCTCTCCTTCATCCTCTGCTCAGCTACCGCAGCGGCTTCTGCAAGTATCTTCTCCGCCTCCTCGTTCGCTGCTTCGAAGTTTAGTGTTAATCCGCCCAGCTGCCCAGCCTCAACCAAGATGTTGCTCAACATATTGTTTATCTCGCCCAGCTCACTTTCAGCCTCAGGCATAACATTAGCCAACCCAGATCTGATGGATCTGATGATACCGGCTGCCGGTGCTAACACAACCGCAACGTCACCGACATCCTCAACCGTCGTTAATCTAAGTGAGATCTGCTCCAACGCAAGCCTAGCTTGGCTTACCAGCTTACTCATCTTCCTAACTTCAGCCAGCTCGTTAGAGAGGGCTGTTGCGAGCTGCGTGTCATGGTGCTGTAGAGCTGTTACAGATCTCCTAAAGATATCTTCATCCTTCCTCTTGAGCCTAGCGAGTATAGAGTCCATCTTCTGAATCTCGGCTTGCAGCTGCCTCCTCGCCCACTCCAGCTTAGGTCTAAGCGGGGCAGAGGGCTGAAACGCTTCTCTGAGTTTATCGGCGACAGTGGACCTGTGGGACTTAACCCACTTATCCGTGAACTCAGACATCTTCCATCTCCCCGTGTATAACGGGGTACTTTGAGCTTTAACGGATAGACGCCAAAAATAGTTGACTGCCATGTGAGCTAGCTGCTCACACTATTCGATAGACGTAACCGACTGTTAGCAAGAGTTATATGCGAATCCGGTGGCAGAAGTTCGCAGAAGATCTTGATAATCAGCGTCACACCAGATCTTGCCCTAGATGAAGGCTACAGCTACGCTGGAGGACTAGGTGTCCTTGAGGGTGACAAGTTCTATGCAGCGGCCAAGCTCAACCTACCCTACAAGGTTCTGACACTCTTCTACAACCAAGGCTACGTGGACTACGAGTTTGATAAGGAAGGGAACCCCTTACCGAAGCCCCAGCATCAGCCAGAATCGTTTCTAAAGAAGCTCAAAGGAGGCGACACCTACACCATACAGTTGAAAGGCGAAGATGTCAAGGTCGAAGCCCTCAAATATGGAGAAGGCTGGGCTGAAGCGGTCTTCTTCAAACCAGTGGAACCAGGCTGGGCACAGCACCTAACCGAGCGGCTCTACATCGAAAACAGCTTAGAAGAAAAGTTCCTAAAGTACACGCTGCTAGCCAAAGCTTCGGCGGAATACGTTAAGAGCAGCGTGGGCATAGAGAATGTGGAGTTCATCGATCTGCAGGAAAGCTATGCTTGCATGCTCCCACTCATACTTAAAATCCCCGGAAAGTATCGAGTCGTTATACATACCGCTGGACCTTGGGGT
>Ga0078972_1004484_pt1 | contig 38054 bp, 34 predicted proteins | sample YelNatPaOPGAMG01_FD_67568 | JGI IMG/M metagenome (GOLD analysis project Ga0078972, IMG submission 67568) | Hot spring thermophilic microbial communities from Obsidian Pool, Yellowstone National Park, USA - OP-RAMG-01 (SPADES assembly) (version 2) | ecosystem: Environmental > Aquatic > Thermal...
AATTTCCTTTGTTTTTTTGCTGAAAAAATATTCATAAAGACAAGTAAAAAAATTAATGAAAAGATAAATAGTTTTTTATTCACAATTGCCTCCATTTAGTTAAATATAGAACAATTTTATCAAAAAATAGCATAATGTCAAGAGTGCAAGTGGGATGTTATTGTAAAATATTCGGTGAAAATTAGGAAATAAAAATAAAAAAACAAGCGGAGCACTCGGCAGAGCGGAAACCTATGCACTTGAACTCTCCGCTTGAACTTTAGGTCTCAAAAATACAACCCTGAAACAACTTGATTTTATTTAAAAATTACCTAACTGCCAGCCATAAACCAAAGATGCTCCGAAAATCGCTATAACGATTTGGGGGCTTATAGCAATTATTTTTATTTAATAACTTACATTTACCCCTTTAGATTGCAAATATGGTATATCAACTGAGGTTGCAGTTGTATTTAGTGGATTAGAAATTAAATAAACATAATCTCCAGTTCCAAGTCCACCTGAATCACAATTTGTTCTTAATGCTGTTATATCTTCAATAATATTAAAAGAAAGATCGAGGTAAGTTAATTTAATTAAATTACTTAATGCATCTATAGTACTTATAATGTTGTTATTAAGAGAAAGATATTCCAAATTGGTTAAGCCACTTAATGCGCTTATATCACTTATATGGTTATCCCTTAAATTAAGAGTGATTAATTTTGTCAAATTACTTAATGCACTTATATCGCTTATGTTATTATGTTCAAGGATAACAGATGTCAAATTAGTTAACCCACTTAATGCACTTATAGAAGTAATGGTGTTATATGAAAAGTCAATAGACATCAAATTAGTTAAACTGCTTAAAGGAGTAATATCACTTATTTGGTTGCGACTGCAAATAATGGTATTTAAATTATTTAAATTACTTAGAGCGCTTATAGAGCTTATATTATTATTATTAATATTTAAATAAATTAAATTGGTTAAATAACTTAACGCACTTATGTCGCTTATATTATTTATTGCTATGCTAAGGAATTGCAACTTTGTTAAATTTTGTAAAGCACTTATATTAGTTATATTATTAGAGTCAAGGTTTAGAAATGCTAAATTTGTCAAATTGCTTAAAGCGTTAATATCGCTTATATTGTTACTAAGAAGTAAAAGATTTTCTAATTTTGTTAAACTGCTTAAAGCATTTATATTGCTTATGTTGTTGTTATTTAAATTAAGAAAGGTAAGATTTATGCAACATTCTAAACCAGTTAAATCATTAATATTGCTATAACTAGCATTTAAAGAAGTTAAATTATAAAGGTCGCATCCATATATTGGTGTTGGGGAAGGGATGCTTAAAGCCTGTCTTATTTTTATTTCAAGGTTTGAATCAGGGAACTGGACTTCTCCTGGACAAATGCAAGTGTAAGTAGGTGTAGATATATTTGTTGGAGTATTTATATTTGTTGGGGTAAATGTATTTGTTGAAATTCCCGTAGTATAAGTAGCAGTTGTTGTAAACGTAATTGTCGTAGTTGTAATTGTATTAATAACTGTTGCTGTATTTGTAGGGGAAACTTCAGGCGTATTTGGTTCTGCTGGTGTTGTTGAGTCCTGTTTTTTTGTGCAAGATAAAAGTAATAAAAAAATCGAAACTACTGATACAATAATTAAAATTTTAGATTTTTTCATTTTTCTCCTCCTAAAAAAAATTTTTATTTATTAAATTTTATAAATAAATTTTTATTTTGTCAATTTTTTTTAATGCAAACCTGAAAATCGCGATAGCGATTTTCAGGGAAAAATTAAAATATAAAAATATATTTAAAAACAAACAAAAATTATAAAAATTTTTTTAATTATTCACCTACTATTGGGTGATTTAAAAATTAAATTTTTTCTTTTATTTTATTATATTTTTAACCCCAAAATCGCCTCTATTGCGATTTTTGGGTTGAAAATAACTATTGCAATTTAATTTATTTTTAGTAAAATTTTGTAAAATTTATTTTTTAAAAAGGAAAAAAATGAAATTAGATAATAAAGCAATTTTTGGCATAGTTGGAAGTATTTTTGTAATAGTTGCATTTATAATAATTTTAATTTTAATAAAAGGACTGGAAACAACAGAATTTATATTCTGGGCACTTTTTGTTGCCTTAACTGTTGGTGAATTGCTTGTTGTTTTTACCTTTAAACTTGAAAAAAAGCATATTGTTCGTGATTGGGTTGAGCCGGCATTTGAGGCAATAATAATTGCAATAATAATTAGAGCATTTTTAATCCAAGCATTTAAAATTCCAACTTCTTCAATGGAAGACACTCTTTTAATTGGCGACCACATAATTGCAAATAAATTCATTTATGGAACAACCCTGATTTTTAAAAAAGAAAAAGTTTTAAAATTTACACAACCAAAAAGAGGCGATGTGGTTATTTTTAGATATCCAAATGACCCAAGATATATGTTTATAAAAAGATGCATAGGGCTTCCAGGGGATAAAATAGAAATAAAGGACAAAGTTGTTTATGTAAATGGAAAAAAATTAGATGAACCCTATGTATATCATAAGGATATGAGAACATTTCCCAGTCAATATACGCCACGGGATAATTTTGGTCCTGTTATTGTTCCTGAAAATTCATTTTTTGTTATGGGTGATAACAGGGATTTTTCAGCTGATTCAAGGTTCTGGGGATTTTTACCGTATAGATATTTACGTGGGAAAGCATGGCTGGTTTACTGGCCGCCTTCACGCTGGCGCATAATAAAACATTATAAAATTGATTTAGGTGATGAAAAAAAAGTTGACTTAAATGCAAGCACAGTGAATGCAATGTCAAAATAAAATTTTATGTTAGGGCTTTATATACATATTCCTTTTTGCAAAAGAAAATGTCCTTATTGTGATTTTGTTTCCTATGATAATTTTGATTATTTAATTGATGATTATATAAACACTTTATTTAATGAATTGCAAATTTATAAAAAAAAATTCAATCCGTTTTTTGAAACCGTATATATAGGTGGCGGAACACCGAGCATATTATCAAATAAACAGCTGAAAAAATTTTTTTCTAAATTATTTTCAATTGTGGAGCGGGCAAAAATAAAAGAAATTACTTTTGAGGTAAATCCCGGAACTTTAGATGATGATAAAATAAAAATAATATCAGAAAATATTAACAGGGTTAGCGTCGGCGTCCAGAGTTTTAATGATGATATTCTAAAATTTATTGGTAGAATTCATAATTCAAAAGAAATTTTTTTAACATTTGACAAATTAAAAAAATCAGGAATAAAAAATATAAATATGGATTTAATGTTCGGTATCCCACATCAAACAGTCAATGATGTTTTAAATGATATTAAAAATTTAGGAGCGCTTTCACCAGAGCATATATCCTTTTATTTGTTTACAATTTCTGGTTATAAATTTAAAGGTGAAAAATTGCCGGATGATAAAACAATAAAAGAAATGTATTTAAAAGGGATTAAAGAATTAAGAAAAAATGGTTATTTACAATATGAAATTTCAAATTTTGCAAAAAAAAATAAAAGATGTATGCATAATATGAATTACTGGAATTGCGGCGAATATATAGGGATAGGGGTTTCTGCGGCTTCATACTTTAATGGGGTAAGATATGAAAATACGGATAATGTAAAAGAATACATTGAAAAAATAAAAAAAGGGCTATCAGTTATTAAAAATAAGGAAAAGATAGCAGATAAAATTAAATTAAAAGAATATATAATGCTAAAATTAAGAACAAAAGATGGCATAAAAAATGATGATTTTATAAAGAATTTTAAATTTGATTTTTTTAAAAAATATAGTAATATAATTGAAAAGCTGAAAAAAGAAAAACTCGCAAAAATTAAAGATAATAAATTTTTTTTAACAGAAAAAGGATTTTTATTATCAAATGAAATTATAAAAAATTTTTGGTAAGGAGTTTTATGAACTTAAAAATTAAAATTAAAAAAATAGCAGAAAAAACAAAGTCGGTTTCCTATGAAATGTTAAAAGTTAAAACAGAGCAAAAAAATAATGCATTGCTTTCTGTTGCTGAAGAAATAGAAAAAAACAGGGAATTGATAAAAAAAATAAATGAAAAAGATGTAAAATTAAGTGTGAAAAAGAAAATGTCAAGCTCATTCATTGACAGATTAACCTTAACTGATAAAAGAATAAATCAGATGGTTGAGTCATTAAAGGAAATTGTAAAATTAAAAGACCCTGTTGGAGAAATAACAAGTTCCTGGGAAAGGCCAAATGGTATGAAAATTTCAAAAATGCGAATGCCACTCGGCGTTATCGGAATTATTTATGAATCAAGACCTGATGTTACAGTTGAGGCATCAGCACTTACCATAAAATCAGGCAACTGTATTATATTACGCGGTGGATCGGAAGCATTTAATACAAATTCATTTTTGGTTAAACTAATAAAAACTGGCTTGAAAACTTCAGGACTTTCAGAAGGGGCTGTTGAATTTATTCCAACCACGGATAGAAAAGCAATAAAATATCTTCTTGAATTAAATGATTATATTGATGTCATTATACCGCGTGGCGGAAAGTCGCTTGTTGAATTTGTTGCTTCTAATTCAAAAATACCGGTAATTTATCACGACGCGGGTGTTTGTCATATTTATGTGGATGAATATGCTGATTTAGAAATTGCCAAAAAGGTTTGTTTTAATGCAAAGGTGCAAAGACCTTCAACATGCAATGCAATGGAAACAATGCTTTTACATTACAAAATTGCAGAAAAATTTTTACCTGATATGGCTGAAAAATTTAAAAATGCAAATGTTGAATTGCGGGTGTGTAAGAAAACAAAAAAAATAATTAAAGATGCAAAAATTGCAAAAGAAAAGGACTTTTACACAGAATATAATGATTTAATTTTAAATATTAAAATTGTAAGTTCTATTGATGAGGCAATTAATCATATAAATAAATACGGCACACATCATTCGGATGCCATAATCACTAAAAATAATGAGAACGCAGAAAAATTTTTAAAAGAGGTTGATTCAGCCGCATGTTTTTTAAATGCATCAACCAGATTGCATGATGGTTTTGAATTTGGATTGGGAGCTGAAATGGGCATTTCAAATCATAAAATTCATATTCGTGGCCCTCTGGCGCTTGAGGGTTTGACTTCCGAAAAATATATTATATATGGAACGGGGCAGATTCGTGAATAAAAGTATTGCATTATTTGGTGGGACCTTCAATCCACCGCATATAGGACATTACATTATTGCAAAAGAAGTTATTAAACAATATAACATAAAAACGGTCTATTTTATTCCTGCTTTTTTACCGCCGCATAAAGACCCAAAAAATATAATTGATGCAAAACATAGAGAAAATATGGTAAAACTTTTAATAAACAATGAAAAGGATTTGAAATTTTCAAAATATGAATTAAATAAAAAGAAAGTTTCTTACACCATAGATACTGTTGAATATTTTAAAAAAAAGTTTCCTAGTTACAAAATTTATTTTATTGCTGGTTCAGATGCTTTTTATTTTATTGATACATGGAAAGAAAGCGAAAAACTTTTTAAACTGTTAGAATTTATAGTATATATAAGAAGGGATTATCCAAAAGAAAAAATTTTAAAAAAATATAAAAATGTAAAAATAAATTTTGCAGGACATGGACTCATAAATATTGCATCAACAAGTATTAGAAATAAAATAAAAAAAGGAATAAATTGCGAGTCAGAAGTTGGAAGTAAAATATGGAATTACATAATAAAAAATAATTTATACAGATAAGATATGAAAAAAATATTTTTTGTAATTTTAATTGTATTTTTATTAGATTTTTTATATGCAAATGGAAATATAGTTAATAGAATATTTTTTGATGATTTTAAGGTTCTTGGAAATTATTTTGTTGCAGAGCCGGTAATGTCTCTTGGCTTGTTTTCTGGCGCAATTGGTATAACAAGTGTTATTATGAATAATGATAATTTTATAAAGGAAAAAGTTATGGAAAACAAAAGTAATTTTCTGGATAATTTTTTTAATACAATAAATTATGCAGGAGATGGCATATACGTTCTTGCAGCAAACTCTTTTTTATTTTTATTTTCTGATAAAGAAAAAGAGACGGCTGAAAATTTAATTGAATGCCTTGCTTTTAATGGTATAATAAATTATAGTTTAAAAACAATTTTGGGCAGGGAAAGGCCATCAAGCACTGATAATCCATATATTTTTAATTTCTTTTCATTCAACGATAATTCATTGCCATCAGGACATACTTTAGTTGCATTTACATGGGCTGAAGTTTTAAATGATGCTTATGGGATATGGTATATCAGTTATCCAGCTGCTGCGCTGGTTGGTTATGCACGTATATATAAAAATTCTCACTGGGCATCGGATGTTTTTGCAGGTGCCTTTTTAGGTGTTTTTTTAACAAAAACAGTCCTTGCAAAAAATAAGAATCCAAATATGGTTATTAGTTATGATAAAAATTTAATGAAATGCGGGTTTAAATATGAGTTTTAAAATAAAAAAAATAATTTTATTTTTAGTTTTAGTATTTAATTTATTTCTTATAGTAATGGCTTCGGAAGATGAGCCAACAATTATTACAGATAAACCAACAACACTTACATATCCGAGTTTCTGGCATACTCCTTTTGGAATTCATAGAGGCACACCTTTTTGGTTAAAAGTTTTTTTAGGAAACCGAACATATTTTAATAACCCGCAGGACCTTGCTGCAACAAAATTACTCGTTGATTATGGTAATATAAATAAGGGAAAAGATGACTGGCAATTAACAGTTTATGGTGTGAACTCAGGAAATTCAGAAATTATTTATAATCCATCAATGCATTCCCTTGAAGTTTTTGGCAAGGAAGGGGTAAATGATGGTGAATTAAAAAACCCAATAGGAATTGCATGCAACGAGTATGGAGATATTTATATTGCCGATACAGGTAATAACAGAATTGCACGGTTTTTTAATGATGGGAAAAAAGTAAGATTTATAAGAAATATAGGAAGTGAGGGTGAGCAAAAAGGGCAGTTTAAAATGCCAACTTACATTGCTCTTGACTCTATGGGTAAAATTTACGTTTCTGATACAGGGAATAACAGGATTCAGGTTTTTGATAAGTCGGGTGGTTTTTTGTATATGATAGGTAAAGAAAAAGGGATTTCCCAGCCAACCGGGATTGCTGTAAGCGATGAAATGGAAAGATACAGTGGTTATAAATATAATTTTATTTATGTAATAGATGCAGCAGGCACTAGAATTTTAAAATTTGATTTTAATGGAAATATTATCCGTTCATCAAGAGTTAATGAAATTTTAGCAAAGAAGGTTTTTTTAACTACTCTGGAACAGGATTATTATGGGAATTTATATGTGGTTGATAATTTGAATTCCTGTGTATTGAAATTTGACCCGGAATTAAATTTTATTGCTTCTTTTGGCAGCTATGGCAAAGATGATTATCAATTTGAAAAGCCAACCGGGATTGCAATTTACAAACACTACGGGCAGATTTTTGTTTCTGATAGGGAGTCGGCTCAATATTTCTGGATTGGCAGTGATATGTTTGATTTTAATATTGAAAAAGTAAAAAGTTCAGTGATTGATGTGTATCAATTTACTTTTTTTCTTACGGAAAAAAGTTATGTGACAATAATTATTAATATAGATGAAAAAAGAAAAATAACAGTTTGTGATAAAAAAGAATTTCAAATGGGAAAAAATTCATTATTATGGGAAGTGCCGGAAATTATAAAGATAGAATATCTTAAACAGGGAATGGGGTATGATGTTATTGTAAAAATAACGTCGACCTATTCTTCTTATCCAAATATAGTTAAAATGATAAAGTCCACGTTAATTTTTTAAAATGGTTAATATTTTGTAATAAAAAATTATGTTTCGCCTAAAGAAACTATAAAATAATATAATTTAAAGCCAAAAAATATAAGAGTGTATTTAAAATTACAAAAAATCATAAAAAAACTTGACAAAATAGCATTTTTTATGTATAATTATATAAATTATTTTTTATTTATAATTTATAATATAGAAGGAGGGATTTTATAAATGGCTGAGATTTTGATAAGAGAAAATGAAAGTTTAGATGATGCAATAAAAAGATTTAAGAAAAAAGTTCAGGATGCAGGTATTTTGCAGGAGATGAAAAAACGCGAATTTTATGAGCCGCCTTCGGTCAGAAGAAAACAAAAAATGTGGGCAGCGATGAAAAAAAGAAAGAAAAGAAGATTCAGATAATAAATAAAGGATATAATACGGGTATATTATTATATTTTCAATTCAAGAAAAAATAATTTTTTATTCAAACATAATGAAAAGATTGAATAGAGATTTTTATTGTAAAAATAGTGTTACTGTAGCTAAAAAACTTCTTGGAAAAATAATTATGAGAAAATATAAAGGGGAGACACTTTCTGGAAAAATTGTTGAAGTAGAAGCTTACAGAGGAAAAGACGACTCTGGAAGTCACGCATACAAAAAAAAGACAAAAAGAAATTCCATTATGTTTGGCAAACCAGGATATGCCTATGTTTATTTATGCTATGGAAATCATTATTTGCTAAATGTTGTTGCTGAAAAAGAAGGTAATGCAGGTGCGGTTTTAATTCGTGCTGTAGAGCCATTAAAAGGAATTGATAAAATGACAAATGGACCAGGTAAATTAACAAAAGCATTCTTTATTGATAAAAAATTTAACGGAGAGGACATTGTAAAAAGTAAAGAACTTTTTATAGTTGAAAACAGCAAAAAAGAAAAATTTACAATAAAAGCAACCAGCAGAATAGGAATAAAAACCGGTCTTGATAAAAAATGGCGATTTTATATTAAAGGAAATAAATTCGTATCAAAAGTTAATTAATAAAAAGGAGGAAGAATGAAATTAAAAGATATTTATAGATTTGCAATAGAATACGGAATAAAAATGGACCCGCGAGGTGAAAAAGTAGTTAAAGAACAATTGCAGTTAGAAAAGAAAAGATATGAAGGTTTGACAGAAGAAGAAAAAAAATACTACGATAAAGAAAAACTCGTAAATCCGTATTCTGATTCGCGGATAATTTATGATAATGGCAGGGAAATAAAAAATGTTCTTGTCGGTGTTGATATGGAAGTGCAGGAAATACTGCTCGCAGATCGGCTGAATGAAAAAGGAATAAAAATTGATGCTGTGATTGCCCATCATCCATCAGGGCTTGGGCTTGCTCAGATTTATCAGGTTATGGGTATGCAGGCAGATATTTTTAATAAATTTGGGGTTCCAATTTCTGTGGCTGAAGAGTTAACTTATGCAAGGGCAAAAGAAGTTAATGAAAGATTTATGCCAACCAATTTTTACAGGACTTATGATGCTGCAAAATTACTTGATATTCAGATTATGAATATGCATACACTCACAGATAATTGTGTTACAACTTATTTGCAGAATAAATTTAATAAAGAAAAACCAAAAAGGATTGCTGATATAATTGATTTGTTGCTGGAGGAAAAAGAATATAACGAATATGCAAAGAGAGGGATGCCGCCTGTTGTTTTACTCGGCGATAAAGCAAGAAAAGTAAATAAAATTTTTGTTGATATGACAGGTGGAACAGAAGGTGCTAAGGAAATTTATAAAAATCTGGTAAACTCGGGTGTGGATACAGTCGTCGGAATGCATTTTTCACCGGAACATAAGAAAATTATGCAGGAAGCCAAAATTAATGCCGTCATTGCAGGACATATTTCATCAGATATACTTGGGCTAAATATAATGCTTGATGAAATTGAAAGGAAACTTGGGAAGCTAAATGTTTTTGAAGCGTCTGGGTTTATCAGAGTAAAAAGAAAAAAGAGATAAATGCGTATTATTATTGATGGGGATTCGCAGCCATGCAAAGAAGAAATTGTTGCTCTTGCTGAAAAATATAAAATAGAAGTTATTATTGTTATAAGTGTCTCACATTTTTTTGATAATGAAAAAATTAAAAATGCAAAAATTGTTATAGTTGACAATATAAAAGAAGAGACAGATTTGAAAATTCTAAATACGGTAAAAAAAGATGACATAGTTGTAACTTGTGATTCAGGGCTCGCTTATATTTTAACCGGTAAAGGGATAAAAGCAATATCAGAACGTGGTTATATATGGAATAATGAGTCCATGGAGAGGACTTTATTTTTTATTCATACAAAAATGAAACTTTTAAGAGGTAAAAAAGGAAAGAAAAAAAGGAGTAAAGGTATAAAACCGTATACGGCTGATGATAAAAAGCGTTTATTAAAAAATTTGGAAATTCTTATTAAAGATGCCTGTAAATTATGATATCAATAAAAATAAAGGTTGATAAAAATGATTGACCCAGCAAAAATAGAAGAAGTAAAAAATTCTACAGATATTGTTGAAGTTATTTCAGATTATTTATTATTAAAAAAGTCAGGCAAAAATTATAAAGCCCTTTGTCCGTTCCACAATGAAAAAACACCTTCTTTTATCGTGAGCCCGGAAAAACAAATTTTTCATTGTTTTGGATGCGGAATTGGCGGAAATGTTTTTACATTTATTCAAAAACAGGAAAATCTTTCATTTGTTGAAAGTGTTCTTTTTCTCGCAAAAAAGGCAGGAATAGAAATTAAGGATTCAGCAAATTATAAAATAACCAATGAAAAAGAACAGATAATTGAGGTTAATAAAGAAGCATTAAAATTTTTCTGTGAATCATTTAATAAAAGTGAAAAGGCGAAAAATTATGCAAAAATTCGCGAGTTGTCAGAAGAAGTAATTAATGATTTTAAAATTGGTTATGCCCCACAGGGCAGTAAATTATATACATATCTAAAATCAAAAGGATTTTCTGATGACATTATTATAAAAGCTGGTTTATGTCAAAAAAAAGGAAATGATATGGTTGATATTTTTTTTGATAGATTGATTTTTCCGATATTTAATATATACGATGCACCTATTGCTTTTGGCGCTAGGGTGTTTGATAATTCTTTACCTAAATATATTAATACAAAAGAAACGCCTGCGTATATAAAAGGAAAAACTCTTTTTAATCTTAATAATGCAAAAAAGTTCTGTTCAGAGGAAATTATAGTGGTAGAGGGATATATGGATACGGTTGCCATTTATAAATCGGGTATAAAAAATGTTGTTGCAACATCGGGAACAGCATTAACAGAAGAACAGGCACGCCTGATTAAAAGATACACAAAAAAAGTTGTTTTAATATATGATTCTGATGAGCCAGGGAAAAATGGAGCTTTAAGAGGCGGAAATAATTTATTTGCAGAAGGATTGGAGGTGTTTGTTGTTTTATTAAATGAAGCAAAAGACCCGGATGAATTTATAAAAAAATTTGGTAAGGAAGAATTTAAAAAGAAAATAGAGAATGCAATTCCTTTTATTGACTTTAGAATTAATATGTTAAAGGAAAGAGGCAAAATCGATAATCCATATTATAAAACAAAAGTTTTAAATGAGCTGGTGGATTTTATTGGTTTAACAGATAATCTAATACTTAAAGAAGAAATAATAAAAAAGGTAAATTTAGAACTGGATATACCGGAGAATATACTAAAAGATCATATTAAAAACAACAAAAGGTCTAATGAAGAAAAAATAGAAAAATTAAATGATAAAATTTCTGGCTCAAAAGGAACAGAAATTGCTGAAAAATTTTTATTTGAAATTATTTTTTCTTCTTTAAATACAGATGATGAAACAATTTTATTAAAATATTTTATTGAGAGAAGGCGTTTTTATAAAATAGAATACGATGATTTTAAAAATAGATTTTTTTCAGAAGTTTTACAAAATATAGAAGAATTTTTTTCCGGTGGCGAAAAAGAAATACTTAAAAAAATACAGACAAAGTATATTGAGTGCGATGAGGCAAATAAAAATTTTTCAGAAATTTTAGCGAAAGAAAATTTGAGTTTTGAGATAAATACAAAGTTTGAAATTATAAATGATTGTCTTTTAAAAATTATAAATGAAAAATTGAAAAAGCAAAGTAAGGAATTACAAACAAAAATAAAAGATGCAGAAATTAAAAAAGACATTAAAAATTTAAATGAATATATTAAAGAAAAAATCGAAATTCAAAAAAAAATAAAATATTTAACTGGAGGTAAGAAAATTGACTAAAAATTTAAAAGAAATTCCAGAAATACAGGAACTTATTAAAAAAGGTAAAGAGAAGGGCTTTTTAACTTATGACGAATTAAACAGCTATTTGCCTGATGATTTCAATTCAGTAGAGGATATCGATGGAATGATGAGTATTATGGATGAAATGGATATAGAGATAAGAGAAGAAGGCAAAATTGATAAAATTTTATCAGGAAAACAGCCGCCAAAATTTGAAGAAATTGATTATTTTTCTGAGGAAGGATTTTCTTCAGACCCTGTTCAGATGTATTTGCATGAAATGGGAAAGGTGCCATTGCTTGAAAAACGAGAGGACGAAGTTAGAATAGCAAAAAAAATTGAAAATGCAGAAATGAATGTTAGAAATGCAATTTTTGATACAAGAATTGGATTTGATGAAATTAAAAGATTAAGGGATTGTGTTAAGGAGGGAAGCATAAAAATTATTGATATAATTAAAACAAAACTGGAAGGGGATATACCACCTTCTATTGAAAAAAGATTAATTGAGAGATTTGAAAAATATATTAAACTTGCTGAAAAGATTGAAGCAGAAATACAAAAAATAAAAGAAGTTTCAAAAAAGAAAATAAGTCCAAAAAAAAGGAAAAAATATGAAAAAATACTTGAGGATTTAAAGCAGCGAAAAAGAAATTATTTGCATATGCTTAAATTAAATAATGAACAGATAAACCAGATTTCAAAAAAAATAATAAACATAGTTGCCCGAATAAATAAAGAAGAAAAGGACTTGCAGGCAATAGAAAATAAACTTGGGCTTAAATCAATGGATATAATTTCTTTAATGAAAAAAAAGGAAATGTTAAAAAAATTGTTTAAGGAGAAAAAAATTGATAAAAGCAAAATTAAAATTTTAACAGATAAAATTAAAGAAATATCCAATACAATTTCAAAAGAAGAAGACCTCGTTGGAATGAAAAAAGAGGACTTAAAATCACTTGCATATACAATAAGGCGCAATATGATGGAAGCAAGAAAAACAAGGATTGAACTTGTTCAGGCGAATTTACGTTTGGTTGTAAGTATAGCAAAAAAATATATAAATAAGGGGCTCTCTTTTCTTGATTTAATTCAGGAGGGAAATATCGGACTTATGCGTGCAGTGGAAAGGTTTGAATATAAACGTGGATATAAATTTTCTACGTATGCAACATGGTGGATAAGACAGGCAATAACAAGGGCTATTGCTGATCAGGCAAGAACCATAAGAATACCGGTTCATATGATTGAGACAATAAATAAACTTCACAAGGCAGCAAGAATGTTTGTGCAGCAATATGGCAGGGAACCAACACCAGAAGAACTTGCAAAAAAAATGTCCATAGCAGTTGATAAGGTAAGGGCAATTTTAAAAATTTCACAGCATCCAATATCTCTTGAAACACCGATAGGAGAAGAAAAGGACTCGCATTTGGGTGATTTTATAGAGGATAAAGAAGCGGTATCGCCTGCTTCTGCAGCTGTTAATGTTTTATTAAAAGAACAAATTGAAAAAGTTTTGCATACTTTAAAAGAAAGGGAAGCGGAAGTTTTACGTCTTAGATTTGGTATTGGAGATGGAGTTCCGCATACGCTTGAAGAGGTCGGGAAAATTTTTAAAGTTACAAGGGAGCGTGTTCGTCAAATTGAGGCAAAAGCATTAAGAAAATTACGCCATCCAGCCAGAGCAAGAAATTTAAAAGGATTCTTAGATTAGTTGGGTTTAATTAAAAAGGAAATAAATTTGAATAAAAATTTAAAAATAGTTGTAATAAAGACCGATGGCATAGGCGATGCAATTTTAGCAACTCCTTTTTTATTTGAATTAAGAAAAATTTTTAAAAAAGCACATATAACCGGCATTTTAAGCCCTCAGGGGAAAGAAGTCCTTGATTTACTTAACATATTTGATGAAATAAAAGTAATTGAACCAAAATGGCTTGGGTATAAAAAGGTTTCTTTTTTGATCAGGTGGTTATACGCATTAAAACTTTTGTTTTTAATAAATAAGGTAAAAGCAGATATTGCTTTTGCGCTTCGCTGGCAGGATAGAATTACTTCTTTCATACTTTCTGTATGCAATGCAAAAAAAAAGGTTGGCTATGATGTAAAAGGTATGGGGTTTCGAATTGATTTAAAGGCAAAAAATGAAAATATACATACAATTTATAAAAATTTGAATTTGTTAAAATTGATTCAGCCAGAAATGAAATACAAAATAAAACTCGGGTTTTCTGTTTCAGAAGAAGCAGAAAACAGTATAAAAAAATTTTTAATAAAAAATAAAATAAAAAACTATATTGTAATCCATCCTGTTTCTGGTCATCCATCAAAGGATTGGGGAATAGATAACTTTTTCTTGCTGGCAGAAAGATTATCTAAAAAATACAAGATTTTAATAATAGGGGCAAAAACAGATAAAAATATAGAAAAAATAAGAGGGAAAAATATATTAAATGTGGCTGGAACCTTTTCTATAAAGGAAACAGGGTGCCTGATAAAAAATTCATTAATGGTAATTGGCGGGGACTCCAGCGCCGGACATATTGCAGCAGTATTTAAAAAGAAATCATTGATTTTATTCAGTGGAGCTGCTTTATTTGAAAATTGGGCGCCTTTTAATAAAAACTGTTTTATTGTAACAAGAAATGTTAAATGTAGGGGCTGTGAACTTATAAATTGTAATAAAAATCACGATTGTATGAATTTTAAAGATGATTTTATTTTTGATTTGGTTAAAAAAATTTTATCGGGTAAACAGAAAAATAAAATAATAAAAGTTTAATTATGAAAGAAAAAAAATTTATAAAATTACAGAAAAAAATTTATGATGGTAAATTAAAAGATTATAAACCAATTTATCATAATGAAAAAGTATTTAAAAGTTATTTTTTTTCACAGATAAATAAGGCAAAAAATTATAAAATACTTGGCTTTAGTTTAAAGTCAATAAAAAATTTAAAAATGATAGACGCCCTTAATTTTAATAAAGGCAAAAGCGTTCTTGATGCTGGTTGCGGGGCAGGTATATTATTAAATCAATTATATCATATTTATAACATAAAAGGTTATGGAGTTGATATTTCTTCAACTGCTATTAATTCCGGAAAAAAGTTTGGAAATAAAAAAATAATTTTAAAAACAGGTAAACTTGAAAAATTACCGTTTAAAAATAATTTTTTTGATTTTGTTATTTCTTTTGATGTTCTGGAACACATTGAGGATAAAAAAAGTGTTTTAAATGAAATAAAAAGGGTTTTAAAACCGGGTGGAAAAATTCTTTTGTATGCAATATCAAAAAGGGATTTTTTTACCTGGCACTGGATTTTAAGATTATTAACTTTTAATAAATTTGGCATTGATAAAGAAGGTGGGCATTTTAGAGAATATTTTGTGGAACCGTTTGAAACGAAAAAATTTTTAAAAAGTAATGGATTTAAAAATGTAAAATTAAAATTTTTTCATTCTTTTTTTACATTGATTATGGATGAAATTTTATTTAAAATACAGAAGAAAAAACAGTTAAATAATGCTGAAAATGTTAATTTAAAAACCGGAAAAAAAGTAATGCCGATTATAATTTATAAAATAATGAATTTCATATTAATCGTTTTGGAATTTTTTGAAATTCCGTGGAAGATTTTTGGTTTAAGTAATGGTTTTTTTATAATTGCAGAAAAAGAAAGGTAGAAAAATGGTTGATAAAGAAATAAAAGAGAAATGGGAAAAGACCCAGCTTGAATGGGATGATAAGGACTTTTTAGAAAAAAAAGCAAATGCTTTAATGAAAAAAAGATGGCAGAGATTAAATTTAATTGTTTCGCAGATTGTTATTTCAGAAGTCATAAATAAAAAAGAATACATATATTTCCTTGACGTTGGTGCAGGCAGGGCTGATTTTTATAAATATATAAAGGATGTCATAAAAAAATATGTTGGTATTGAGCCGTCATCAAAAATGTTAGAATATGAAGTAAATGAAGAGTTTTTTGAATTAAAAAAAATGAGCGGTGAAGAATTAAGTGATATGAATTTATATGATATATGTTTAATAAAAGAAAGTTTAGATCATTGCTATGAACCAGAAAAGGTTATAAAAAATGTTTATAATGCTTTAAAGGATGATGGTTTAATAATAATAACCCTGACAAACAGAGATGCCTATTATAAATTGTTATTTAAAAAATTAGCAAAAAAGATTGAACAGAGTCATATTGACCACCTTTATAATTTTAATGAAGATGATGTAAAACAACTTCTTGAAAAAAATAGTTTTAAAATAGGAAAAGTTATTTCTTTAAATTATCTGCGTTTACCTTATTTTTTAGAAGATATGCTTGGCAGTTTGCCGCAAAAAATTGTTTTTTTTATACTGGAAATTTTTGATAAAATTGGGCGTTTGTTTTTAAAAGGTAAAGGCGGAAGTTTTATTATACTTGCAAGAAAAATAAAAAAAGAAGAATTATGAAAATCGGAATTGATGCAAGAATTATTTTTAGAAGAGGGGTCGGCAGATATATTTCAAATTTGGTTAAAAATTTGCTAGAGATTGACAGAGAAAATACTTACTATATTTATCTTGATAAAAATTCTATACTAAAAGAATATATAGAAGCAAATAATTGCAAAATTAAAAGATTAAAGACATCCAATGCTTTTTTATATGAACAATTTTTTTTACCATTATTGGCGGCAAAAGACGGTATTGATATTTTGCATTCAACAGATAATACCTGTCCATATCTTGCCGGATTTTTTAAAAATAAAATAGTATTAACAATTCACGATACTATGTTTGTAAGACCAATAAACCGTGTAATTTTAAAACCAACATTAAAGCAAAGATTCCTTGATATTTACAAAAAAATAGGAATACCGCTTTCGGCAAAAAGAGCAGACCATATAATTACGGTTTCTGAATATTCAAAACAGGACATTATAAGATATTTAAAGGTAAAGGAAGAAAAAGTAACAGTGATATATGAGGCGGTTGATAAAAAATACAGGGTGATAAATGATGAAAAAGCAAAAAAAAATATGAAAGAAAAGTATAAAATTATAAAACCATACATTCTTATAACTGCTGCTTCAGATTTAAGGAAAAATACTGCAAGGGCACTTGAGGCATTTAATATATTTAATAATATTACAGGTTATAAATATCAATTGGTTATAACCTCAATTGACTACAAAGAATTAAAAACAACAAACATAATAGATAAAATAAAAGAATTAAATCTTGAAAAATATGTTATTATTACCGGCTATGTTTCTGATGATGATATGGTTTTGCTTTATAATTGTGCCGGAGTTTTTCTTTTTCCATCAATCTGGGAGGGCTTTGGTTTGCAGGTTTTAGAGGCATTTGCAAGCGGTTGTCCCGTGATTACTTCTGATAATACTTCATTAAAAGAAATTGCAAAGGATGCGGCAATTTTTGTAAATCCGTTTATGGTTGATGATATTGTTAGAGGGCTTTTGGAAATGGAAAAAAATGATGAGAAGAAAAGAGAATTAATACAAAAGGGTTTTGAACGGTTAAAAGATTTCTCCTGGCGGGAAACTGCTAAAAAAACAATTGAAGTATACAAAAAAACTATAGGACAAAATAATGAATAATAAAAATAAACAATTTATATTTTATGCCATTGTTTTTTTTGGTATCTTTTTAAGATTGTTTAAATTAAATTATCCTGGTATTACAGTAGATGAATATATAACATCTAATTTTTGCTCAGGAAAAAATTTACTATATTTAATTTTTGATACACTTGCAAATAATCCACACCCACCATTATTTTTTATTTTAGAATACATAATTACAGCAATTTTTGGTATTTCCGAAATTTCAATTAGAATTTTGCCTGCTTTATTTTCTATAATCTCAATTTTTGTGTTTTATAAATTCGTTAGAAGTTTTTTTTCTGAAAAAATAAGTTTTATTGCCTTATTTTTATTTTGTTTTAATCCTTATCTTATTTATTATTCACATGATGCAAGAATGTATCCGTTTTTTTTATTGGTTTCAATTTTAATAATTTATTACTTTTTAATGTCAATAAAATATAATTCTTTTTTGTTTGTTCCTTTTATATTCTGGAGTATTATCGGCTTATATGTCCATAATTATACTTTTAATTTACTTTTAATTTTGAATTTTTTGGTTTTTTTAAAATATTATGAAGAAATAAGGTTAAATCAATGGATAAAAGCAAACATAATTATTTTTTTATTTTGGGTCCCTTTAATCCCGTTTTATATAAAAAGTGTACTTGGCGATGCTTATTCATTAAAGGTTGGACTTTTGCTTGCACCTTTTTATACAATAAAAAATTTTATTTTTGGGTTAACAATAAATTTTAATTTATTTATAATTGTTGCTTTTATCTTTATAACTTTCCTTATTTTTAATGCTATTATTACTAATAGGGATAAAACAAAAAAACAGATAAATTTATTGGTGGAAATCTCTTTATTATTTATTGCAATTCCATGGATTGAATCTATAATTTTAACACCAGTTTATTCTGATAGAACATTAATAATTATCGTTCCTTATATAATAATTCTGGTTTCAATAGGTGCTTCCTATCTTTCTAAAAATGGTTTAACAATTTTCTTGCTTATTATTGTTTTTATTTATGCAATATCAAATTATAATTTTTTTTATAATAAAGATTTTCAAAATATAAATTACGGGGAGCAATTTGACTTTTTATTGAATAAAATTGATGATTCCGATGTTATAATTCATACAAATACTAGTTCTTATGCGGCGTATGAATTTTATAATAAATTGAAATATAAAAAGAATTTTGAAAACCGTTTATTACAGGAAATTCCTGAATTTAAAGGGGGAAAATTAAAATTTATTGTCAGAGATATGTGGCGGAGGTTTAATGATTTTTTAAAAAAATATTTTGATATATATGTATATAGTGGTTATGATAAAAATATTCTGCCTGAAAAAGAATTATACGAAAAAATAAAAGATATAAAACGAATATGGCTTGTGGTAGATAATGAAAATGGAATACAAAGGATTTGTTTGCCATTTGGAAATGTTTGGTATTCAAAAACAAAAATAAAAGATGTCCCGGTGGTTGAAAATATTGATTGGGTGAAAAAATTTTTTAATATAAAAGAAAAAAAAGATTTTTACGGCACATCAATTTATTTGCTGGAGAAAAAATAAGTGATTTATCATTTAATTTTTTTTATATCATATTTATTTTATTTATATGTGTTTTATAATAATATAAATGAATTAATAAATATATTATTTTTATATCCGCTGGTAATCTATGGGTTTTTATTTATTATTACTTTTTATTTAAATAAAATTAACAAAAATGGTTTCTGGAATAATTTAAAAAAAACTGAAAAGTTTTTATCTGTTTTTTTATTTCTTTTTATTTCCCCGTTTTTTTTGAAAATGAATATCCCGGACCCGCATAATTTTTTATTAAGAAAATTGGAGTTAATAGCAGGAACATCGTATGTTTTATTTGTTATTTTAGTTATTGTTTACTGCTTTTTTATTATTAATAAATTAAATATTGTGAGTTTATATGACGAAAAAAAATTATTTTTTAATATTATTGCTTTATTTTTTTTATTTTATTTTTTTATTTCATTATGGTTTAATTATGCAAATCAACCAACAGGTGATGAACCAATATACCTTCTTGTTGCCCATAGCATAATTTATGAGAGGAACATTGATTTAAAAAACAATTACCAGAACAAAGATTATAAAAATTTTTATAGAGGCGAATTGCAATCGCAAGAATTGGAGATTGATGGCAAAGAATATTCGTATCATCCGGTATTTTATTCATTTATTATTACGCCATTTTATTTTTTAGGAAAAAGATTTGGTGTGACATTATTTTCCAATTTTTTATCAGCGTTTTATTTAGGGATTTTATTTTTGTTAATTTTTAATATTTTTAAAGATAAAAATATGGCGCTTTTTTCTGTTCTTTTAAATGGTTTATCAATGCCATTTATTATTTATATAAATCAAATCTGCACAGAAGTTTTAAGCGGTGTCCTGATAATAACAGTTTTTTATTTAATTTTATTTAATAAAAATATTGGTATAATTACAGCAATTACACTTTTAATACCATGGGCTCATTCCAGAAATTTAATAATATGGGTTTTATTAATTTTTATTTTTGTTTATGAATTCAGAAAAGAAATTGATAAAATAATAAAGTTTTTATTTTTTCAGATTTTGTCAATCGCGGCGTTATTTTTATTTAATTTTACCCATTATAAAGCAATAATTCCAAGACAAACATCAGAGGCAATGCCGTTTTTTGAGGCATTTAATTTTAGATTAACAGGGATTTTAGGTATTTTTTTAGACCAGGAATTTGGATTACTTTTTTATGCTCCATTTTTAATTTTTATTTTTTCTGGATTTTATTTTTTATACAAAGAAGATAAAAAAATTTTTTATTACACTTTTTTAATATTAATTCCTTATTATTTTTTTATAAGTTCATGGAAGATATGGAATGGCGGGGGTGGTTCCTCTAACAGATTTTTTGTTGCTGTGATTTTTATTTTTATTATTTTATTTTTAGCGGTTTATAAAAACATTAAAGATAAATTTTCAAAAAAGATAATTGATTTAAGTATTGGACTCGGCTTTATAATATCTTTTATTATTTTTTTAATACCATGGTTCAGATGGAATAAGGGTTTTGGTGAGAACTGGATATTAAAGATATTATCACAGATAACACATTTTAAAATTTCCTTACTATTTCCGTCTCTTTGGTATCATCCGGAAAAAAACATAATTCAGGTAGCAGTTTTTATAATTATAATAATTGCTATTAATTTTTATATTTTAATAAAAAATAAAAGAGTTTAAAAATCCTTTTGCAATAATAAAAAAAGCAGGGTTAAAAAAATTATCATATAAAAATAACTGTAAAAAAAAGCATCAGCAACAAAAGGAAGGGAAATTATTGAAAGTAAAGAAAAATTAAACGAAATTGGAAATAATTTGTTGTTTTTAATAAAAATTATTAAATATAAAATAAAAAATAATAGAATCACAGAAATTCCAAAAATTCCAAATTCAGCCAGAACATTAAAAAAACCATTATGTGCATTTAAAGCAGTGTCTTTTATATTTTGTTTTTCTGTTTCAAGAAGTTCCTGGGGTGCATATTTGATAAGCGATCTGTTAAAGCATCCCGGACCTACACCAAACCAAGGATAATGTAAAAAAATATTTAAAGAAGTTTTTGAAAGTAATATTCTTGAAATTGACGATTGTGTTTTTACCTCAGAAATTCTACTTTTTGATGGGGAAAAAATAAAATAAGATAAAATAAAAATAAAAGCAATGACAAGTATAGTTTTTACATATTTTTTATTTAATAAAAGTAAAAATAAAGTTAATAAAAAAGAAAAAATTGCATTTCTGGAACTGCTTAAGGAAAAAGCAATTAATATAAAAGATAAAATAATATAAAATACTCTTTTATTTATTACATTTTCAAACAATAGTTTTAAACCGCATATAATTGATATTCCTAAAAAGCAGGCGAAAATATTTGAATGGGTTAATGTTGCGGCAGGTCTTAATTTGTTATTTATATAAACGGATTTGCCATCTCTAAAAATATTTGCAAGAAAAGTTGCGAAATCATTGTTTATTACTTCAAAAAAAGCAATTATTGATAATAACAGACCAAAATAAAATATTGATAAAAGAAAATAATTTTTTAATTGCTTATTGCTGTAAATAATAAAAGTTAATAACCAGGCGGTTAATATAAATAGAAAATATCTGATTAAATATTTAAAAGGATAGATTTTTTCAACAGGGGATAAAATAGAAGAAACAAAACCAATTAAAATAAAAATTAAAGACAAAATTAAAAAATTTTTATAAATACTAAAAAAATCTTTTAAATTAAATTTTTTAAAATTAATAATAAAATAAAAGAAAAAAAATAAAATAAAGGTTAAAATTAATAGTTCAACAGATGTTAAATTCTGAGAAAAGTTTAAAAAATTAATTTTTATTAAATCCACCTCTGATGATAAAAATAAAAATGCTGTTATAAAAAGGATTATTTTTTTCATGACGATAGTTATTATATATATTTACATTAAAAAGTCAAATGTAATTTTTTTTTTGAATAATCCATCAGGCACAGGCTACCCTGTGGGTAATGGTAAGTTTCTAAAAGGAAAAAAGTGGATTTTAAGTCATTATGCGTTTTTTATTTTGATGTCACTTCCTGTAACTGGTGCATTATTTTGGAAATCATTTTATATTTACATAATTAATTTTTTTGATATACTTTAAAAAACCTGTTATCCTGATAAAAGGAAAAAAATATGTATGAGAAAAAAATTATTTGAAAATAATAGAGATATAATTGTATCCGTGGGATAAAAATGAATGCAAACACCAAACAATTATCTTTAAGAAAAAGAGTTTTAACAGGAACCGGCTTTTTAATTGTGCGGCAATTTACAATTAATATAATTAATTTTTTAGGAAATTTAATTCTTGCCCGCGTTTTAATGCCAGAGGATTTTGGTATTTATGCACTTATTATGTTTTTAATTACGTTTTTTACTTTAATCGGGGATAGCGGTTTAGGCGCTGTTATAATAAGAAAGAAAGGCGAATTATCCGATAAATTAATAGCAACCATATTTACTTTTCAACAATTACTTATGCTAATAATTTCAATTGTTTTATTGTTTATAACTTTTTTTGTTGAACCACAATTAAAAAAACCAGAAACAATATGGCTTTTCAGAATTTCAATAATTTCTTTTTTCCTTATTTCATTTAGAATGGTTCAGGTGCAATTGCTTGAAAGAAATCTTTTATTTGGAAAAATTGCTTTTCTTGAAATAATGGAAGTTCTTGCATTTCAGGGAGTTGCGGTTTCACTTGCCATTGCAAAATTTGGTGTCTGGGCAATGGTGGTTGGTTTACTTAGTAAAAATATAGTAATGCTTGTAATAATTTTTTTCATATCTGAATGGAAAATACATTACAGATTTGATTTAAGGCGTTTAAAACCAATTTTACCTTTTGGTATTTCTTTTCAGGGGAGCCATTTTATAAATTTTATAAAAGACAGCACTGTGCCAATCTGGATAAGTTATATTTTAGGTGTTAAATTTTTAGGTTATATAACCTGGGCAAATTCACTTTCGCTTTATCCGATTTTGCTTTCAAATTTGCTTTCAAGAATTTTATTTCCTTTTTTTTCAAGGATTCAAAATGACAAAGAAAAATTCAAAAATGCCCTTGAAATGATTACAAGAATAAACATCTTTTCCATTATGGCTGTTTCAACTGTTTTTTTTGCACTTGCAAAACCAATCACTGTAATTTTATACACAGAAAAATGGTTGCCTGCTTTAAATCTACTTCATCTTTTAATTTTATCAACTTTTTTTCTCGGGGCTGTTATACCTTTTATAAATGCATTTAATTCAATTGGAAAATCTTTTTATACATTTAAACTTTCTCTTGCATGGGCTTTGGGTTTCTGGTTTTTTTCCATCTTGCTTGTTCCCAAATTTGGTATAACAGGATATGGTATAGCGGTTTTGATTACATATTTAATAAATATAATTTGTATGTTTGATGCAAAGAAACAATTTAATATAAAAATTTTAAAAAATATTTTGCCGTCTTTAGTTTCTTTCATTGTCGCTGTTTTAATAATAAAACTTTTAACTTTTAAAATAAATATAAATAATTTTATTTTACTTGTTATTTTTATTTTAATAACTTTGATTTTATATGTTTTAATTAATTTTTTATTGACAGGGAAAGAATATATTGAAGATTTAAAATACATATTTAAACGGTAGGTTATGAAAAAAGTAAAACTCGGACTTGATGTAAGAACAATGTCGCCAGAAGGCAGTGGTATAGGCAGAGTTGAAATCGAAATTGTAAAAAGATTAATTTACAAATTGCCAAAGGATAAATGGGAAATTCATTTATTTCCTGGAAGTGATGCGAAAATTAATTTTAATTTGCAGGAAAATGTGATAATCCACAATGAAGCGAGAAAATACAACAGCACTGCCAAAAGGGCAATATGGTATATGCCATTTTTTGCCAGCAAACATAAAATTGATTTATTTCATTCTCTTGATTTTTTGGGACCTGCATGGAAAAAAGGGTTTAAACTTGTTCAAACAATACACGATATAATACCTTTATTATTTAATAAAGAAGCGTCATATAAAAGTTTATTTATGTGTAAATACATTATGCCTTTTATGTATAAGGCAGATGATGTTATTATTGTTTCTTCTTTAAATACAAAAAATGATTTATTAAAAAATTATAGGATAGATGAGAAAAAAATAAAAGTTATTCCTTTAGCAGGCAGGGATGAGTTTAAAAAAGAAATTCCGATTTCAAAAATTGAAGAAACAAAGAAAAAATATGGGATTGAAAAAAAATATTTTATTTTTACTGGCACGCTTGAGCCCAAAAAAAATGTTGTTAGAATAGGAGAAGCGTTTTTGCAAATAAATAAAAAATTTTCGGATTTCAGTATGGTTTTTGTTGGGCAGAAAGGATGGAATGTTGATAAATTATATGAAATTGCAAAAGATAACAAAGATATTATTTTTACCGGTTTTGTTCCTGATGATGATTTAATGGCACTTGTCCGTGGAGCTTTTTGTTTTGTCTTTCCATCCATTTATGAAGGATTTGGCTTGCCTGTTCTCGATGCTTTTAATGCCGGAGTTCCTTTAATTACATCCAATGCAGCTTCAATTCCAGAAATTGCAGGGGATGCAGCTCTTTTAGTAAATCCATATAAAACCGAAGAAATTGCAAAAGCAATGGAAGTTATAATTGAAAATAATAATATACGAAATGAACTGATAAATAAAGGAAAAATTCAAGCAGAAAAATTTTCCTGGGACAAAACAGTAGAAGCAATTATTAATATATACCAAGAATTATTACATAATTAGGAATAAGATTAAAAATGTGGATAACTATTAATTATTAATTAGAAATGGCATAGATATCATAGATAAAAAGAATAAGGGATGTGTAGATTTTTATGGGGAAATACTAATTTATCTTTTTATTTTACAAATTTTTTGATAAAATTATTAATACAGAAGTATATTATTAAAAAAGGAAGTATAAATGAAAAAGTTTTTAATTATCCTTATATTGCTTATAACTTTTTCTGAGATTTTATTATCTGCAGACCCTGTTGCGTTAAAATATTATCAATATGCAGTTATGTATCATAAAAAAAATGATTTTAAAAACGCTTTAACTTATTATAATGCATCAATAAAAAAGGATAAAAAATTCTGGCAGGCATGGCTTGGGCTTGGGATTTGCTATTATAATATGAAAAAATACAGGAATGCCCAGCTTATTTTTAAATATGTTTTAATGTTAAAACCAGGGGAACAAACAGCAACAAAATATTATAATATGTTAAGTGGTATTAAAGATTCAAAGAATGGTATTGCTGATAAAAAAGATTCTGGGAAAAAAACAAAAGGAGATATGATGTGGCGTTCAGCAATTTTGCCTGGGCTCGGACAATTTTATAACGGAGAAATTGTAAAAGGATATGCATATTCAATCATCTATTTTGCAAGTATTGGGGGGATTATAAAATTCACAATTGACCAAAGGGAAGCGGTCTCAGATTATGAAAATACCAATTATGATTTTGAAAATAAATATAAAATAGCGCAGGAAGCAACTGTAAAGACCTATATTCCAATTGCAATTGCAGGAGTTGTATGGGCACTTTCAATTTTTGATGCTTATTTAACAGGTGCCGACGATGTAAGTGGGCAGAAATTGGGTGAATTTGAAATGAAGGATAAAAATACAATTGCCTTTGTTATGAAAAAAAGTTTTTAAAGGAAAATAAATATGAAAAAATTTTTAATAATAATAACAGTAATGCTATTATTTTTATCATGTAAGGAATTAAAAAGAAATAATCCCTATGATCCGGCAAGCGAAAATTATATAAAAATTACTTATAAGGGAGATGTGTGGTATCCACCTAATACTGAAATAAAATCAATTATAATTAATAACAATATTCCTGTTATTGCTGCAAATAAAACTGATGGACCCGGTTATTGCATAATAAAATTATATGACAGAACAGCACATATAATTGGTTCCACGGGAAGTGTTTTGGGTACATTTACTGATATAACAGATATCTGCTCTGATTCTTTAGATAACATATATATTGTTGATAGCAAACCGTATGTTCAGGTTATGGATAAATTTGAAAATTTTACCTGGTGGAGTATTACCTATACAGCAGGAATAGGAACACTCGGTATTGAATGCTTTAACAATAATATTTTTATAACAAATAACCTTGATAACAGAATTCTTAAATATCAGAATAACGGAGTTTTTGTTGATTCCAAAATAATTACAGCAACTGCTAATGGTTTATTTACGCCTGGCCGTATTTTTAAATCATCAACACATCTATTTATTGTTAATCAATTGAAAAAAACAGAAATAATAAAAATGGATGAAAATTTGAATATTATTGATGACATAATTTTCCGCAGTGAAGTAATTGATGGTGTTAATGTTGATGGGCAATTGCAGTTATTGACAGAAAAAGCAATTTTTAGAGTTGACAATAATATGGTTGTCTTATTAAAATGGGGTGATTTTGGCGAGGGACCAGGAAGAGTTTTAAATGGCAAATTGATAACTTTTAATTCACAAAACAGATGTGTGTATGTTTTAGATGGTGAGACATTAAAAATGTTTGGTGAATGAAAATGAAAAAATTATTATTTTTAATTTTAATACTTGCTACTGGCTATATTTTTGCAGACGAAAAAATTGTTGTTCAGCCAACAGAAACACCAATTACAAGTCCGGGATATATACCTACTCAGAAAGAAGCTTTGCAATACAGAGCTGATAAATTATACAATGAAAAAAAATATAATGAGGCATTACCACTTTATCTTGAATTAATAAAAACGGATAATAAGAATATTAAAATTTGGAAACAGATTGGTTATTGTTATTACAAATTAAATAATCATAATTATGCGTATAATATTTTTAAAAAAGTTCTTGAATTAGATAAAAATGATAAAGATGCAAAGGATTTTATGAATTTTTATAATAATTTGATTGAAAAAAAACAAAAACAATCTGAAAAAAGAACCTGGTTTGACCCGCTCTGGCGTTCGGCTTTAATACCGGGGTGGGGGCAGGTGCATAACAATCAACTCGTTAAGGGTTTACTTTTTGGTGGAGCATTTATAACCTCTGTTGGAATTACAATTTATTGTGTTCAGGATGAGAATACAAAATATGACAGGTATTTAAAGACCAATGAAAATCATGAGCTTGCCTTTAATAAGGCACAGGAAGCATACAACAGTGCATTGATATGGGGTGTGATTGCATCAGTTGTTTATGCAGGTAATTTAGTTGACGCGGCAATTAATTATAATTGCGAAGAAGCAAGACAGACATTTTTAAAATTTGATAAAGAAAGTATTTACCTTTCATATTTAATAAGGTGGTAAAATGAAAAAATTTTTAATTATTATTGCTTTTATTTTAATTTATACAGGGTGTAAACAACTTGATAGAGTTAATCCAACTGACCCGAAGAGTTCAAATTATATAGGTATAACCTATAAAGGTGCTTTTGGCAGTTTTGCGAATTTAACAGATATTGCTGTTAAAGATAATTATATTTTTTGCATTGATAGCGTAAATGAAGATTGCAATAAATACAGAGCAGATGGGACGCTTGATTTTGGCTGGTCTGGTGCATTTACAAATCCAACAGGTATATGTGCCGACGAAAACTATATATATATTTTAAATAAAACACCAACAAATAGAGTTTTAGTTTTTGATGCAACTGATACTTCAACTGTATTAAGCCCTAAATATCAATTTTTGGTAAATCAGGGCTATAAAATTGCTGTATCTGGTTCTTATTTTTATGTTGCCAGCAGTTTTACAGCTAACGTTTACAAATATGATAAAACAAATGGAAATTTTATTTCTGATTTTGCAATTACAACCGGAAATTGTTCAAGCTGCCTTGAACAAATATCGGCAATTGAAATTCATTCAAGTGGTGCAATTTTTGTTGCAGATCCGATTTTGAAAAAAATTGTTGCATTTGATACAACGGGAAATTTTATAAAGGCAATAAATCTTGATATTGATATTTTTGGTTTTGTTGTAAAAGAAAATACTTTAATTATTCCAACAACTTCCGGGGTCTATGAAATATCATATGAAAGTGGTGAAAAAATTAAGGTCTGGGGGAATTATGGGGAAGGCAATGGGAAAATTACACAACCGTCGTTAATTGACTGTATGGGGGATAAAATTTTTATCGGAAATAGTACGCAAATAAAAATTTTTGCGCCTTAAAGATATTACGGAGAAAAAATGTCACACAGATTTTTCATAAATAAAATAATCAATGATGAAGCAGAAATAAAAGGTGAGGACTTTTCGCATATTGTAAAAGTTTTAAGGTTTAAAAAAGGAGATATTGTTAATGTTTTTAACTATGAATACGGGGAATATGAAGCAGAAATAGAAGAGATTGATAAAAATAAAAAAATAATAAAAGTAAAAATAAAAAATAAAATAAAAGACAGGGAAAAACAGGATATAAAAATAATTGCCATTATTTCATTGATAAAAAAAGAAAAATGGGAATTTTTACTGGAAAAATTAACAGAACTCGGGGTTAATTTAATTATTCCATATAAAGCAAACAGAAGTGTTGTGAATATAAAAGATTTTGAACAAAAAAGACAAAGGTGGGAAAAAATAATTTATTCTGCAGTAAAACAATGTGGAAGATTGACAAAACCGGAAATAGGAAATGTGATTGATGACCTAGGAAAAATAAATTTTTCAGATGATTCTTTAAAATTTTTTATATGGGAAAAAGAAGAAAAACTTTTTTTAATAGATGAAGTTTTTAAAATGGATAAGAATAAAGTAAAGGAAGTTTGTTTTATCATAGGACCTGAGGGCGGCTTTGATGATTCAGAAGCAATAAAAATAAAAAGTCTTGGATTCTTGCCGGTGAGTTTGGGCGATACAATTTTACGTGTTGAAACAGCAGCAATTGCTGTTGCTTCAACTTTAGTTCAGGCATTAAGGAGAAGTAAATGGAAAAATTCTCAGATAAATTAAAATTCAAATTAAATAAAATAGCAAAAAAATGGGATGTGTATATTGAACAAAAAGAAAAAAATGAAGTGCTGGTTAACGATGGAAAAGCAGAAAATAAAATAAGTGGATTGACAACTGGCTTTTCAGTTAGGTTATTTAAAAATAATAAGATGGCATACTGTTATGACAGTGGAAATGATTTTGAAAAAAAATTAAATGATTTAAAATTTAATTTTTTTATAGAGGGTTATGAGAACTTTGAATTTTTTTCAAATGGCAAAATAAATAAAGTAAAGACCTTTGATGAAAATTTAAAAAATATAGATATAAATAAAAAAATAAATGTGATTTTAGAAACAGAAAAATACGCAAAAGGTCTAAATAAAAAAGTAAAATTCGTAAGAGATTTTAATTATTCGGAAGAAATAAAAAAAATTTTTTATGAAAATAGCAATGGCTTTAAAGCAGAATATGAAAAAACAACGGTATATACTTTTTTAACAATGATTTTCAGAGAAAAAACAGATGAAATTGCAATAGATGGAGTAAAGTCAGCAGTTAGATATTCTGATTTGAATTTTAAAAATCTCGTGGAAGACATAGGTGAACGCGGAAGCAAACTTTTAAATGGAAAATCAGTAAAATCCGGTTATTATGATGTTGTTCTGCCTTCCCGTATTTCTTCTGAATTTATAAGTTTTATTGCTCCGCTTTTTTTTGCAGAAAATATAAGAAAAAAGAAATCACTTTTTTGTGAAAGTAAGAGCGGTGAAAAAATTGCATCAGAAAAAATAACAATAAAAGATGATGCTTTGTTTGATTATGGCACCGGCAGTTTTCCTTTTGATGGCGAAGGAAATTCAGGAAAGAATAAATTGCTTGTTGAAAACGGGATTTTAAAAGGATTTTTGTATGATAATTTAAATGCGATTTTAATGCAAAAAGAACCAACCGGAAATTCAATAAGGCAGGACTTTAAAAAGTTTCCTGAATGTGGAGCAAGTAATTTCTATATTGAAAAATCAAATGTAAAAAAAGAAGATGTGCTTAAAAAATTCAGCGGGATAGTTATTGACTCTTTAATGGGTTTGCATACAATAGATACTGTTTCTGGAAATTTTTCTTTGGGAATGAATGGTTGGTTAATGAAAAATGGAAAAATTTTACAACCCATAAAAGAGACCCTGATAACAGGGAATTTAAAAGAACTTTTAAAAAATATTGAGATGGTTGGTGATGACCTTGAATTTTATTTTAATTTTGGTTCACCTACTTTATTTATAAAAAATGTTTTAATTTCCGGAAAAGAATAAAAAGGAGTGTAAAATGGAAAAAAACATTGTTGGATTAATTGGTTATCCTTTATCACATACGCTATCACCAATTATGCATAATTCTGTATTTAAAAAATATGGGATGAACTGGGAATATAAAGTTTTTGAATTAAAAAAAGAAGAACTTAAAAAATTTATAAAAAAAATGAAACAAGAAAAGATAAAAGGAGTGAATGTAACAGTTCCATATAAACAGGAAATAATGAAATACTTAGATAGCATAGATAAAGCAGCAAAAAGTGTTGGGGCTGTAAATACGATTGTTAATAAAAAAGGGAAACTGATAGGATATAACACTGACTATATTGGTTTTGAAAAAACATTGAAAAAATACAGGATAGATATTAAAGGGAAAAATGTTGTTTTATTTGGAGCAGGTGGGGCTGCGCATGCTATTTGTTTTGCCTTAAAAAAACAAAAACCAAAAATTATTGATATAGTTAACATTGATATTCCAATGGCTGAGAATCTGGTGAAAGAAATTAAATTAGAAAATTATAGAATCTGGTATTTGAAAAAATCAGAAGTAATAGATGCTCTTGTAAAAAATGCAGATTTTATCATAAATGCAACTTCTGTGGGGCTTGATAAAAAATCAAACCCGTATAAAATTGATAAATTAAAGAAAAAAGGAATACCTGTTTATGATTTAATTTATAATCCTGCTGTAACTCCTTTTTTAAAGCAGGCAAAAAACAAAGGAGCAAGAATAATAAACGGAATTGATATGCTGATTTATCAGGGAATGGAATCGTTCAAATTATGGACCGGCAGAAATTCTGATTATGATACTATTGTTAAGGCATTGAAGGAAAAAGGAGCAATATAAAAATTTAATTAAAGAAATATCAAAAGGAGAAAATATGAAAATAAAAAATTTGAATCAGAAGGATTTTAAAAAATACGGAGTTATTATCGAACTTTCAAAAGGGAAAATAAGTTTTCATGTTTTGTTTTCAGAAAAAGAAAATGTGGGCTGGCGTATAGGATATTCGCGGCTTTTAAGAAAGCCGGTAACGCAACTTGAAGCGCATCCGGATTCTTATGAAACATTTGAGCCGGTTTCAGGAACATCGGTGATTTTGCTGTCGGCAGATAAAAAACCAAAAAAAATTGAAGCATTTTTGCTTGATAAACCCATTTGTTTGAAAAAAAATATATGGCATGAAGTAATTTCTTTGTCAGAATTTTCAGAAATAAAAATTTTTGAAAATTATAACATAACCGGCACAAAATATTTTAAATTAAAAAAACCACTTGATATATGGATAAAATAAAATTTATTTTTGTTAATAAGTAGGATTGAATGGGATATATTGGATTTCATGCATCAATAAGTGGCGGGGTTTTTAATGCCATAGACGAAGCAATAGAAAAAGGAGCAGAGGCAATACAGATTTTTACAGCAAATCAGAGGATGTGGAACGTAAATGATATACCAGAAAAAGATGTAAAACTTTTTTTTGAAAAAAGAAAGAAAAGTGGATTAAAGGCGATTGTTTCACATGCTTCTTATTTGATAAATTTGGCAAGCGGGGATAAAAAAATACTTGAAAAATCCCGAAAGGCATTTATTGGAGAGATAAAACGGTCATCTGTATTAAAATTAAATGCAATTATTTTTCATCCAGGAAGTTTTACAGGCACAACACTTGAAAAGGGAATAAAAAATATTATTGGTTCATTAAATTTGTTTACAAAATTTTTATCAAAAAATGGTCCTTTTCTTTTGCTTGAAACAACTTCTGGTTCAGGGAATACGATAGGTGGAAAATTTGAAGAACTCGCGCAAATAATTTCAGGGGTAAAAAGAAAAAATAAAATTGGAGTATGTTTGGACACAGCCCATATTTTTGAAGCCGGCTATGATTTAAAAAATAATTATGAAAATGTTTTTAAAGAATTTAACCGGCTTATTGGAATTCATAGATTAAAAGCATTTCATATAAATGATTCTAAAACAAAATTTTTTAGTAAATCAGACAGGCATGAGCATATTGGTAAAGGTGAAATTGGGAAAAGTGTTTTTAAAAAATTAATGAATGATAAAAGATTTGCGAAAATACCAATGATTATAGAGACACCAAAAATTGGGAACTGGGATGTTAGAAATATCGGGTTGTTAAAAGGGATGAGGAAGATGGAAAATTAGTATAGAGAATATTTTGCAATAACCTATCTTTATTTTTATAACATTGTAAAATCCTCAAAATCGCTATCGCTATTTTCAGGGAAAATCCACACTTGACACGCCAGTTTATAATGTTATAATTTTAAAACAATTTTTAAAATTTAAAGAAAGTGGGGTAATTTGTTATGTCAGATGAAAAGAAAAAGGCATTGGAACTTGCAATTGCTCAGATAGAAAAACAGTACGGTAAAGGTGTTATTATGAAACTTGGTAAGGCGCCGATTGCAAAAGTTGAAACAATTTCAACAGGTGCTTTAACGCTTGATTTGGCTCTCGGGGTTGGCGGGATTCCACGCGGTAGAATAATAGAAATTTTTGGTCCTGAATCATCGGGAAAAACAACACTTGCATTGAACATTGTTGCAAAAATTCAGGCGCAGGGCGGAAATGCTGCCTATGTTGATGCTGAAAATGCAATGGATGCTGATTATGCGGCAAAAATTGGTGTTGATATTGATAATCTTTTAATTTCACAGCCAGATAATGGCGAGCAGGCATTAGAAATTGTTGAGACACTGGTGAGAAGTGGAGCTGTCGATGTTATTGTTGTTGATTCTGTGGCTGCACTTGTTCCAAAGGCAGAGATAGAAGGGGAAATGGGAGATGCGCATATGGCGCTTCAGGCACGACTTATGTCACAGGCAATGAGAAAATTAACAAGTATAATAAGTAAATCAAAATCAGTTGTAATTTTTATTAATCAGATAAGAGAAAAACTTGGCGTAATGTTTGGAAATCCAGAAACTACACCGGGTGGCAGGGCTCTAAAGTTTTATGCATCTGTTAGAATAGACATAAGAAGAATAGAAACAATAAAAAAAGGAGATGCGGCAATTGGAAATAGAGTAAAAGCAAAGGTTGTAAAAAATAAAGTGGCGCCACCTTTTAAAGAAGCGATTTTTGATATAATTTTCGGAAAAGGAATTTTAAGAGAGCCAGCAAGTTTGGATGCAGCAGTTGAAAATGGTATAGTTGAAAAAAGTGGTACATGGTTTATGTATAATGGACAAAAAATTGGGCAGGGCAGAGATGCCGCTGTTGATTACCTTTCCAAAAATCCACAAATCCTTGAAGAAATTGAGAAAAAAACAGTTGAAAAATATTTTGCAGCAACTAAACAGCAGGATAAAAAAGAAGAAAAGCCAGAAAAAGAAGAAGAAGGAAAAACAAAACAAAAAAAGATAAAGTAATTTACCTTTAAAAAAATATTAAGGATTTTATGCTAAATAGCGGTGTTTGAATGGCAAAATTTTTAAAAGTAATTCTTATAATTATAATATCACTTATTTTAATTGTTGGTGGAGGTTTGTTTGCTGTTTATAAAATGTTTCCTGCTGAAAAAATTAAGGAAATTTTAATAAAAGAATTAAGCGAAAAAACAGGCAGGCAGGTAAACATTGAAAATTTGCAGGTTAATATCCTTAAAGGAATAGAAATAAAGGGATTTACAATAAAAGAAAGCAGCAGATATAAAACTGGTTATTTTATAAAAGATGAAAAGGTAGTTTTAAAATATAATTTACTGGCACTTTTGAAAGGCGAGCTATTTATTTATCAGATTTTACTTAATGAGCCGTATATTCAGATAATAAAAGAAACAAAAGATAGATATAATTTTTCTGATATTTTAGATAAATTAAATGAAAAACAGGTTAAGGGACAAAAGGTCACAGAAAAAAAAGAAAATAAAAAAGTTGAAAAAACAGAACCAGCCGGATTTATTAAAAATATTATAATAACAAGTATAGGAGTTAAAAAAGGTAATTTTATTTATGTTGATTATTCAAAAAAAGAAAAGATGCACCTAAAAATTCAGGATTTTGATTTTGATATGCAGAACATATTATTAACTTCTATAAAACCAATATCCATTAAATCATCCTGCACAGTGTTATATAACGATTACAAAATACCGGTTAATTTAAATGCAAATGTTTCTCTTGATTTAAAAAATAAAAAAATAAATTTAAAAATTGTTTCATTTGCACTTGCAGGAATTATAACAAATGGAGAAGTTGTCGTAGAAAATTTTAAAGATTTAAGCGGCAACATAATTTCAGAGACAAATACAAAAAAAATGTTTGATATTTTGCCGGCTGAAATGAAAAAGAAAATTGCTGAATTTGATATCGGCATTGATATAAAAAATGATTTAAAATTTAAAATTGTTAATAATAAAATTAATTTTTCAGATAACCTGTATGTTTCAAATGGCAGTTTTATATATCAGAAAAAGAATTTTGTTAACAAATTAAATGGCAAGGTAAAAATTTCTGATACATTTGATATGGCAGGGAATTTTGATTTTTTACTTGCAGGGCAGAGTGTTAATTTAAAAGTTGATGGAAAAAAAATTGATGATGTAAAAAACAGTATATATACAATAGATATTTCATCTCCAAAATTTGCAGTAGAATATTTGCTCGGACTTTTTCCCAAAAAAGAAAAAGGGAAAAAAGACACAGAAAAAACAATAACGGAAAAAGAAAAGAAAGAAAAAATGGCAAAAACAAAAAAAGAATTGCAAAAAATAAAATCAGTAAAGGCCCCTGGTGTTTACATAAATTTAAAAGCGGATTCCATATTTTATAAAACAGTAAACCTGGGGAAAACAATTGGAAATGTGAGATATGTAAATAATAAGATATTCAGTGAATTTTCAATAATGGCTTATGATGGAAAAATAAATGGGAATTTAACTGCAGATATAAATAAAGAAACATATGAAACAGATTTAACCATAAACAGCATTATATTGCATCAACTCGTAAATGATTCAATAAGCGTATTACTTGAAAATCAAAAGGATAAAAAATCACTACTTACAGATATGCAGAATAAAGTGTATGGAAATTTTAATTTAAAGGCAAAATTTTCTGGGAATGATTTTCTGGATATACCGCATACAATCAAAGGCAATGGATTTTTTGAAGTAAAGGATGGAAAACTGACATCCCTTGATACAGGAAAAGAACTTGCTGCAAAAACAGGAATTGAATTTTTAAAAGAGGATATTGATTTTGACATTATGTCTGCGGATTTTAATATGGCATCAGGCAAAATAAATATAAAAAATTTTAGGATTTATAAAGGGAAAGATGGATTGGATGGCAATATAAAGGTAAGGGGGGAAGGGTTTGTTACAGTTGATGACGAAATTGACTTTAAATCAGAACTTGATTTTAATCCAAAAATTGCGAAACAAGTGGAAGATGCAATGGCAACATCACTTGGAATTAAAGATGTATCCTATGCTTACAATGAAAATGGATGGATGCCATTTGATTTTAGAATGTATGGCAAAGGGAAAAATAAAAAATATGATTACAGTCAACCAAGAATGCTTGAAAATATAAAGAGAAATTTAAAAAAGAAAATTGAGGAGGCGGGCAAAAGGTATCTGGAAGAAAAAAAACCGGAAATAGAACAAAAGGCAAAGGAGATATTTAATAACTTATTTGGCAAATGAAAAAAATTATTACGCTAATATTACTGATTTTTTTTACAGGATGTGCAACAGGTCCGGTAAAAAATGTGATATATGAAGATTTTGATATCGCAATTGTTGGCGATATAATGCTCGGAAGAAATTTATCCACTTACTGGGAAAAATACGGGAGTAATTATCCTTTTGAACTTGTAAAAGATGAGTTTAAAAACTGTTCTATTGTCTTTGGAAATCTTGAATGCCCGCTTGTTTATAAAGAAAAAATAAATGGACTTAAGAAAAACGGGAAAAAGAAAATACATCTTTATGCGGAGGAAGATGCGGCGAAGTCATTAAAGGATGCGGGATTTAATATGATTTCTCTTGCAAACAATCACACACTTGATTACGGGCAGGATGGAATAAAGCAAACTATGGAATTACTTGAAAAACAAAATATAAAATATGCCGGGATATGGAAAGGCGATTTAAGTATGCCAAATGAGCCAGTTGTTTTTGAAGTAAAAGGGACAAAGGTTGGTTTTTTATGCTATTCGGATGTTTCGCATAAAAGTTTTGCCGCAGGTGTAAAAAAATACGGGACAATTCCTGCGACAGTTAAAGTTATGAAAAAAGATATAAAAAATGCAAGGAAAAAAGTTGATATTTTAATTGTTTATTTTCACTGGGGAAAAGAATTTGAGAAAGTAAAAAAATTTCAATACAAAGGAGCAAGGAATTTAATTGATGCTGGTGCTGATGTTGTAATTAGTTCCCATACTCATATTTTTCAGGATATAGAAAAATACAAAGGGAAATATATTTTTTACGGGCTTGGAAATTTTGTATTTGATATGCAAAGGGAAGAAACAAAATACAGCGCAATTGTTAAAATGAAAATAGATAATAAAAAAATTGAAAAAATAAAAATAATACCTGTTTATTTAGAAGAGTTCAGACCAACAAAAATAACAGATAAAGATAAAATAAATGAGTTTTTTTCAAAAATTAAATTAATAAATATCCAAGAATCACTTCTATAGAGATTTTTAGGTGATATTATAAGTAATGGTAATGCTTAAGTCGCGGTAAGTTTTTAAAAAATATGAAGTAAATTTTTTTGCTTTACTTTTTTTACTTAAATAAAATTTTCCCTCTCACATATTTAAAAACTAACCATTACCCACAAGTTAGCCCGTGGCAGGATAGCACATTCAATTTTTTTGTGATTTCTATATACTAATAAGTAACCGGGAATAAAAACATGGCTGGTGCCAGAGCAATTTTTTCATTAAAATCAGAAAATGCCTTAATTTGCTAATAACATGGGTTGGATTTTTGGTAGTATAAAAACAAAGCGGAGCACTCGGCTGGCGCGGAAACCTATGCACTTGAACTCTCCGCTTGAACTTTTATAACAGGTCTCAAGAATATAGTCCCAGAATGACCTGATTTTATTCAAAAATTGTCTGGCTGCCAGCCACGGGCTAAAATTGAAGATGTGGGTAATGGACACCATTTACCTGTTAAATCATTTTTCTTGTCTAAAATGCTAAAATTGAAGATGTGGGTAATGGACAGCTTTAAAAACCCTAACTCTGCAATTTTTTAGGGAATAAGTTTAACCTTAAACTATATTTTTTATAATATTATCAATTTGACTTTACAATATAAATTTAAAATTATTTTTTTTCTATTAAATTTTTTTA
>Ga0078972_1004485_pt1 | contig 38054 bp, 29 predicted proteins | sample YelNatPaOPGAMG01_FD_67568 | JGI IMG/M metagenome (GOLD analysis project Ga0078972, IMG submission 67568) | Hot spring thermophilic microbial communities from Obsidian Pool, Yellowstone National Park, USA - OP-RAMG-01 (SPADES assembly) (version 2) | ecosystem: Environmental > Aquatic > Thermal...
TGGCTGGGACGGTGACGGGGCGAGTGTACACGGTGGAAGGGACGACGGATTTGCGTGGTGGCTGGAGCGAATGGGCGAGTGCGCCCGGCAGCAACGGCGTGACGGTGTTTACCTTCCCTGCAACCAACAGTGCGGCGTTTTTCCGCGCCCGCGCCCGGTTGCCGTAGGAGCGGACGGACGCCACGGAGCGCGTCCTCCCACTGTCGTGGCCGCCGGGGCGGTGAGTCGGTGCGAGCCGGCACGACAAATCATCCATCAGAAGTGGACTGTGAAGGTGTGCCCCTTTTGCCCTTCTTCGGACGCCACGGAGGGCATCCCTCCAGAACGGTGGCGGAGATATTGGGTTTGTGGTGTGAGTGTCGGATGAACTGAATTCACTGAAAAGACTTGCGAAGAAGATGAATGATGTTGTATGTCACAACCCGCGCCATGGCTGTGACGATGGCAGCAAGTGGCTAGGTAGCTCAGTTGGTAGAGCACGGCACTGAAAATGCCGGTGTCGGCGGTTCGATCCCGTCCCTAGCCACCACTTTCCTCTTTATTCCGAACCGACGCGCAAACTCTGAAGTGGACTCGGTTGGGGATTGCCGTTTCAGGCGCTGACTGCGCGTTCCAACCTCCGCAAAATCCCGTCCGGTTCGGCCACGCCGAGGCGGACAATTTCATCGGCACGCGTCTGGGTATCGGCCACTGCATAGATACGAAGCTCATCGGCGTTGCCCGATGGGCGGATGTGAGCGACATCGCCGTTGACAAAGTAAATACGGATGCCGTCGGTGAGATCGAGCTTGTTGATTGGGCTGAAACCGGGAAAAAACGGTGTCAGACGGGCTGGATCGGCGAACTGTTCGACAATTTTTTGACCGATCGGGCGTGGAAAGTTTTTCAAGAGTGCCGCCTTGCTGTAGCGTTTTGGCAGGCGTGCGAAGAGGGTGGAGAGCGGTTCGTTGGCGGCCGCAAGCAATACACAGAGGATCGGCAGCATCGCGTCGCGAGTCGGCAGGGCGCGCAATGTTCGGCCGTTACGCACGATGTCGGATCCGAGCAGGAAACCGCCGTTGGCTTCCCAGCCGCAGACGCATTTTTTCCCTTTTGCTCTGGCGTGTTCCATTCCTGCGATGACGTAAGGAGAACCGATTTTTGTTTTCGGCTCCAACACGTTGCGGAGATTGCCACGGTCAATCGCATCGTTACAACTGATCGGCACCACCACGGCGTCTGCGCCGAGAAACTCGGCCACGATCATTCCAACGAGGTCTCCGCCAAAAAATGTTACCTGGCCGCGCTCGACGCCGAGGAGCAAAGGGCGATCGCTGTCGCCGTCGGTGGAAACGACGGCCTCGACGGGACCCGCCTGATCCACGAGTTTCTGGATGGCAGCCAGTTGTGCGTTGTCCATGTTCTCCGTGTCAATCGGCACGAACGTTTCGCTGCGTCCGGCCGTTACGACGTCCGCTCCGAGGCACTGGAGAATTTCGACCAGGATGTCGCGTCCGACGGCAGAATGTTGATAGACCAGGAGGCGTTTTCCGCGAAGGGGTTGGCCATCGAAAAACTCGGTGTAGCGCGCAATGTAGGCGCGTCGGGCAGTGTCGTTCTCGGGTGCTAGTTCCTGGTGGCCGGTTTTGAAGAGTCCTTCTTCGTTGAAGAGCGACTGGTCAAACGGCTGGTTGTAGAGTTCCTGGCGGAGACGTTCGACCCGTTGGTTGATGGGGGTTTCGTCCTTTTTGAGAAGCTCGCCCTTGGCAGTATTGCACTTGTAGCCGTTTCGGTTGAACGGGATGTGGCTGCCTGTGATCATGATGCTGCCTTTACCGCGTTCGATGGCGTAGTTGGTCAGGGCAGAAGTGGGGATGGGGCCGAGGTTGACCGGGGTCATTCCGGCGTCGCGGATGGCGCGTTCGATGGCTTGCGCGATTTCGCCTCGTCCTTTTTCTTCGGGGACATATCGTGTTGAGCTGGGGCGCAGGTCGTAGGCGTAGTAGAAAATGTCGCCACGGACGATGCCGCCTTCGGAAGCGGGCAACGATTGCAGGTACTGCAATTCGGCGGTGGCGTTGAGGTAGATTTCCAATTGTGTCAGGTTTACCACCAGGCCGCGCCGACCGCTGGTGCCGAAGGGCAACGGGACCGGAGTGTACGTCAGTCGTGAACGAAGGGAATCAGTGCTCATGGGCGTAAAAATAATCGCAAACCAACCGGAGCAAAGAAAAATCGCGGCGTCACACTGCCTCCTACCAGCCGACAAGCCATTCGGGCTAATGACGGGACCGGCACCGGCGGACTGGGGGCGTTCCGCGGCGTTGTTACGAAAGGCAAATTCTTCCGCTTCCGTTGGCGGGACGGTTCGGGTAAAGTCGCACGCATGAAACGATTTCTCCCGGTGGTTTTGTTGTCGGTGGTCGCGGCGACGGCGGTTTATGGCGTCGAATTCAAACTGGTGGAGCAGGGGATCGAGATGGATGGGCGATATTGCCTCAGTTTCCCGTTGTTGACCGATTCAGCGGAACAGGTGACGAAGCCCATGGAAATCCGCATCGCCGGCCACACCGCCACGATGAGTTATCCGTCCGGCGTACGGCTGGAGCTGAAACGCGATGGCGCGGCGATCACACTGCATTTCAGTGGATTGACCGATGCGGTAAAAGGGTTTCGTATGGAGATGACGTTGCCGGGCGAGTTCAAGGACGGCGGGCGGTTTCAATTGCAAGACGAGCCGGTGAAACGCTTTCCCACCCAGTATGGTAATGAACAGTTCCTCTTGAGAGGCAACCCGAAACCGCTGGCACTGACAGCGCCGAACGGGACAACGTTCACCATCGCCATGCCATACGGTTGGCACCAGATTCAGGATGGGCGCGCCTGGAACTCACCGAACTTCGATTACATGTTCACTACCGCCATGCCCGGCAGCAACGGCGAGGCATGGTTCACCTTCAAACTCTGGAGCGGCGGCCTCGACAAGGCGCCCGCCGAGACGGAACCGACCAAACCCGCTCCCGCCAAGATGGGGATGCGATTGACACAGGACGGGCTGGCCATCGAGGCGGGCAGCGCCGGGCATTTCACGTTGACGCATCCGGTGCTGGTCGGCGAACGTTGGGACCAGATCCGCAAACCGATCGAGCGCAAGATCAGCGGTCATACCGCCACCATCCATTACGAGGGTGATGCCCGCCTCGAAGTGGTCTTCCAGCCCGGCAGTGGGTTGTTGACGTTTACGCCGCACCACATTCCTGCCGACGTGAAGTCGTTTCGCTCGGAGATGCTGATTGACTTCAGCTACGTCAACGGCGGGAGATGGAAGATCGGCGATGACGAGGAGAAACCGTTCCCTGCCGAGAAACCGGAAAAACCATTCCTTTATCAGGGCAACGCCGACCGCATCACACTGCGCCATGCCGCGGGCACAACCCTGAAGTTGGAACTGCCGCCGCACAGTTACCAGCAGTTGACCGACAACCGAGAGTGGGGCTGGAAGATTTTCGCGTGGCAATTCTCCGCGCCGCGGACAGAGGAGGCGGGCCCCTACAAGGTAAAGGTCACCCTGCAGGCACCCGACGCAGGGGCGCGCAAGCTTGTGGACCGTTTCGGACAGAACGCAACGGCGGATTTCCCCGGCAAGGTAACCAGCGAGACAGACCTCAAGCAGGATGTCGAGACCGAAGCGGCCTGGCTGGCCAGCCTGCAGCCGCCCGAACGCGATATTTATGGCGGTTTGCCGGGCAGCGGCGCAAAGCTCGGTCTGCAAAAGACCGGTTTCTTTCACGTGGAGAAGAAGCAGGAACGCTGGTTTCTGGTTGATCCCGACGGGAATGCCTGTTTTCACCTCGGCATTTGCGGCTTCAATCCGAGCGATGATTACACCTACATCAAGGGCCGCGAGGACATCTATGAATGGCTTCCTCCACGCGAGGGCGTCTTCGCCAGCGCCTGGCATCCAAACGCGTACTGGAATCCCGACGTCCTCTCATTTCATTTGGTCAACCTGATCCGCAAAACCGGCCAGCCGTACACACCGTCGGATTACGCCGCCCGCATGATCGAGCGTGCCCGCAAATGGGGATTCAATGCCATCGGCGCCTTCAGTTCCACGGATGCCGCCACGCAGAAACGGCTGCGATTCCCCCGCGTGGCCAGCCTCCCGTTGAGCCAGTGGGAAGGATTCCCCGAAATCCCCGGCACACACGGCGGCATCTGGGACCCGTTTGACGACAAACTTCGCGCCCTATGCGCGAAGAGTTTTGCCGAGAAAATCGCGCCACACGCCGACGACCCGTTGCTGGTGGGTTATTTCCTCGTAAACGAGCCGCTCTACGAGGAGATTCCCGCCGCCGTGGCCGCGCTCGACGCTTCGCATGCGTGCAAACGACGCCTCGCCCGGATGTTGGAAGAAAAATACAAAACCATCGAAGCATTCAACCGTGCCTGGGAAACATCGCTAGGATCGTTTGCCGACGTGGCGGCGCGCGGTCTGCCCCTGAAGAGCGCCGCCGCCAGGGAGGATATGCAGGCGTTCACCGAGTTGTTCTTGGAAACCTATTTCCAACTCGTCACCGACACCTTCCGCAAATACGACACTCGTCACCTGCTCCTCGGCAATCGTCTCCAGCCCGGCACGATCAAAAATGAATCGCTCTGCCGCATCAGCGGCAAATACATGGACATCCTCTCGTTCAACTACTACACCGACGCCATAGACCGGGACTTGCTCGACCGCATTTACCGCTGGAGCGGCGGCCGGCCCATCATGCTGAGCGAGTTCTACTACGCCTCCCCCAAAGAAAGCGGCCTGCCCGGCGGCGGACATGAAACGCCGACACAACGAGAACGCGGTCTTGCCTATCGGCGCTACGTCGAACAGGCGGCCGCCACCGGTTACGTCATCGGCATCGAATGGTTCACGTTGGTGGATCAGGCCGCGACCGGACGGTTTTTCGAGCGCTACAACGGCGAAAGCGCCAACACCGGCCTGCTCTCGGTCGCCGACCGCCCGTACCGGGCGATGCTTGAGGAAATGATGAAAACCAACTACGACATCTACCAGGTCCTCTTCGGCGAAAAAACGCCATTCGGGGCCCAACAACCATGATCCCGCGGATTCAAATTTCAGCAAACGGTCCGGAATGTTCCCGCCTTGTGTATGGCACCTGGCGGATACTGGCGGAGCCGCGCCCAACGGCACAGGAGTTGAACCGCCGCCTCCAGGTCTGTCTCGAACTGGGGCTGACCACAATAGACACCGCGGAGATTTACGGCGGATACGAGGTTGAGGAAGCGCTTGGCCGGGCACTGAAACTGTCGCCGGGCTTGCGCGACAAACTGGAGATTGTCACCAAGTGCGGCATTTATCATCCCTGTGCGCGTCATCCCGAATGGCGTACCGCGCATTACAACGCCACGGCCGACCGTATTCTCAAAAGTGTCGAAAACTCATTGCGCTTGCTTGGCACCGACCGCGTGGAATTGTTGTTGATTCATCGCCCGGACTGGCTCACGAGCGCTGATGAGACCGCCGACGGGTTGAACCGATTGTTGCGCGCGGGAAAAATTCGCAGTGCCGGCGTCTCCAACTACACGGTGTCGCAGTTTGCCCTGTTAAATTCCCGTCTGACGCAGCCATTGGCGACCAACCAGATTGAGTTTCATCTGCTGCACATGGACCCGATGTACGATGGCACGCTGGATCAATGCCAGCAGCAGCGGGTGTCGCCAATGGCGTGGAGTCCGCTTGCCGGCGGACGATTGTTCGATCCACAAAACGAAGCCGCCGTTCTGCTGCACAAGTGCGCCGAGGTTCTGTCGCCGCGTTACGGTAATGCCACGCTCGAACAGTTTGCCTATGCATGGCTGATGGCTTCATCCGAGCCGCCCGTTGCCAATCGTGGGTACAAACAACATCGAGCGCATCCGCCGCGCCGCGCGGGCATGCGAGATCACGCTGGAACGTCAGGACTGGTATGCGCTCTGGGAAGCAGCCCAGGGGCGGCGGATTCCGTAAACACTCCAACCGGAGGAGGACACGATGCGTTGTGTGATGTTGGTTTGGTTAATGGCCGCGGCGACAGCGTCGCCGTCGGACGACATAAAACCGTTGATGGCTGAACGCGGCGCGCTGTTGCTAAAGGAGGATTTCACCAGCAGCCCGCTCGGCGCCGAATGGAAGACGTTGAAGGGGACGTGGGAAATGGTCGGGGGCGCGATCAAGGGAAGCGAACGGACCGCCGATCAACACGCCGGCGTGTTGGCGCGCGAGGTGAAATGTCACGATCTTATTGCGCAGTTTGATTTCAAGCTGGCGGGCGCCAGGAGCATGGCCTTCAGTCTGAACTCCGCCAAGGGACATGTCTGTCGGGTTACCATCACCCCAACAGGGTTTATCGTGCAGAAGGACAAGACCGGCAAAAACAGTGAGGACAAATCCGCCCGACTCGATACGGTAAACGTCGTGATCACGTCGGGAGAATGGCACACGATGTTGGTGGAAGTCTGCGGGAAAGAGATGGTGGCTTGCATGGATGGACAGCAGACAGGGTTCGGCACACACGAGGGAATAGATGTGGACAAAACCAGCATTCGTTTCCCTGTCGGGGGCGAGGCCGTGTTCCTCCGAAACCTTCGCCTCTGGGAGGCGCACCCTGCCGCCGGTTGGGAGGCGAAGAAGAAGGAGCTTGAATCGGCCCGATCAAAAAAGCCATGAAAAAGACGGTTTGTCTTACCGTTGTTTGTTTGTTGGTCGCGCACGCGGCGAATGCGTTTGAGCACTTTATCACTCGCAAGGGCAACAGGCTCTACGACGGTGACAAGGAGTTCCGGTTTATGGGCGCCAACATGCCGGGACTGGTCTTGCCATACGATTGGACTCTGTTCCTGCCTGAACGACTTCGCCTACCGACGCCATGGGAACAGGAAGACGCCTTCAAGACACTCGACCAGATGAACCTGCGCGTGGTCCGTACCTGGAACCTGCCGATCCGCGATCCGAAAAAAGAACCACAACCGTGGCATTACGTCCTCGGCCCCGGTCAGTTCAACGAAGAAGCTTTCAAATGCGTGGACCACCTTTTGGCGCTTGCCAACAAATACAGCGTGCGTGTCATCTTCGATTTCACCGCCGAAGCGGGCGATTACCTCGGCGGCATTGGGGCCTATGCCGCCCATCGGGGCAAACCGCGCAAGGACTTCTACACCGATCCGCAGATCAAGGAAGACTATAAAACGACTGTCCGCTATGTCCTCACCCGCACCAACACCATCACCGGCGTGGCTTACAAGGACGACAAGGCCATCCTCGCCTGGCAATTCGGCAACGAAATGCACAGCGCCCCCGACTCCTGGCTCTCCGAAATGGCCGCCTACATCAAACATCTCGACCCGCACCACCTGGTCGCCGAGACCCGGCACCGCCCCGGTCAACCGATGTTGGTGGACCCCAACATTGACCTGGTCACGCGCCATCTTTATGCCAACTACAGCGGGGTCGGAAACGGCTGGCCCGATGCCATCCGCAAGGAAATTGCCAAACTCAACGGGCAACGCCCACTCTTTATCGGCGAGTTCGGCCCCTACATTGACGGTAAAATGTTCACGTACGACAACGTCGTGACCCGATTGCGCGAATTTCTCGATTACGTGCAGTCGGAGCCATCCATTCCCGGTGCGCTCCTCTGGAGCATGTATTTCCATCACCAAAACGGCGGCTTCTACTGGCATCAAATTATGACCTATGCTGCCGTCTGGTCGTATCACTGGCCCGGTTTCCCCAGCGCGGACGCTCAGCGCGAAACCGAGATCCTCCAGACAATGCGCGAAACGGCTTTCAAGATTCGCAACCAACCCGTTCCGCCTGTACCCGCGCCCGACCCACCCGAACTGCTTCCCGTCGGTGAAGTCCCCTTGCTCACCTGGCGCGGTTCCAGCGGGGCAACCGGTTATGATATTGAACGAGCCGCCAAGCCCGACGGTCCGTGGACGCTTATCGCTACCAACATCAGCGATGCCGACACCGCCTACCGTCCCCTCTTTAGCGACACGTCCGCCCTGCCCGGCACAATCTGCTTCTACCGGGTGAGCGCTCGCAATGCTTCGGGGCACTCGAAACCATCCAACATCGTTGGTCCCATCACCGTAAAACACGTCTGTCTGGTGGACGAATTGCAGGATTTCTCCCGCATCGCTGCGAAGTCCGACGGACTCGTGCTCGACAACACCTATAACGCCCTCTATGCCGAATACCTCTTTCGCGCAAAAGGCAACACCAACGACTGGTTGCTGTACCGGGTCCCCCGCGCCATCGTGTCCGTCAAAGCCGTTGCCTTCTGTCCCAGTGGCAACATCGCCGACCTCAAGTTCCTGCTCGGTAACACCGTGCTCGCGCCCCAACGCCTCGCGCGCCCCCTCGCCAGTTCTCCTGGTGGTGCCGCCGGCGGACAGAAACGGACCCTCATCGAATACGAATGTCCCGTGCCGCCCGGCCACAGCGAACTGAAGATTCTCTGGACTGGCGCGTCCGAATTGGACCGGGTCGAGATATGCTATTGAAAACGCTTGTTCTCTTTGGAGTTTGGCTGGCCGTGGTGGCGGCCCGCGCCATGCCGACGGTTCGTGCCGGGGCGGCGACGGTTGACATCACGCCGCGCGAGTTCCCGCTCAATATGCCGGGCGGTTTCAGCGCCAACATGGCCGATGCCGCGCATGACCCGCTCCACGCTCGCGCGCTGGTGTTCGACGACGGCAGCACCGCGCTCGCGCTGGTTGTTGTGGACAATCTCGGTGTGGCACGCGAAACCTGCGACGAGGCCAAAGCGATTGCCGCGCAGCGTTGCGGGATCAAACCGCAAAACGTTCTCATCTGTGGCACACACACGCATAGTGCGCCGTCATCGAACTCCACAAACACGCCACAGGCAGCCGCATACCGGAAACTGCTCGTGGAAGGGATTGCGGAGTCCATCGTTCGCGCCCATGCGGCGTTACAGCCCGCCTCGGTCGGCGTGGGCGTGCATCCGTTGCCGGACGAAGTGTTCAATCGTCGCTGGTTTCTGAAGCCCGGCAAAATGCCGCTCAACCCGTTCGGCAAACTGGACCAGGTGAAAATGAATCCCGGCACCGGTCCCGATATTCTCGACCGTCCTGCAGGGCCGACCGATCCGGATATCACCGTGCTTTCCGTGCGAGATGTCAGGGGACGCAAACCGATTGCATTGCTGGCCAACTACGCTCTGCACTATGTTGGTGGCGTCCCCAAAGGGCAGGTCTCCGCCGACTACTTCGGCGAGTTCGCCCGACTGATGCCGTCTCGTGTCCATGCCGATACCAATTTTGTCGCCATGATGTCCAACGGCGCCTCTGGCGACATCAATAACATCCCGTTTCTCGTGACCCGCCCGCCGCGAGAGCCGTTTGAGCAAATCCGCATTGTCGCCAGTAAAGCGGCTGACGCGGCCTGGTTCGCCCTTCAAAAGATCGAGAAACACAATCCTGATGCGCCCCTCGGCGTGGTCGCGCGCGAGATCTCCTTGCGACTGCGCCGGCCCACGCCGGAACAAATCGCCGACGCCAAAACTGTACTTGCGGCTGTCAAAAACGAAACCGAACGCGCGAAACTCCCGCGCCTGGCCGATCACTATGCGCGCGCTGTCCTTGCCGCCGCCGAGCGCACGGAAGAAACGTTGCCCGTCCAGTTACAGGCAATACGGATCGGTGATTTCGCCATCTGCGGGATTCCGTTTGAAGTCTTCTGCGAGATCGGTCTGGACCTGAAGAAACGCAGTCCGTTTGCGCGCACAATGGTTATCGGCCTTGCCAATGCGCGTCATGGTTATCTGCCGACGCCCAATCAACACAAACTCGGTGGCTACGAAACCTGGCTCGGCACCTGCCACGTACAGGAAGACGCCTCCGTCCTCATCACCGAAAACCTGCTGGAAATGCTGAAGGAACTTCAAAAGTCATGAACAAATTGTTCATTGCGCTTCTCTTGGTGAGCGCTCACACGCATGGCGCCAATCTGCCACCCAAGGAACAATTCCATCTTTACCTGCTCATCGGGCAGTCCAACATGGCCGGACGCGGTAAACTCAGCCCCGATTACGCCGTTCCCAATGACCGAATCTTGATGTTCACCCAGGAAAACAACTGGGCACCCGCCGTCGAACCGCTGCACTTTGACAAACCCAAAGTCGCCGGTGCAGGACTCGGCATGAGCTTTGCCCGCGCCATGGCCGACGCCGCACCGGGCGTGACCATCGGCCTGATTCCGTGCGCCGTCGGCGGCACACCGCTGGAACGCTGGTCCAAAGGTGGCGACCTCTACGCCCAAGCGTTGGAACGCGCTCGTTTGGCCATGAAAGACGGCATACTCAAGGGCATTCTCTGGCATCAGGGAGAAGCCGATTCCGGCAGCGAAACGAAAGCGCGCACCTACGGCGAACGCCTGGCCAAAATGGTGAGCGATCTTCGCGCCGATCTTGGTGTTGGTGATGTGCCGTTTGTGGCCGGCAAACTCGGCGAGTTTCTGAAACGCGAGACAAAATCCGGCACGCCAAGTTACTGGCCGCTGGTCAATGAGCAAATCGCCTCGCTCCCCAAACGTGTTCCGTATGCCGCCGTGGCCGAGTCGCAGGGTTTAAATCATAAAGGCGATGGGGTGCATTTTGACACCCCTGCGCTGCGCGAGTTCGGCAAGCGCTACGCCGCAGCGATGCAACGCCTCCAACCAAAACAACCATGAAAACTGTTTCTTGTGCCGTTCTGGTCACCGCCATCAGCGCCGTAGCCGCTGACTTCCATGTTACGCCAACCGACTCCCTCGAAGCCGCCCGCGATGCGGCCCGGAAAGCGGGCGAGGGACCCCATCGTATCATTGTGGCGGTGGGTGATTATTTTCTGGAAAAGACACTGGAACTCGATGCGCGCGACAACGGCCTGACCATCGAGGTAGCAGAACCGGGGAAGACGACAATTTACGGTGGCAAATTGGTTAGCGGCTGGCGTCGCGACGGCGACAAGTTTTGGTGTGCCGATGTACCAGCGAATTGGGATTTTCGCGCGTTGGTTGTCAACGGCAGAATGCCCGACCGCGCCCGAATGCCGGAAAGCGGGACTTTTCTCCACCACAGCAAATTCGACGTGCGCTGGCTCTCCTCAGTCGGCGGCGGCTGGGAACGAAAACCAACGGAGGAAGAACTCACCACGTTGCTCTACGACTCGAAAGACATTCCGCCGACCATCGAATGCAAGAACGCCGAGCTGCGCGTCTATCACATGTGGGATGAATCGCTGGTCGGTGTTGCCCGCAACGACACGAATCGTCATGCACTGATCTTGTCGCCGCCGGCGAAATCACCGCCGGGTGCGTTTGGCGTGAAGAAATATGTCGTCTTCAACACGCGCGAAGGGATGACGAAGCCGGGTCAGTGGTATCTGGACCGCGCGGCGGGCAAGGTGGTGTATTGGCCGTTGCCGGGCGAGGAGATGACGACGGCCAAAGTTATTGCGCCGACGTTGGAGTGCATCATCAAAATCAGTGGCGCCACAAACATCACGCTGCGCGGCCTCTCGCTTCAAGCCACCACGACCCCCCTGAAGCCGGGCGGTTTCGGCGCGTATGCGTTTGACGGCGCACTCCGCATCGAGCAGTCCCGTCACTGTGTACTGGAGCGACTTACCATCTGCAACGTTGCCGGCCAGGGAATCACGGCCTGGCAATTGGCGGAGAGCCGCATCAGCGATTGCCAGATTCACGACACCGGCGCCTGTGGCATCAAGGCGGACGGAGCGGCCACGCAGATTGCTCGTAACCACATTCACCATGTCGGACGTCATCATCCAAGCGCGGTCGCGCTGTCGGCCAGCCACTCGATCAAGCCCGGCCACGAGAAGGGATTCCATCTGTATCGCAACGAAATTCACGACGCCCCGTACAGCGGCATCATCGGCGGTGGCGGCGGTCACTTGATCGAGGAAAACCTGATTTACCGGGTCATGCGCGAAATGCAGGACGGCGGCGCGATCTATGGCGGGATTCGCAACAGCATCCTGCGCGGCAACGTCGTTCGCGATGTCGTGAAGTTCGGCGAAGGTTACGGTGTCTCGGCCTATTACCTTGACGAAGGCGCTCGTGATTGCATCGTCGAGCGAAACGTCTCCATCGGTGTCGAACGTCCGACCCACAACCATATCGCCACCGACCTCATGATCCGCGACAACGTTTTCATCGCCGAGACAAACATGGTGTTGTCGTTCCCGCGTTCCAGCGGCTGTATCTTCCAGGGCAACACGCTTTTCGCATCCGGCACCATCACCCTTAGCCCACCCAACGCGGTCAAACTCTGGACCAATAACGTCGTCTTCTATGGTGGCACAAACAAACCGTTCACGATTGCCGACGCGTTACCGTCCGCGCCGCCGCCGGCGCGGCGGACGTCGCCGATTGGCGTGATACGCATCGCCCAACCGCCGGTGCTGGACGGCGAGATCGGTTGGAACGAGTGGCCGACCGCCTCGGTGAGCCTCGACCGCACACCCTCCCGCTGGCCTGCCAGTGGCGCGCCGGCGTTCGCCAAACTGGCATACGACGACCAGTGCCTTTATGTGGCCGTGAACGTGGTTTTGTTCGATGTAACCAAACTCAGCAAGGGAACGCGATGGGGGAAAGACGACGGCGCAGAAGTTTGCATCGCTGGCAAAGAAGGTACATTCGTTCTCCACGGTTTTCTGGATGGGATGGCGGAAAGCGTCTCGGTGGCCGAAGTGTCGGACGGCGCAGCAGCACGGGTTGGTAAAGCGATCCGTTTCGCCGCGAAGTCCTATGGACGGACACGGGGTGGTTGGCGTTGTGAATGGGCGATTCCGTGGGAGGCGTTGGGAGTGACGCCCGCGACGGGGTTGAAGCTGCCCTTCAATATCGGTTTGTTTCGTGCCGAGGATGGGGTGTGGCGGTGTATCGAGGGAACACAGGCCGAGAACTGGCGGCTGGATCAAGCGGCTGTTCTGATGCTGAAGTAGATGGAGGCGGGCGATGGTTATGTGGAACACCTGTGTAATGGCGGCGATGGTTGGCGTGCTCGGAGGGACAACAACGCTGCGGGCCGGTTCTCATCGAGTTGAATCACGAACGACCGCGCACGGGACGGAAATTGTGTTGTGTGATTCGACGACAGGTGCGACTGCGGTGGTGCTCCCGCAGGCAGGGTTCAACTGTGCGCGGTTTACGGTGGGGGCAGTGGAGTTTCTCGCGCCGCCGACCGATCCGTCGGCTCTGGGAAAGGGTGGGGCCGGGTTTGGCTGGCCGATTTTGTTTCCGTTCCCGAATCGGATTGCCAATGGCGAGTTCGTTTTCGGCGGCAAAACCTATCGGGTCAAGGATGGAAAAGGGCATGCCATTCACGGCTTTGTGCATAACCAACCGTGGCGCGTCACTGCGTCGGGCACCAACGACGGCGCCTGGGTGACGGGCGTAACTGACACCGACTCCAATTCGTTGCTGAAAAAATTTTGGCCGTGGCCCTGTCGCCTCACGGTTACCTACCGGCTCGACGGACAATCGCTGACGATGACCGCCATGGCGGAAAATCTCGGTACTGAACCGATGCCGTTTGGGTTTGGCGTTCATCCGTATCATCCACTGCCGCTGACGCCGCTGGGGACGCGGGCACGGTGCTGGATTCAGGTGCCATGTCGGGAACGGCTGGAACTAACGGCCGATTGTATTCCGACGGGAAAACGGCTCACGGCGGGCGAGTGGCAAGTAGGGTGCTCGTTGGGCAATACAACGTTGGATGACGTGTTCACGAGCGCGACAGGCGACGCCTGTGTGCTGCGCGATCCGGATTCGGGCTGGGAGGTGACAATGCGGGCGGACGAGGCGTTTCGTCATTGGGTGGTGTACGCGCCGCAACGCCGTGTTGTTTGTTTTGAGCCGTACACCTGCGTGACCGATGCGTTCAACCTCCACGCGCGCGGTGTCCCCGACACCGGTTTTGCCTTGTTGGAGCCGGGCAAACCGTGGCGTGGCACGGTGACGATGAGTGTTCGGCACCGGCCAATCAAACGTCCCAATGTGTTGTTCATCGCCACGGATGACATGAATTGCGACCTGGGCTGTTACGGCAATCCGGTCGTGAAAACGCCACACCTCGACCGACTGGCGGCGCGCGGGACGCGCTTTGAGCGGGCGTATTGCCAGTTTCCGTTGTGCAGTCCGAGTCGGACATCCCTGATGACCGGGCGGCGACCTGATGTGACCCGCGTGTTTGACTTGAAAACACATTTTCGAGCGGTGTTGCCCGATGTGGTGACGTTACCGCAGCTTTTCATGACCAACGGCTATTATGCGGCGCGTGTCGGGAAGATTTATCACTATGGTGTTCCGGGGGACATTGGTACCAGCGGTCTGGACGATCCACTGTCGTGGAACCATTTTATCAATCCACGCGGGAGGGACAAGGACGAGGAGGGGAAACTCATCAACCACACGCCGCGCCGCGGGCTTGGCAGTTCGTTGAGTTTTCTCGCTGCTGACGGAACGGATGAGGAACAGACCGACGGCATTGGCACCAGCGCGGCGATCAAGATTTTGGAAGAGAACAAGGATCATCCGTTCTTCCTTGCGATGGGTTACTATCGCCCGCATTGTCCCTACGTAGCGCCGAAGAAGTATTTTGAGCGTGTGCCGTTTGATTTGGTACGAATGCCGACCCTGTCGGAGACATGGAAGGCGCAGGTGCCGGTTGCCGCGACGGCCTCGACCCAACCATGGCCGTGGTTTGGTGTAACGGAACAACAGGCTCGCGAGTCCAAACATGCCTACTGGGCAGCTATTGAATTTGTGGACACCCAGGTCGGGCGTCTGCTGGATGCACTCGAACGACTCAAACTTGCCGACAACACCATTGTCGTGTTCTGGAGCGACAACGGCTATCACGTCGGCGAGAACGGTCTCTGGAAAAAGCAGAGCCTATTTGAAAACGCGACCCGCGTGCCTCTGATCCTGGCCACACCGGAACAAAAGGCAAAAGGGAGTGTCTGTCATCGGACGGTGGAGTTGCTGGACCTGTATCCGACCCTGGCCGAGTTGTGCGGGCTGAAACCACTGCAACCCCTGGATGGACGCAGTCTCAAGCCGTTGCTGGACGATCCGCAGGCAGCATGGGACAAACCGGCGTTCTCTCAGGTTTGGCGCGGGCACTTTGCCGGCTACAGCGTTCGGACCGAACGCTGGCGTTATACCGAGTGGGATGAGGGACGCCAGGGAACGGAACTTTACGACTACAACACCGATCCAACCGAGCAACATAACCTTGCCGCTGATCCACAATACGCGGTGATCCTGGCGGAACTGCGCGCGATAGCCCGCAAGAATTGGGCCACCCCTTATCGTCCGACTGATGGAGCGAAAAAAAGAAGCAAACAAAAGGCGTAAACGCATTCTGATTTTGCCCGTGTCGCTTTTACAACCTGATGGTTTTCCGAATCCAGAAGACAACTTGACGATGTGGGGGATGAAACTGTAGTCTGCGCCCGATTTTGGAGAACGCCCTATGAAACGAAACTGCCAGATCAGCCGTCGCAACTTTCTCAAACAAAGCGCCGTCCTCGCCGGGACGGCGCTTGCTTTTCCGACCATCGTGCCGTCGTCGGTGTTCGGCCAGAACGCGCCGAGCAATCGCATCGGTCTCGGCCTTATCGGCATGGGATTGATGATGGGAAGTCATCAGGGACACTTTTTGGGGCGCGATGATTGCCAGGTGCTGGCCGTTTGCGATGTGGACCGAAAGAAACGCGAGGAGAAGAAGGCTGCCATCGAAGCGGCTTATGCCCGTAAAAAAGGGCTGGGAACCTACAAGGGATGCGATGCCTACAATGAGTTCGAGCGGATTATAGAACGTCCGGATATTGATGCAGTGGTGGTTGTCACGCCCGATCATTGGCACGCGCCCATCTCCACGATGGCGATGCGTCATGGGAAGGACGTGTACGTGCAAAAACCGATGACGCTCACCATTCGCGAAGGCCGCATCATGAGCAACGTGGCCCGCCAGTACGGCGCCATCCTTCAGGTCGGTTCACAGCAACGCAGCGAATGGGCATTCCGCAAAGCGTGCGAAATTGTCCGCAACGGCTGGATTGGCAAGGTCCACACCATTTACGCCGGGCTGGGCGAGTTTCCACCGCCCCAGACGTTGCCCGAACAACCAATTCCCGACGGTTTTGACTACGACCGTTGGCTCGGCCCGACTCCCTGGTACCCATACAACGAGAATCGCGTCAAAGGCAATTACGGCGGCGGCTGGCGTTGCTTTTGGGACTACGGTTCCCGCAAAAACGGCGACTGGGGCGCTCACCACTTCGACATCATCCAATGGGCGCTCGGCATGGATGACAGCGGTCCCGTCGAGTTCATCCCGAAAGGCTACAACGGCACCGAGTATCAAACCCACATCTACGCCGATGGCACAAAGGTCCTGCGCGATCATCCCGACCGCAAAGGACACATGATCCGTTTCCTGGGCGAGAAGGGTGAAGTCTGTGTCAGCCGTGGCGGTAAACTTGACACCATCCCCGTCGAGTTGAAGGACCGCCCCCTCGGCGCCGGAGACATCCAGCTCTATGTCTCCACGCACCATGAAAGCAACTGGATTGACTGCATCAAGACCCGCAAAACCCCCATTTGCCCCGCCGAAATCGGGCACCGCACCGCCACGATCTGTCACCTCAGCGGCATTGCCGAACGGCTCGGTCGCCCGCTGAAATGGGACCCGGCCAAAGAGGAAATCATCGGCGATGCCGAAGCCAGCCGATGGATGGATCGGCCGCGCCGTGCCCCGTACACCTACATTTGATGGGAGCCACCAATATGAAACGCATCGTTGCCATTCTAAGCATTATCCTTCTCGCCCTCACGGCGAATGCCGTTGACTTCACCGCGCAGGTCAACGAACTGATTCCGAAACTCGCTGCCGAAGATGTCGGCAGCCGCTACGAGCCACAGATGCAATTGCAGGCCATTGCCGCCAACGCCTCGAAGCCCGGCCACGAGACCGAACGCGCCGCGCTCGGTGCCGTGTTGGCGGCCAAAGCCGTTGATGCCAGCGTGCCGCAACCCGCGCGCGTTTGGATTGTTCGCCAGATTGAATACATCGGACGCGGCGAAGCTGTTGCGTCACTGGCGTCGTTGCTCGGCAGTCCTGACGCCGAGTTGCGTGAGTGCGCCCGCCGTGCCTTGGAGAAAAATCCCGATCCAAAAGCCGCCGACAGTCTTCGTGAAGCGCTCCAAAAAGGCGGAGATGCCGCATGGAAGATCGGCCTGATCCGTTCTCTGGGCGAGAAACGGGATGCTGCCTCCACGCGACTGATTGCCGCTTCGCTGAACGACCCGCAGGTTGGCGGCGCCGCCGCCAAGGCGTTGGGCCAGATTGCCAGCCCCGAAGCTATTCAGGCGCTCTGGTCCGTCATTAACACCCAGCCGCTCGCCGCGGAATCGCTGGCGTGCGCCGCTTCCCGTCTCAATTCGTCCGAAATCGCCGCTCGCCTCTACCGACAAAGCAACCTCTCGCCGATTCGCGCCGCGGCGCTCTCGGTCCTCGCCAAAACCGATCCAAAAGCCCTTGAAGAAGCGCTTCTGGGCAATGACCTTCGCCTCCAGAAAGTGGCAGCAGAACTGGCGCCTCCCGCCACGTTGGTTGCCCTGTTGCCCAAGATGCCGTCCAGTGCCAAAGTTTTCGCCCTTCGCGCCATTGACACGGAGAAACCCGCGCTGGATTGTGCGGCGGACGCAGACGAATCAGTTCGCGTGGCTGCTCTGGAAGCCATGTTGCGCGTTGGCACGGCTTACAGCGTGCCGCTGTTGATCAAGGCCGCCGCCTCTGGCAGTGAAGCCGAAAAGGTCGCCGCCATCGCCTCATTGGCGCGCATCAACGGCCGCGGCGCCGCGGAAGCCATCCTGCGTCAGGCCGCCGAGGGCGAAAGCGCCGCTCGCGTTGCTGCCATCAATGCGTTGGCCGCGCGTGCCGCCAAAGCATCGGTGCCCGCGCTGCTGCAGTATGCCGCGGATTCCGATGCGGCCGTTAGCAAGGCCGCCTTGCAAGCCATCGCCAAACTCGGCAGCGACGAGTCGCTCGACAACCTTGTCAAACTCGTCCTCGCCGGCCGCGCAGGCGCCAAGGATGCCCTTCAAGCCGTTGCCAACCGCAGCGCCGACAAGTCCGCAGTTGGCCGCAAACTCGCCGCACAGGCGCAGGCCACCAGCGGACCGCAGTTGAACGGTATCCTCGAAGTCATGGCGTTGGTCGGTGGGACGGAAGCGCTGGACACGGTTGTGAAGTTTGCCTCCAGCAGCAGCGACGATGTACGGGACGGCGCCATTCGCGCGCTCTGTCAGTGGCGCGAGTTTGTCGCAGTTCGCCCGTTGCTTGAGGTGGCCGCCGCGCCGAACGTGAAATTGACGCACCAGGTGCTGGCCATCCAGGCGGTCTGTCGGCTGATCCGCTCCGTGGAAAGCGAACCAGCGCAGGCACGGGTGGAGGCGGCGCTGGCGGCGTTGAAAGCGGCCAGCCGCGATCAGGAAAAACGACAGGTCCTTTCCGCGCTGGCTTCGATCAAGGACCGCAAAGCCGCTGACGCGATTCTCAAGTTGCTACAGGACCCCGCGTTGAAAACTGACGCGGCGCATGCGGCGCTTTCGTTGGCTGACGCCCTGCAGAAGTCCGATCGTAACAGTGCCCGAAAACTGGCCGAGGCGGTCAAGAAGGCCGATATTTCGCCCGACCTGACTCACAAGGCCGATGAGTCGCTGAAAAAGAAATAACAATGAAAACGGTTCTCCTTCTGGCGTTGTCGTTGATGCTGGGTTTGCGGGCCGACGCCAAGCCCAATATCATCATCATCCTGGCTGACGATCTTGGCTACGGTGATCTCGGTTGCTACGGGCATCCGAGCATCCGCACGCCGCGCCTGGACCGCATGGCGGCAGAAGGAATGCGGTTTACGGACTTCTACGCCACCGCCGAGGTGTGCACGCCGAGCCGGGCGGCATTGTTGACGGGACGCTACCCGATTCGCAGTGGGATGTGTCACGACAGGTTTCGCGTTCTGCGGCGCGAGGCAATCGGCGGGCTGCCCGCGGAAGAAATCACCCTGGCCGAGGCGTTGAAAAAACAGGGCTATGCCACCGGCATGGTCGGCAAATGGCACCTCGGCAATTACGAGAACGTCGCCGCCCATCACCCGATGCGGCACGGGTTCGATTTCTACTTTGGCCTGCCACACTCCAACGACATGAACCCGACGCCTGCCGCGCCAAGAGATGCCACCCGTCGCCTGGACCAAAACCCCGAATGGTGGGCTGCGCCATTGTATCTTGGCGAGAAAAAGGTGGAGTGCCCTGCCGACCAGTCAACGCTCACGCGACGTTACACCGAGCAGGCGTTGAAGTTTATCCGCGACAACAAGGAGCGTCCGTTTTTCCTGTACTATGCACACACCTTTCCGCACGTGCCGCTGTTCGCGTCGCAAAAGGGTAGTCCTCGCGGACTGTACGGTGATGTGGTGGAGGAAATTGACTGGAGCGTCGGCCAACTGCTCGACGCGTTGCAACGAGAAGGCCTCGACAAAAACACCTTGGTCTTTTTCACCAGCGACAATGGTCCGTGGCTCACAATGGGATTGGCGGGTGGTTCCGCCGGGTTGTTGCGCGACGGCAAGGGAAGCACGTTCGAGGGCGGGATGCGCGTGCCGGGCATTGCTTGGTGGCCGGGACGCGTTCCGTCGGGAGTTGTTAACCGCGAACTCGCCTGTACGATGGATCTGTTTGTCACCGCCCTGACCCTGGCAGGGGCCGAACTCCCCCGTGACCGCGTGATTGACGGCGTGGACATGACGCCGGTGTTGACCGGGACGGGGACGAGCAACCGAGATGTGTTTTTCTACTACCGCGGTACGCAACTTTTCGCAGCACGCAAAGGGCGTTTCAAGGCTCATTTTCTGACGCGCGCCGCCTATGGCAAGGATGACACCCAGCGACACGATCCGCCGTTGCTGTATGACCTCCTTAGCGATCCCTCAGAACAGTTCAACGTCGCCGCGCAGTATCCGGAGGTGATCGCCGAGATCATGCGAGAAGTCGAACGACACCGCGCCACTGTCCAGCCGGTCAAAAGCCAGCTTGAAGAAACCGTCGCTCAATCTCCAAAATAAAACACGCCATGTGGCGGGGGTTCTCAGTCTTGTTTTTGTGCGCTCCGCTGGCTTGGGGCGAGTCTCTGGCAAAGGGCCACGTTTTTTTTCAAACCAACAACGTGGTTGTCGAGCGAACCGCGGTTCAATCATTTTCGCTTCCCGTGGCGCCGATGCGCGGCTACACGGTCCGCGGCACGGCGCTGGTCAGGGCTGAAAACGTCAGCGCCAAGCCGAATCCGTGGAATGGCATCAAATTCATGCTGATCATCGAGACGCCGGAGCGCAAATCATGGCCGCAGGCGCCGCTGGATGTAGGAACATTCGACTGGAAACGCGCTGGTTTTACCGCCCGCATTCCCACCAACGCCACCGCTGTAACCTTGTGCCTTGGTCTGGAACAGGTCAGCGGCAAAGTCTGGTTTGATGCCGTAAGGATTGTGGCGGAAAAACCGCCCGTAACCGAAACGATCGCGCCGGTGGCAGGCCCGATGTTCAAAGGACATTCATTATCCCGACTGCGTGGCGCGATGGTTGGGCCGCGCATTGACGAGGATGGGCTACGCGTACTGGGACGCGACTGGAACGCCAATCTCATCCGCTGGCAATTGATTCGCCACGGACGCGGCGACATGGAGGACTACGATCAATGGCTGGACGGCGAGTTGCAACGGCTTGATGCCGTGCTGCCGCTCTGCGAAAAGTACGGCCTCCTGGTTGCCGTGGATTTGCATTCACCCCCTGGCGGGAAACGCACCGTTAGCGGCTACGTCGGCAGCGACGATCGCCTGTTCACCGACCGCGCCATGCAGGACAAGTTTGTGGAAGTCTGGCGACGGATTGCCGCACGCTACAAAAACGCCAGGGCCATCTGGGGTTACGACCTCGCCAACGAACCGGTGGAGGACTTTGTCGAGGAGGGGTGCGACGACTGGCGCGGCCTGGCGGAACGCGCAGCCAGAGCCATCCGCGAGATTGATCCGTCGCGCGCCATTATCTGCGAAGCGCCCCCGTGGGGCGCGCCGGAGAGTCTGGCGGAGTTTGCGCCGATCAACGTCTCCAATGTCATCTACAGCGTTCACATGTACGTCCCCGGTGAGTTCACGCATCAGGGCGTTCATAAACCCGCCACCGAGCCGGTGTATTATCCGGGGACAATCCGTGGCAAGAAATGGGACAGGGCCGCTTTGGAGAAGACGCTCCAACCTGTTTTGGATTTCCAGAAACGTTACAACGTCCACATCTACATCGGCGAGTTCAGCGCCATTCGTTGGGCACCCGGCGACAGCGCCCGACAGTATCTCGCGGACTGTATTGATATCTTCGAGAGCCACGGTTGGGACTGGAGCTATCACGCATTCCGCGAGTGGGATGGCTGGAGTGTGGAACACGGCCCTGATCGGAAAGATCGTAACCGCAGCGCGACCCCCACCGAGCGCGAAACGTTGTTGCGTTCTTGGTTTGCCCGAAACGAGAAACCATGATTACATTTCTTGCCGCTTTGACGCTTCTGGCGGCCGCTTCTGCCGATGAGTCCGCCGACTGGGTCTTCCTTGACAACGGGCAACTTCGTCTCGGCGTGAAGAAAACCTCCGGCGCGGCCATTGCTTGGCTTTCCCAAAGCGGGTCCTCACGCAACCTCGTCAACCATTTCGACCGCGGGCGTCTCATCCAGCAATCGTATTACGGTGATGCGGATGGCTCGCTTTGGAACAAAAAACCGTGGTGCTGGAACCCGGTCCAGGGCGGCGACTGGCGCGGCACGGGGGCGCGGTTGCTTGATTTTCGCGCCGACAAAACACAACTCTACGCCCGCACCGAGCCGCGTCACTGGGCCAGCGGCACGGCGATTGCCGACGCGACGATGGAGGAATGGATCAACCTGACCGGCCATGTCGCGCATGTTCGTTACAAATTCGCATATCATGGGGCAACGTCTCACAAAACAAGGCCGCAGGAAGTTCCTGCCGTGTTTGTCCCGGCGGATCTTGAGACGTTGGTTATCAGCGATGGGGCAGGGGGTGTGAATCGCTCCCAACCGGGTTGGCCGAACGAGTACCGCAAACTCAGCGAGCCATGGGCGGCCTATGTTGACAAAAACGACTTTGGCCTCGGCGTCTGCGTGCCCGTCGCGCGCGAACTGACCTGTTATCGTGTTGTTCACAATAATGCGGGTGATTGTTCCTACTTTGCGCCGCTGGTTCGTTTTGCCATTGGACCGGGGTTTGTGTACGAATACGATGTGTATCTGACCATTGGCACCAGCGCCAACATCCAACGCGTGTTTCGACAACTTCTGGAGTCAAAACCATGAATTCACTTTCCCGCCGCCAGTTTCTTGTCGCGTCCACCGCTGGGTGGTGGGCATTTCGGCTCGGTCTCGGCGCGGAACCGTTCACTACCCGGTTTGGTGCCGAGGTATCGGCGTTACTCGCGGACTGGTGCGATGGCCTGTTGAAGTTGCAGTTACCCGAAGGCGCGTTTCGTTGTCCGTCCTGTGACTTTATTCATGGTCGTTGTGCCGACGCTTGTTATCCGTTGTTGCGCATGGCGTCGGAAACCTACGACAGCAAATATCTTGATGCGGCCATGCGCGTGCAACGTTGGTCGCGCCACGTGGATTGCGATGACGGTGCCTGGCAAAATGATCCCGGCGCAACGCACCCATGGAAGGGAATCACGGTGTTTGGCGCGATCGCGCTGGCCGAGGCGATTTACCACCACGGCGCGCTTCTCGGTCCGAGCACCCGCGCCGCCTGGACCGATCGCCTGCGCAAGGCTATTGAGTTTGTGTTCCGCGAGTTCCACTGGAAAAATTACGCGAACATCAATTATCCCGTTACCGCCAGTTACGCGTTCGCGCTTTGCGGGCGGCTTCTTGACGAGCCGCGTTACATCGCGCGAGGACGCGAGTTTGCCCGCCAATCGCTGGAGTTTCTCACCCGACCGAGCCGTCTTTTGTATGGCGAGGGCAAACCGTGGGAACGACGCAGCCCGAAAGGCTGTTACCCGGTGGACCTCGGTTACAACGTGGAAGAATCACTGTCGTCGCTGGTCCAATATGGACTGTTGACCGGCGACGAGGAAGTGCTCGGCCCGGTGATCGAGTCGTTGAAGGCGCATCTGGAGTTTATGCTTCCCGACGGCGGTTGGGACAACAGTTGGGGTACGCGCAGCTACAAATGGACTTACTGGGGTAGCCGCACTTCGGATGGTTGTTTGCCCGCTTATGCGCTCCTGGCGTCGCGCGAGCCGTCATTTGCCACGGCGGCGGTACAACATCTGGCGCTGCTCCGACGATGCACAAAAGACGGTCTGCTTCACGGCGGGCCGCATTATGTTGCCCACCAGGTGCCGCCCTGTGTGCATCACACCTTCTGTCACGCCAAGTCTCTCGCATCCCTGCTCGACCACCCTCGGTTCAATCCGAACCTGGCTGCCTCCACACCGTTACCGCGCGCTGTTGCCAAGGGAATCCGCGCGTTCCCTGAAATCAATGTCTGGCTGGCTGCCACCGGGCCATGGAGAGCGACGGTGTCCGGCTACGACTGGTTCAACGCTAATTCGAAGATGACCATTCATCAAGCCAGCGGTGGGGCGCTGGGAATGCTCTGGCACGAGAAGATCGGCCCGGTGCTCTGTGCCAGCCTCGCCGAGTATCTTCCTTGGGAACCGTCCAACATGCAACCGATGAAAGAACCGGATTTTCCGCTCACCGTGCGTCTCGAACGCACCGTGGACGGTAAACGCCTGTCCAGCCTGCTTGATGGCGCCGCCGAGGTCGCCCCATCCGAGGAGAACGGCGCGCTGGTCTTCCGCGTGAAACTGAAATTGTTCCCCGGTGAATTAACCTACCGGTTCACACCGGAGAATGTGCAACTCGAATCGAAATGCCCCGGTGGCTGGATGATCGTGCCGATCATCGCCACCGCCACCGACAAAGTGCGTGTCGAGTCCGCCACACAATCGTTTGAGGAACGCCGCATCTTCAATCCCGTGCCCGGTTTCGAGGCGGATCCGCTTGTCGTCATGCCCGACGCCAACGGATGTTGTCGCGTCACCATTTCCCCGAAAGAAAAATCATGAAAACACTCCTCATCGCCGCGGTGTTGCTGGCGTCGCAGAAAGATTACCCGATCCAGCCGGTCCCTTTCACAGCGGTTCATGTCCAATCCGAATTTTGGACGCCGCGCCTGGAGACAAACCGTCAGACAACCGTCTGGTACGATTTCAAACGGTGCGAAGAAACCGGCCGCATTGACAACTTCGCCAAGGCCGGCAAGCTCATGGCGGGTGAGTTCAAGGGGACGCCGTTTGACGATTCCGACGTTTTCAAGGTCATTGAAGGCGCCGCGTACACGTTGGCGCTTTGCCCTGACCCAAAACTGGACCGATACCTTGACGATCTTATCGCCAAAATCGCCGCTGCACAGGAACCGGACGGCTACCTCTACACCGCCCGCACGATTGACCCCAAAGCCCGCGAGAAATTCCACGGCCCGACCCGTTGGTCCAACCTCGCCGTCAGCCATGAACTCTACAACGTCGGCCACCTCTACGAAGCCGCCGTGGCTCATTTTGAGGCCGCCGGCAAGAAAACGCTGCTCCACGTTGCCACCAAAAACGCCGACCTGCTCTGCAAGACGTTTGGCCCCGGCAAAATCCAGGAACCGCCCGGGCACCAGGAAATCGAAATTGGCCTCTGCAAACTTTATCGCGTCACCGGTCAACAGAAGTACCTCGATCTCGCCCGCTACTTTGTTGAACTTCGCGGACGCGCCGAGACTCACAAACTCCGCGGCCCCTACCAACAGGACCACAAACCGATTTACGAACAGGAAGAGGCCGTCGGCCATGCCGTCCGCGCCGCTTACTACTACAGCGGCGTCGCCGACGTGGCGGCGTTGACCGGCGACGAACGGCTCATCGCTGCCATTGATCGGCTTTGGGACAATGTTGTCCGCAAAAAACTCTATCTCACCGGCGGCATCGGCGCGCGCCACGGCGGCGAAGCGTTTGGCGAGAACTACGAACTGCCTAACGCGACCGCCTACAACGAGACCTGTGCCGCCATCGCCAATGCGCTCTGGAACCACCGGATGTTCCTCCTTCACGGCGACGCGAAATACCTCGATGTCTTGGAACGCATCCTCTACAACGGCTTCCTCAGTGGTGTGGCCCTGAGCGGTGACCAATTTTTCTATCCAAACCCGCTTGCATCCCACGGCAAATACAAACGCAGCCCGTGGTTTGGTTGCGCCTGTTGTCCTGTCAATGTCGTCCGTTTCATTCCTTCCATCCCCGGTTACATCTATGCCGTGCGCGACAACACCGCGTATGTAAACCTTTTCATCGGCGGTGTTGGTACCCTTAAACTTCCCGCCACCACCGTGACCCTCAGGCAAGAGACGCGCTATCCGTGGGATGGCAACATCAAAATCACCGTCGAACCGGAAAAGCCCGCCCAATTTATCTTGAAACTTCGCATCCCCGGCTGGGCACTCGACAAACCCGTGCCGAGCGACCTGTACCGTTACCTGGACGCGCCCACACCGCGCGATCCTATCCAACTCCGGGTCAACGGTCAGCCTGTCGGTCTGGCAATGGCCGACGGGTTCGCCGTTCTCGACCGCGACTGGAAGAAAGGAGATCTTGTTGAGCTGATGTTGCCGATGCCGGTTCGTCGCGTCGTGGCCAACGATTCCGTCAAGGACGACATCGGGCTTGTCGCCATCGAACGTGGCCCGATTGTCTATTGTGCCGAGGAAGCCGACAACGGCAAAAATCTTTTCAGCCTCGTCCTTGGCGACGAGGTCAAACTCACCCCCGAACACCGTTCCGATCTGCTTGGCGGCGTCACTGTCCTGCGCGCCCCAATGCTGACGATGATTCCATACTATGCCTGGTGTCATCGCGGAGCTGGTAAAATGAATGTCTGGATGGCCCGCACGACGGATAAAGCCGCGCCGCTACCGCGTCCCACCATCGCCAGCGAGAGCAAGGTCAGCGCCTCGCATGTTTGGCATGCCGACCACCTCGACGCCCTCAATGATCAGATCGAACCGAAAAACTCCGGTGACCACGACATTCCACGATTTACCTGGTGGGACCACAAGGGGGGCACCGAATGGGTTCAGTACGACTTTGCCAAGCCTGCTACGGTGTCGCATGTCGAGGTCTATTGGTTCGACGACACCGGTCGAGGCGCCTGTCGCACCCCAGTTTCTTGGAAACTCCTCTACAAATCGGGCAAAGACTGGAAACCCGTCGAAGGTGCCGGCAATTACGGTCTTGCCAAAGATCAGTTCAACAAAGTGACCTTCACGCCCGTTGAGACAGATGCTCTTCGCCTCGAAGTTCAACTCCAACCCCAATACTCTGGCGGCATTTTGGAATGGAAGGTGGAGTGATGTCTCGCCTCTGTTTTGCCTTTCTTTTCATTGTCGGAGCGGCCTGCGGGCAGATATCCATCCCCGTGTGGCCGGAGGGAAAAATGCCGGGACGTGGCGCGCGCGATACGGAAACGGAAATCCCCGGTCGGGGTGACGGATTCCACCGAATCACCAATGTCACCCACCCAACATTGACGCTGTTTCCCGCGCCGAAGAAGAATGCGCCCACTCCCGCCATGATCGTCTGTCCTGGTGGCGGTTATAACTACGTGGTCATTGACAAAGAGGGGACCGAGATCGCCGCGTGGTTGAACGCAAATGGCATCAGCGCGTTGGTGTTGAAGTATCGTGTTCCCCACAATCGCGACGGCGCCTTGCAAGACCTTCAACGTGCAGTGAGTCTGACGCGTACCCGCGCGGTGGAGTGGGGGATTGATCCAAAACGGCTTGGCGTGATCGGCTTTTCCGCTGGCGGACATCTTGCGGCAAACGCGAGCATTCAGTTCGAGTCACGGACGTATTCGGCCATTGATGACGCGGACCAACCGAGCTGTCGGCCGGACTTTGCTGTGCTGGTTTACCCGGCTTACCTTGACGGCGTGCGCGACAACCTGACGGCAAACATCCCACCAACGTTGATCATCCACAGCGAAGACGACAAAGGCTTTGTTACCGGCAGCAAACGCTACCATCTGGCGTTGAACGCCGCGAAAGTCCCGAATGAGTTCAAGCTCTACCTCACCGGCGGTCATGGCTACGCATTGCATTGCACAAAGGATGCTCGTGAATGGCCGCAGGCCGCATTGGACTGGTTGCATAAAATCGGAGTTCAATGAACAGACATTTCCTGCAAATTGCGTTTCTGCTTTTTATGGGGACAATGGTCTGCGCGGAACAAGCCGCCCGGACGAAATATCACTTCGACTTCCGCGCGGGTACGCCCCCGAACTTTGCGGTGGATGTCGAGGAAGGCAATTACGACGTGACCATCTGCTTCGGCGATCCGTCGCGCGCCACGGAAACGACCGTTAAAGTCGAGTCACGACGGCTGATGCTCCTGCGGGTCGAAACGGCGCCGGGAAAATACGTGACACGCTCGTTCACCGTCAACGTGCGCCAACCGACCATTGCCACATTGAACCGCCGCGAGAAAGGGCCGCCACCGGTGCCGGACTGGGATGAGCGTCTCAGCTTCGAGTTTCTCGGCAAACATCCCGGCGTTGTTTCGATGGAGATTGAGCCGGCCAAGGATGCGATCACGATTTTCATTGCCGGCGATTCCACTGTCACCGATCAGCCTCACGAACCATACGCCGGCTGGGGGCAAATGTTGCCCTGTTTCTTTGGGCGTGGCGTGGCGGTGTCTAACCAGGCGGAATCCGGGCTGGCGCTTCATTCTTTCGAGCAACAGAAGCGATTGGAAAAAATCCTGAGCATGATGAAAAAGGGTGACTTTCTGTTTATTCAGTTCGGTCACAATGATCAAAAGGACAAACGAAAAAATGCCGGGCCGTTTACAACCTACAAGGAGAATCTGAAGCGTTTCGTTGGCGCCGCGAGAAGCAGGGGCGGCTTTCCCGTGTTGGTCACGCCGATGGAGCGGCGGCGTTTTGACAAGGATGGCAAGCCGTTTGCCACACTGGCTGATTATGCCGAGGCGGTGCGACAGGTCGGTGCTGAGGAGAACGTCCCTGTGATTGACCTGAACGCCATGAGCCTGCAACTCTATGGCGCACTCGGGCCGGACAGCTCCAAAAAAGCCTTTGTTCACTACCCCGCAAACACCTTCCCCGGTCAGACAAAACCACTGGAGGACAACACCCATCACAACGCCTATGGTGCCTACGAACTGGCGCGTTGTGTGGTGGAAGGCATTCGGTCAAACGTGCCGGTACTGGCAAAATTTCTGACCGACAGCGGTTTTGATCCGAGAAAACCAGACGCGGCTGAAGCCGTAAATATCCCGGCCAGTCCGTTGACGGGTCTGACCGAGAAACCGGCAGGAAGTTGAGTTATCGTTTCACGGATTTTCTCAGCACCACTCGTCCCAATTGCACGTTTGCCCACTTGGCAAAACGCGGGGATGCCGTCTCGGGTTTGGATGGGGGAAAACGCTTTCGCCCGTAAAAGCCGTGTCGAAAGAGTGGTGGCGCCTGTTTTGCGATTGTCGTTCATGCGGTCAACGGAGGGGGACGGAGACATCGGATCGCGGTGTTTCGGCGTGGCCTCAGTGCGACAGATTCTTCGGGTTTTGTTCGGTGCCGATGAAGGTATCGGCGAGGACGTTTTATCAGTCGGATGAATCGAGTTCAGATGGGTTGATGGGGGTACCTTCCCAGAGCCAGACACCGTCTTTTTGTTCAAGGATGCGTTGGGCACTGCCAGGGGCCGGAGGTCGGTTCATTTTCGGCAACCAACGGGCGAGATTGCGGATGACGTCGGCTTGGTTGGGGTCTTTGGCAAGGTTGACCCATTCATTGGGGTCGGTCTGCATGTCATAGAGTTCCTCCGAGCCGTCGGCGTAACGGATGTAGCGCCAGCGTTCGGTGCGAATGGCGTGGTTGCCGATGTTGTGGGTGGTGATGGCGGGCCAAGGACGCGGCGTGCGGGCGTCTTTGAGTTGCGGCAGGAGGCTGTGCCCTTCGAGACCGTCCTTGGGAGGGAGGCCGCAAAGTTCGACCAGGGTCGGATAGAGGTCGAGCAGTTCCGCGGGTTGGTCGCATTTTGCTCCGGTTGCGATCCCCGGACCAACGAAAATCAATGGCACGCGAGTGGACCGGTCCCAAAGGCTGTTTTTGCCAGTGATGGCTTTCTCGCCGAGATGCCAACCATTGTCGGACCAGAGCACGATGACCGTGTTGTTTTCTGCGCCGATTTCCTGCAAGGCACCGAGCACTCGTCCGATCTGACTGTCCATAAAAGCGGTACTGGCGAGATAGGCGCGCACGAGAGCGTGCCACTGGTTTGTTTTTTTCAGCCAGGCAAGGCGCGGTTCCGGCAGTTTCCAGTGCAGGTACCAGGCGAAAAACGGAATGTCATCGCGATCGTTGTCCTTTACGGGCGGCAATGTGATTTCATTTTCCGAGGGAAAGAGGTCGAACCATTTTTGCGAAGCAAAACAGGGCAGATGCGGCAGGCGAAATCCACAGGCAACGAAAAAGGGTTTGCCCACGGGCAGCGACTTTAGCTGGGCAATGGTAGCGTCGGCAATTTTCCAGTCGGCTTGCTCTCGGTCGTCTTCGGGGAACACACCCCAATCCACCGCCTTCATGGGGCTGGGTGTTTGCACAAATTTCTTTTTTGGCAACGGCATGTGAGGCGCCGGTCCCCAGACATTGAATTCATTGGTGCGCAGGTGGACGGGGATGGATCCATCGTGAAACACCTTACCGAACGCCGCCGTAAAATAACCGTGTGCGGCAAAGTATTGTGGAAGCGTCACGCAGTGGCGGGTGATATCCACGTCGCGGATGCCGGGTGCCAGACCGTAGATGCCGGTAGAGGAGGGACGCAGGCCGGTGAGCAGGCTGGTGCGCGAGGGATTACAGAGGGGCGATTGAACGTGTGCATTGCGGAAAAGGGTGCCGCGCGCGGCCAACGCGTCCATATGAGGGGTCCGGGCCTGCGGATGTCCGCCGAGACAGCCAACCCAGTCATTGAGGTCGTCAATGGCGATGAACAGGACATTGGGGTGGGACGGTGTGGCGTTGGCGGAAAACGCCAACGCGGCGATTACGATCAGAAACAACGAAGCGTTTCTCATTTCAATCGTCTCCGTTTTCTGGTTATTGACGACACAACGACGCTGGATCGGAAAGAACCCCGCGGTGCGATCAATGTCCGGATGAAGTGGGCGGCGGGCGACACCAGAGGCGGGTGCGGTAGGGAGTGCAGGCCAATAGATCGAATTTCTCGCCGTCCATCCATTCCACATGACCGTCAAAACAGGCGATGTGTCCGCCACCGCCGTGTCGTCGGGTAATATCCTCACCGGCGCGGGTGGTGCCGTCGTTCCAGATCCCGTAGTCAACGCCATAGGCGTCGCAGCCGGCAGGGATACGTCCGCTTTCGTTGGCTTCCCAGTACATCACGTCATTGGCACTAAAATCGCCGATCGTCCAAGCGTAATCTCCGATGACGATGTTGATCATGTAACTTGTCAGGCAATGGGCGGGCTGGCCGGAAGGATAGGGTGCTTCGTCCATGGGACAGTGGTAGACGGCAACGCTGTTGAGGTAGGGCCAAAGCTGGCCTTGCTGGACGAGGTTGGAGTTGGGCGTGCTGCCCCAGGTGCTGCATGCGGGGGCCAACCAGCCGACACCGGAACCGCTAGCATTGTAACCGGGAAACACCCCCTTGTAGTCGGAGGCATAGGCGATGGTGGCATGGGCGATTTGTCGAAGGTTGCCGACGCAGGCAGCACGGTAACCGCGTTCGCTCATGGCGCTGAGGGCGGGAAACAACAACGCCGCGAGAATGGCAATGATGGTAATGACCACCAGCAGTTCAATGAGAGTAAACCCAAGAGGGGGCTTGTAGCCGTTTTTTTTCATACTGTGTTTCAAGATACTTGATAGTTCAGTTTTTTTCAGTATCGGTTTTTGCCTGTCGGTGAGGTTGCCCGATAAGACTGTTTCGCTCAGCGTCCCGTGGACGATCCAGGCTTGCACCAGAGACGGGTCCGTCCGGTGTTGCAGGCGAGGTCATCGAACTTTTCCTTGTGCATCCATTCGACATGACCGTCAAAACAGGCAATATGTCCGCCGCCACCGTGGCGACTGGTGACATCTTCGCCGGGCCAGTTGTGGGCGTCGTTCCAGACACCGCCGGGCGAGCCGCCGCAACCGCTGGGCATGGTGGAGGGGATGTCGTTGGCCTCCCAGAACATCACGTCATCGGCTTGAAAATCGCTCAGGGAGAAGGCGTAGTTTCCGATAAGGAGGTTGAACACGTAACTGGTGAGTTGACGGCTTGCCTGGTCAGAGGGATAGGGCGGTTCGTCCATGGGACAGTGATAGACGGCAACGCTGTTGAGGTAGGGCCAAAGCTGGCCTTGTTGGACCAAATTGGAATTTGCGCCCAGACTGCTGTAGAGCCAGGCGTTGTTTCCGGGCAGTGCGCCCTTGTAGTCGGAAGCGTAGGCGATGGTGGCGTGGGCAATTTGTCGGAGGTTGCCGACGCAGGCAGCGCGGTAACCGCGTTCGCTCATGGCGCTGAGGGCGGGAAACAACAACGCAGCGAGAATGGCAATAATGGCGATGACCACCAACAGTTCGATAAGGGTAAAACCATGCGGCATTTTCTGCGCGCACTTTTTTGTGTTGGCTCTCATCCGTAATTTGTTTTACCTCGCTGTAATTATTCGGGGAGGTACCCGTGGTACAAGACAACGTCCTGCGGATCCGGATATCGCCAGACGATTCGTTCGGCATGTCCGTCGAGGAAGAATCCGTGAACCGAGCCGTTGTGGAATGTACCAAAACAATCGTTTCCGTCGGGTCGCCAACCCGGATCATTGATGGGACATTGGAAATAGCGTCCACGGACAACATTCGGTGACCACCAGTTTTCTTCCGTGTACATGACCAGACGGGCTGGCTCGCGAGTACCAGCGGATTTCCGACATTGTTGGCTTTGCGAGAATTTGCGTTCCCACCCGACGTACACGTTTTGCGGATAACTCCAGGTGGCGGTCGGAACGCCGCACTGGGCGCGGAAAGTGGGGCACATGTACACTTCCATTTTCCCGATGTAAGGCCAAAGTTCGCCATTGGTAACAGTGGCCGCCGTGGCGGCAGTCCAGTGGCCGTTGACGACGAAATGGTAGGCACCGGGCAGGACGCGCCAGTCTTTTTCGTAGGCAAAGGCTGCCATGCCCAGTTGGCGAATGTTGGAGAGGCAAACCGCCGCGCGTCCGCGTTCCCGCACGCCGCCGAAGGCGGGGAACAACAGGGCGGCCAGCAACGCAATGATGGCGATAACGACCAGAAGCTCAATGAGAGTAAACCCGTTGTGTTTACAGGCTGGTCGAGAGCGTATGGTTTTAGGGAGCATTTTGATCCTCCGTGGTGATTGGGCAAAAGGCAGTGGTCGGTCTTTTCGGCGAAGGAAAGAAATCGTAGCACCGCCAAGATGGGATTGATATGGTGGGCACTCGATCATTCGGGCAGAATAAATGCGTGGCGTGTTTTTCATGCACTATGTTTTGACACCACAAACAATCTGGTCTCCGTGTTCCAGAGTCAAGCCCGATTCCCGTTCACCGGCGCATGGACTTCCAGACACAACGCCCCGGTTGACTGGCGTCCACCTGCTGTTGGGCGGATGAAACAACTTCTGTGAAGGGGAGCGCTTCTGTATGGCCATCATAGAACAGGACATTCGTCAGTTCGCCCTGGAAACCATGTCGCGGACTGATCCTGCCCGGTGGGGTTCCCGCGTGCAAGTGGACACCCAGTGAACCGTCGGCCATGCAAACAGCACGGCCGGGATCAGCGATACGCGAGAGCAGGGGCGGCACATTGCCGCCATACAGATACCAGTTGGGGAAGACCCAACCACTGCTCGGCGGATAACCGCTGCCGCCATCTATGCCGTTGACGCCATACCAGCAGTCGTAACTGCCGCATCGCCACGGACGGAGTGTTTCGGTTCGATCAATCCAAGTCCAGCAGCCGTTGCAAGAATTGGCGGAAATCTTGTCGGTCAAGCCGGACGGGCACTTGAAGACGGAACGAGCTTTGGTAGGTTCCGTCGTGGTGCTTTTGGGCGCCTGGAGATAATTACCGTCGGCCAGTAATTTGGGTAGGTAACGGCATTCTGGGATTACGTCGTTGTAATCCCGCGCATACGCCATGATGGCGAAACCGATCTGGCGCAGATTGGAGGTGCAGGCAGCCAGATTGGCGCGATCACGCACGCCTCGGAAGGCGGGAAACAACAGAGCAGCCAGAACGGCAATGATAGTGATAACGACCAACAACTCGATCAACGTGAATCCCCGATACTCTTTCTTCATGACGACGAACGATACTGATTCGTGCCTCCAAGGTCAAGCCGACGCCGCCTCTTGGAGCCGCTGGCATTGCCACCAGGAGATTGTGTCGCGCAGTCCTTCCTCCAGCGTGAACCGTGGCCGCCAGCCGGTACGGAGAAGCCGTTCATTGTTGGCCACAATACGCATCGGTTCATCGGGTGGGTACGGACGGGCGCCAAACACCAGCAGGTCCGTCCTGCCGATGATGCGACCGATGGTTTCGGCCAGTTCGCGCACGGTTACCGGTTCGCCCGAACCGATGTCCAGTGCCCCGGTCAATTTGCTTTGGGCAATGGCGCAAACGGCGCCGGCCACATCGGCCACATGCAGGAAATCACGCACCTGTTCGCCAAGGGTGAGAGGAACAGATTCGCCACGCAACAGCGACGTGATCACCTGCGGCACGAGGCGTCGGGGAGATTCGCCCGGGCCATAAAGATAGAAGAATCGCATCCAGGCAAGTTCCAGGGGAAGTTTCTGCAGCTCATGAAACAGCGTCCGTTTGCATTCTGCGTAAAGGGAAGGATGCCCGATGGTTTCAAAACAGGTTCCCGCCGCGATTAAGCGACGGCAGTCATGTTGAATCAACAGATGCGCCAGCGCCAGGCTGTCCTGTAAACACTGCCGATTCAGGGGCGAATGGAGATACTTGCCGTGTTCAACGTACCAAGCCAGATGAATGCAGGCATCGAAATGGCCGGATGGAAACCGCCACGGACGCGGCCATGGATACACCTCATGGCCGCCGCGCGCGAGTTGTTCCGCGACGCGGGAGCCAATGAACCCGGTGGCGCCTGTGAGGAGAATTTTCAAGGTCTAAAAGACTAGAAAAGAGACTGGCCCAAGTCAACCACAGCGGATGGCGCGCACTTCCATGATGGCACCCCGATGCGCGAGCCAACTGACAATGGAAAGCGCCAAAGCCGGCGGCGTCAACAAAAGTGTCAAAATCGCCATGAGCATGCCGCGGCAAGTCAACAGCGTTTTCCGTTCGTTACCGGCCAGCCAACGCAGGAGCAGGTTCTGGGGAAAACCAAGTTGATTGAGCGCAGTCTGTACCCAGCCGAAGGGATCGTATTCAAAGGAGATATAGTGGTAACTTTCTACCTTAAAACCGGCTCGGACGAGTGCATAACGGAGTGAAGCAGGCGTGAAATGGCCGAGATGACGCGGCACATCGAGATGCACCCAATGCTGGCGGGCATACCGGAACTGCCAACTGTCGAGATTGGGTACCTCCACAACGAGACGCCCGCCGGGGCGCAAGAGACGGGCACACTCGTCCAGGGTCTGCAGCGGGTGGGGAAGATGTTCGAGAACCTCGTGCAAAAGGATCAGATCAAACTGGGCGCGCTCCCCCAGAGCGGTTGTGTCACCGACAAGCATCGGCACATGAAGCTCCTGTGCGGCGAAACGGGCACTCGCGGCGGTCCGCTCCAAGCCGAGAACCCGCCAGCCGTGTCTTTGCAGGGCGGCCAGCATCCAGCCTTCCCCGCAACCGATTTCCAGCGCCCGACCGGGCGGACCGAGCCGGTGGATTGGTCCGAGGGTTTTCCATTCCTGCATGAGTTTGAGGAAACGCAACAGCAGCGGATGATACCGGCGATAATACGCGGGATAGTAGGAGTTGAGATCGGACGGTTGAGGCCAGGTGAAAACGAACCCGCAAGCCGCACAGCGTTGTAGCGCAAAAAGAGAGCCGGTGACGTGATCTCGCGCGGCGAGAAAATACGCCGTGTTGGTGGAGTCACAGATCAGACAGTGGGCGGCGTCGGTCATGAGGGTTCAGTGGTTTTTGAGCGCCCAATCGTAAGGGATGTGGTTGTGAAATGGATCCAGGCGGCTGCTGCGAGCCGGATCATGCGGATGTGTGCAACAATTGGCCACAATGGCGTACGGGGCGCTCATGCCCTTGAACCCGTTCCAGACTTCCGGCGGAATGATGACGAGGCTGTAGTTGTCCGGGCCTAGAAAAATTTCCATCAGGTTTCCCCGTGTCGGCGAATGATCCCGCTCGTCGAACAGCACCAGTTTGATCCGCCCGAAAATGCAGGCGTAATTCAACGTCATTTCCCGGTGGCGGTGCCAACCCTTGATGACACCGGGGTAGATGGAGGAGAAATAGATTTCACCGAACTGTTGGAAATGCGGGTCGGTGCGGCGCAACATGTGGAAGATGGTGCCACGCTCGTCAGGAATGCGGCGCAGCGGAATGACTTGGACTCCTTCAATCGTGCTCATGTTCATACCACCTTGGGTTCAGGCAGCGGGATGATAAACCTGCCGCCGCGCTGACGGTACTCGGTTTGTTGTCGGAGAATTTCGTCGGCAAAGTTCCACGTCAGCATCAACGTGTAGTCGGGCTGACGTTTCAGCAGTTCTGAGGGCGCAAAAATGGGGAGGTGAACCCCCGGCATGAACCGTCCCTGTTTGTGCGGGCTACGGTCCACCACAAAGTCAAGGGTCTCCGCGCCGATCTGGAAATAGTTCAACAGGGTACTGCCTTTGGCTGCCGCGCCGTAGGCGGCAATATGTTTGCCTTCGCGTTTTAGCCCGGCCAGCAAGGCGCGCAGGTCGGAGCCGAGTTGTTCGACGCGTCGGGCAAAACCGGCATAAAAACCGAAGGAGGCCGCGCCGTTGTTGGCTTCCTCGCGCAACAATGCCGCCACGGCAGGTGAAGCCGTTGCTGGGGAGAGCGCCCATTGTACTCGCAAGGAGCCACCGTGGATAGGAATGCGCTCCACATGAACGGTGTGCAGGCCGTGTCGCTGTGCGAGGCGGTCTAGGGCGGTCAGGGAAAAGTAACTGAGATGTTCATGGTAAATCGTGTCGAACTCGCAGCGATCCACCAGGTCCTTGACATAAGGCACCTCGAATTGAGCGATGCCATTGGTTTTCAAAAGCATGGCGACCCCCCGAAGCAGACCGTTGAGATCAGCCACGTGTCCGAGAACATTGTTACCAAGAATGACGTCGGCCCGTAGCCCTTCGGCGGCAAGGCGTCGGGCAAACGGTTCGGTAAAGAACTCATTGAGGGTACGAATCCCTTTTTCGGTAGCCACTCGTGCGATATTGGCGGCCGGTTCGATGCCAAGCACGGGGACGCCGGCTTGTTGGAAATACTGGAGGAGATAGCCGTCATTGCTGGCGATTTCGATGACGAGACTGCCGTCGCCGAGGTTTCGGTTCGTCGTCAGTTCTTGGGCGATGTTTCGCGCATGAGCCAGCATCGAGTCGGAGAAAGAGGAGAAATAAAGATAATCACGGAAAAGGATTTCCGGCGGAACGGTTTCGGTAATTTGTACCAATGAACAATCGGCGCAAAAGACCAGATCGAGCGGATAGGTCGGTTCCGGTTGTTGAAGTTGTGCGCTGGTGAGCAAGCGGTTAGCAAGAGGGGTTCGCCCCAGGGAAAGCACCAATTTCAGGTTTTGACTGCCGCAGGAGCGACAGATCCCCATGGTCGTTTCGTTGTTGGAGAGGGAAGGGGACGGTTTCATGGATTTGCCCACACTCTCCATGGCGCACGTTTTTCCTGCCAGAGCGACTCCAACAAACGGGTATCACGAAGCGTGTCCATACATTGCCAGAAATCGTCGTGCCGGTAAGCGACCAGTTGACGGTCACGGGCGAGTTGCTCCAAGGGTTCCCGCTCCAGGACGGTTCGATCGTCTTTGATATAATTGAGAACGCCCGGTTCAAGGACGAAGAAGCCACCGTTGATCCAGCCTTCGCCGATTTGGGGTTTTTCGGTGAATTGTTTCACGTAGTCACCATCGAAAATCAAACCGCCGAATCGAGCGGGTGGGCGAACGGCGGTCACGGTGGCCAGTTTCTTGTGGGATTGGTGGAATTGAAGGAGTTTGCGCAGGTCCACATTGCTGACACCGTCGCCATAGGTGAGCATGAAGGGTTGCTCGTCCAGCAAGTGGGCGAGCCGTTTGATGCGGCCACCGGTTTGAGTGTCGTGGCCGGTGTCAACCAGATGAATGATCCAATTCTCGCGTTCCTGCTCATGGACATTGACCTGGCCCTTGCCCAGATGCAGGGTGAGACTGCTACTGAGGTGGTAGTACTCCAAGAAAAAACGTTTGATCTGTTCGCCGCGGTAACCGAGAGCGAGGACAAACTCATTGAAACCGAAGTGAGAATAGTACTTGAGGATATGCCAAAGAATGGGGCGACCGCCGATTTCCACCATGGGTTTTGGTTTCAACTCGGTTTCCTCGCTGAGCCGCGTGCCCAAGCCACCACATAAAATAACCACTTTCATTTCCCCATTGCATAACACAGCTTGCAAGCCAAGGTCAATTGGCGAGCGGTTTGACTCCAGGGCGATTGCATTTAGAAGTGGAGCAGTTGGAGGAGGTAAGCACAACTCCAACCGGCCGCCTTTTGTTTGGCGCGTACTCCCACCGCGTGCGTTTTGTCCCGCCGCAGGATGTTCAACG
>Ga0078972_1004486_pt1 | contig 38047 bp, 29 predicted proteins | sample YelNatPaOPGAMG01_FD_67568 | JGI IMG/M metagenome (GOLD analysis project Ga0078972, IMG submission 67568) | Hot spring thermophilic microbial communities from Obsidian Pool, Yellowstone National Park, USA - OP-RAMG-01 (SPADES assembly) (version 2) | ecosystem: Environmental > Aquatic > Thermal...
CCCGCCCGTGGTCGCGAGGAAAAGGGTGTCTCCCGAAGGGCAGATGTCCAAGACCCCGTTGCGGTTGGTGTAGCTTGTCCAGGTGAGGGATAGCAGGAGCGTTAACACGCCCAAATTATAAGCCACCGCAACGAGCAGGGGCTACTCTTCGCGCTAGCTCCTCATTATAGCTACCCAAAGCCCTCCGTCTTATGCGCAAGGCGAGGTCAAAACTCAGGCGCCCGGCCATCGTTGATGAGAGATACAGGCACAATCCCTTGACGAGCGAGATACCATGAGGTATACCGCGGCCCTTCTTTAAAAAACCGAACGCTTGGATCGTTGTCTACGATAATCTCATTTCTGGATTTTGAGCTCGCGCGTCCTCTTGTAATCGCTCAAGACAGACGAGGGCTTTGGTGTATACGCTCTTGCCCCTGTCGGAGTGAAAAGTCCGACCTGGGAAAACATCCGATTTTCATTCCCAGCGCGGGTTTTCTAACCCGCTGGGTCTATATCCAACGAATGGCGATTGCGCTCTATAGCATACCTGATACACAACATGAGAGCTCTGAGCCCAGCCCTCCTTGGGCCTGGGATATATTTTCATCCAACGCCGGCCCAAAGCATTCCGAGCCGAGGATCAGGATTTGAGGAAGTGTGGGCTCTCAGCGCGCGCTAGCTTTTGTTTTGAACCGGCCCGGATTTATAATTTGCTCATGATGAACGCGATCGCTCTCTTCATCCTCGCTTGGCCCTCTGGTATCCCTTCCCCTCAGGAAGTCTGGGCCGTGGACGAGAAGCTTCGGCTAAAAGAGCGTTGGGGAATAATGGCGTTGGACACAACCCCTCCGGATCTCCCGTGGGACATACTTCGCTACAGGATAGCGCTTACCGTTGACACGGTAGGGGATAGCGTCATGAACGGCAGGTGCGATGTGGAGTTCCAGATAATCAGGGACACCTCGTTCATCTGGTTCAACTTCGTGGATTCCATGAGCGCCACGCCCCAGCTTGGCTTCAGTGTTGATTCTGTGCTCCTTGATGGCTCACACGCGACATGGTCTTTCTACGGATCGGACACGGCAAGGCGCATCAGGATCGCCATACCCAACCCCGTTCCGGGGCGCATAGACACCGCGTCGGTTTTCTACCACGGAAAGCCAACCCACCCAGCGGGCATAATATCCTCCGGCGGCCTCGTCATAGGCGATACGATATGCTATGTTGATGACGAGCCCTGGGGAGCGAGGCACTGGTTCCCCTGCGTTGATGTCCCGTCCGAGAAGGCCCGCTCAGACCTAACAGCGACCGTGCCGGCTGGCTGGAGGGTGGTGGCGAACGGGGTCCTCGTTGATTCTGTTAAAAACTTAACCTGGTGGACATACCACTGGGTCAACGATCGCCAGATAGCCAGCTACCTCATCGTTTTCGCGGCCTATGATTTCGCTGTTCTCCGGGATACCTTCGCCTTCTCTGGCGACACTGTCCCGATATACCACTATGTTTCTCACCACGATTCCGCTAACGCTGAGCTTGACTACAAGCTCCTCCCCAAGGCCATGGAGGGCTACTCCACCCTATACGGGATATATCCATTCATGGATCAGAAATACGGCCAGGTCCAGATAGATGAGCTCGGCGGTGCAATGGAGAACCAGACGAACACCTTCACCGGATTCGGCATATACGGCGACTCTTTGAGGACAATATGGGTCCAGGCTCACGAGCTATCCCACCAGTGGTGGGGCGACTATGTAACCTGCGGAACATGGCCCGATATATGGCTGAACGAGGGATTTGCCACATTCTCCGAGGCAGTCTGGTGGGGCTGGTATATGGGCCCGGCCATGTATCAATTCTGGATTGACTCGGTCAGGATGAAGGGATACTTCCAGTATCAGACCTGGCCGCCCATACCCATATACAACCCCGGCCAGAGCCTTGATGAGCTCTTCTCGGTTGAGACATACAACAAGGCAGGATGTGTCCTCCACTCTCTCAGGAAGGTGACGGAATACATGCTCGGAGGGGATACCATGGCCTTCTGGGCCGCTCTGAGATACTACAAGAACAACCACGCGGAGAGCTACGCGCTTACCAAGGACTTCGTCCAGGAATACCAGGCCTTCACCGGATTAACCCTTGACTGGTTCTTCGGGGAGTGGCTATACAAACCCGGCTATCCAGAATACCGCGTTATATGGAGCGCGGATTCCATAGGCTCAGGCCTGTGGCAGGTTAACCTAACTATAAACCAAATACAGTCCCACGACTACGGTGTGCCCACATTCAAGATGCCGGTTCCCATGAAATTCACCGGGCCGAGCCTTGACACGACCCTCGTGGTCTGGGATAGCCTTGATGCGCAGAACTTTTCGTTCGTCATTTCGGGCAAGCCGACTGCCCTCAAGTTTGACCCCGAAAACTGGATCATAGACGAGCACACGGTCCAGACCGGGGTAACCGAGGAGGCTCCGGCCGGAGTCCGTCTGCTCTCGCTCGGGCCCAACCCGGCGCGGGATGCTTTCCGGGTTGAGTTTATAGCCCCGGCGGGCATATCAGCTGAGCTCAGCCTCTACAGTGTTGATGGGAGGTTCGCGGCCAGAAATGGCGTTCTTAGCTCGGACGGCCTCAACGCGCTGAGCGTTGACCTTTCTAGACTTCCGTCGGGGCTTTATTTCACGGAATTCAAGGTGGATGGAAAACGCCTCGCCGAAACAAAGGTGGTGAAAAAATGAAAGAAATGCCTCCTCCTCACCTCCAGATTGAGCTTCCCGAGACAGGGTGGGATGGGACCTACTCAAACTTCGTCCTGATAACCCACAGCCCCTCTGAGTTCGTCTTTGACTTCGGCAGGGTTGTGCCAGGAGTTCAGAAGGTAAAGGTTGAGTCCAGGGTCATTATGACCCCACAGCACGCCAAACTCCTTCTCAGGACCATAGAGGACAACATAAAGAAATACGAGGCACGGTTCGGCGAAATAAGGATACCCGGCGAGGAAGAGGGCAAGAGGATAGGGTTCGTGCCCCAGTTCACGCCGGAAAAGCCTGATACTGAGGAGAAGTAAAGGGCAAACCTCGGGCGTTCATCTGGTTCCTATAACCCCAAGAAGGTCGGTTATCTTTTCCAGGACATAATCAACGCCCGGCGGCGGTTCCTGCGAGGAGCCGTATCTCGCGAAAGCGGTCCTCATCCCAACCCTTCTGGCTCCCTCCATGTCCCTCTCAGCCCAATCCCCTACCATGATTGCCTCGTGCGGCTCAACCTCCAGCTTCCTCAGAACGAGCAGGAAAGGCTCCGGGTCTGGCTTGCGCTTTCCCGTGTCATCAAGGGTGACCACAGCGCTGAAATAGTGGTGGAGTCCGAGCTCCGCTAGCCTCGTCCAGGCCTGGAGCGCTGGCGCGTCCGAAAGGATCCCAAGCCTTATGCCGCGGCGCAATAGCTCAACTATGGTGTAGCGCGCGCCCGGAAAAAGGTTCATTGAGCCGGCCTTTGCCCTTCGGTATGCCACCACGCCTGCGGCGAGCACCCTGTAGTCCACCCTGCCAAGCTTCTCCTCCAGAAAACAATCAAAGACATCCTGCGCCTCTATTCCCTTTCGCTCGTAGACCTCGTATATTCCCCTGATTATCTCCTCCCGCGTCCCGCTGAGTCCCGCGTCAAGCATGGCCTCCGCGGCCGCAGAGACCGAAGCCTCCTTCATCCGGTCAAAGTCCAGGAGTGTGTTGTCCAGGTCAAATACCACAGCCCTGATCACGCTGAGATTATAACCCATTGCTCGCACAATCTGCATTGCCTCTCTTTCACGAAGATACTGCGGAAATCCCTCGGCCCTAAATCTTCCCCAGCCTCTCCTTGAGGATATCAATCCTCGGTATGGCAAACGGGTCAACCTTGTAGGCGAGAGCGAGGTAATAGCTGACCATGTCGCCAAAGATGAGTGTCCAGAGAACCCTGTGCAAAGTGCACGACCCCTCGGGTTTAAGGTGTGTTATGCCCATGACAGAGTCCCTGATGAGCTCGGCCGTTATGTCAGCCCGGGCCGATGTCCTCTCGTAGTCCTCAGGGAACCTGAGGAACACCGCCCAGACCTCGCCCACGAATGCCTTGGGATTCACTATGCCGGAAACCTCGTTGTGGTCCATCTCGGGCAGGGCCGCGGAGTGGGCTATGGATTTTGCATTCTCGTTCAACTGAGCGCACCACCTGAAGGCCACCGGGTAGAACCTTGTAGAGGCGTATATGAAGGGCAATCTGTTGTAGAACTTGTTGGCGAGGTCAAGGGTCGGGGAATGAGGGCCCTCAAGGGAAGGCAGTTGCCCCCTCAGGAAATCCGGAGCCGTCCTCAGGTCATCCTCAAGCCGGGAGGGAACCGCGCCCGCCCTTGCCAGGGCAAGGAGAAGCGGGGACATGAGCCAGCCCAGCGCGCAACGAGGGGGGAGCCCACCCGGTATGGCCACCCAGGGAACCCCGTCCCTCTTCGCGGCCTCCAGGAGCTTTCCTCCGGAGGCGATGACGAGCGCGGCCGCGCCCTTATTCACGGCCTCACGGTATGCCGAAAGCGTCTCCTCCGTGTTGCCGGAGTAGCTCACGGCAACGACGGCGTCATTAGGCCCAAGAAACGCCGGCAGGCTGTAATCCCTCACGACCTCAATGGGCGTCTCCGGCGCGAGGGCCCTTATGATGTCCCCTGAAGCGGCCGAGCCGCCCATTCCGCATATGTAAATCCTGCCCCCTTTAGGCTCAATGCCAGGTATCTCAAGCCTGAACGAGCCCTCAATCTGATCCGGAACCTGCCTTATCAGCTCTATCATGCTGATATTTTAAGCCAGCGCTTTTGCCCCGCGCAACATGCTTGCCCCGGAGCCTCCTTTCTACTTGACAAAACGAGCGAAAAGCTTTATAATATCAACCTTACTGATGGTAGACCTGAAAACAAAACAAGGAGAGGGGGCTTGCGCGCGCTTACCCTTATTTTTAAGTTCGCGCGTTTTCGCGCGCGATATAAGCTGAGCTTTCCGGCAACATCGCGCCCCTGCCGCGGTTTGAAATTGATGAAAAACCATCTCCAAAAAGGAGCTTTGAAACATGAAAAACTTATCAACAAAAATGGAACTACTGTATGATGCGGGAACTAGCGAGATCGTGAGCTTCTTTTGCTCAGACGATCTCGCGCACTGGTTTGCCGTGATCAGAAACACCCTATACAGGTTTTCGGTTGTGGCCGATGGGGTTCAAGGGCCAGAATACGAGCACATGGGCAGTCCCGTTCTATTGCCCGACGGCGCCCGCGTTTTCTACAGGGCACGAAGGGCAGGCAGGGATTATGTTGTCATAGGGGGCCAGAAGACCCAGGAGCACGAGGTCCCCGGAAACGCATTTAGGGTTCTGGGCGGGGTTGGCCCCGTTGCATCAGAAACGAGGTGCTGGATAGGCGAATGGTTCGGCAGGCGGGTTGATTTCTCGGATTTTGATTACGAGGAGAGGATGATACACTGCAGGCCCAAAAAGGACCCTTGGTTTTCCCCTGACCTGTCCCGGTTCGCTTGCGCTCTTCTTCGCGGTCCAAGGGCTTTCGTTGTCATTGATGGCGAGCCAGGACCAGAATATGAGTGCGTTGGGGAGGTGATATTCTCCGCCGACAGCAAGCATTTCGCTTATGCCGCCGTCAACGGCGAGGACGCTTTCGTTGTTTTTGACGGGAAGGAGATGCCATCGCCTGGACCTGTGGCTGAGCTGAGGCTATCTCCAAACGGCCAGCACATAGCCTGGATAAGCGCTGATATTGAATACAAGGAAATGGGGCCCAGCGACGAATTCGTGCTAATTGACGGGGTTGTCGGCCCCTCGTTTGACAGGATAGAGGGCTTGCGCTTCAGCGAGGATGGCCGGGAGATTCTCTACATAGGGAGGCTAAAGCAGAGGCTGTTCAGGGTATCGGTGGAATTGGAATAACCGGTCCGAGCCATCGGGCCTGGCTCTCCCCGGTTTCCCCGGCGCGGTTTTTATTCCGTTCATTCAATTTTCCAACCCGCCGTCGGACTAGAAAGTCCGACCTGGGAAGGTGGAGAATTATGTCTCTATTCCCAGGTCGGGTTTTCCAACCCGCCACACAACATATCCCAGTGAAGCCTCACCTAGCGAACGCTAGATCCCTGGACTTCAGTCCTGGAAATTCCCCTGGATACAAACGCCCCTCCCGCGAGAAGGGCCAAAAAAGGCTCGGCCGGCAGGCGGAAACGGGGGGAACCCAACATCCCCGCCATGAAAACCAGGACAAATACGCTTATGAGACATAACGCGAGGGTTATCCTCTCTCGCCTCATCCTCGCCGCGCCCGCGAGGGCAAGCCCGTAGAGGCAGAGGGTGTGAAGGAGTATAAAGATAAGGAGGGCGATTTCGCCCGGTCCAAGCCCGGCGAGGTTTTCCCTGATTAGCCTCAGAGCCTCTGATGGCCTGACCATTGCCTGGTTTATCACCCCGAAGGGGTCCGAGGGAAGCTCGTCCCAAAGCCCGAGGCTCACCCCGACCGAGCCGTGATCCGCTGGCAAAAAGCACATGAGCATACCCTTTGCGTGGAGCGTTGCATATTCTTTCGGATGCTTTTTTATGACTTCCAGGCCATAGGGTAACATAATGTTTAGATGACGAGGGTCGTAGAACCAGGATTCATCCGCTCCGTATCTCCTTCTGAGTTCATCAGAAACCCTCCTCTCCGCCTCCTGAAGGGGAATCCCCTCTGCCAGCGCGATCACCCTGGGCGCGTTCTGCGTGGTTATGTTAAGCGAAAACACGGTTGAAAAGAAAGGAAAGCCGAATGTGAGCCAGTTCCTGATGACCCACATCCCCACCGGCGCGGCCCAAAGCCCGGCAAAGGCCAAGCCCCTCTTGAGCAAGGGCCGGCCCACCAGGAAGCCCAGGATTATGCCCAGGGGCAGGGATGTTGGCCTCACGAGCGCCGAAAGCCCAAATAGAAGCCCGGATAAAGCGAAAAGCCTGGCCGAACCCGTTTCCCTCGCCCGGAGGAAAACGAGCGCGCCCCCGACCAACACGGGAACGAAAAGGTTCTCTGACATCAATGAGGGGCCGTATTTGAGGCTCACCGGGCTTGTCAGGACAAGAACTGCCGCTGTTAGGCCGGATGCGAGCCCGTATCTCCTCTCCGCGAAGACCAGGAGGCCGAGCGCTGTCAATGCCCAGAGGAGGGCCTCCAGAGCGATAACGGGCCTCACAGGGTCTCCCGTGAGCCTTTCGGAGAAGGCAATCAGCAGAGGATAAAGGGGTGTCCTCAGCCCCTCCGGCCCAAACGGCGGCGAGGGCGCGCCGCTGAACGCGCTGTGCCTCGCCATGTTAACCCCGAGACCCTTATAAAGTGAGGCGTCGGGGTTTATCCGAACTGCCAGGTCAGGGTTCTTTAGGGCTGGCACCGCGAGGATGAGCCTGAACAGGAAAAAGCAGGCAAGGAGCAGGGCATTGCGCACCGCCATATTATAATCTTACAGGATGCGCTCAAACAGGCGCGAGGAAAATCAAATGCCTCCCGCCACCTGGCCGTCGCTTTCAAGCCTCAGCTCAAAATCCCTGGTTATTCCGGGCTCAAGCCCCTTCTCTGGGGTTATACCCCTCGTTGCCCAGAGGTGAACCCGAATCCGGGCGCTCACCTCCGATGGCTCAGGATCGTGAAGCAGGATAACCCTGGCGTAGAAATCAACCCCTTTCCTGGAGTAAATCCTCACGGCATATGGAGCGCTCATGTCCTCAATGGGGTAGGGATAGCCCCCGTGTTCCTCGCCGGGCCCTTTTCCAACAAGCACAACGCTGTCAGCTCCGAAAGGATTAATCGCCACCGCCGGCGGCTCAAGCCAAAACACCCTGTAATAACCCGGAGCGTAGACCCCTTTGCCAGTGTATAGCACTGCCTCATGCCCCGGTATCCAGGAGTAGGTGCCTCTTTTGAGGAGGTTTTCAACTACAGCAAGCCTGAAAAGGGAATCGGTCAGCTCCGGAGAAAGCGAGAGGTTTTCCTCGCCTTTGGAACCATAGACGGCTATCTCAGACCGTTCCCTGCACGAGAAATCCAGAGGAAGCACATGAATCTCCCTTGAAGGTTTCTCGTTCCTGTAGGCCAGGGCCTCCCAGGGTGGAGGAGCCAGATAACCCGGCCCGTAATCCGGCCTCCTCTCACGCTCAAGGAAAGCCCCCTCCTCTGTGAAGATGACCTTCTTCTTTATGGCCCTGTTGTCTATTCTGAGCTCAAGGAAATAGACCCCTGGTTTTAGTCCTGGGAGGGGTATGGTGTGAGGGCCTGGGCTGAGCTCTCCGAGGTCCTGCTCGTAGGATATCTGGCCAGCTGAGTTGAAAAGTGAGAACGAGACGCGGGCCTTGTTCTTAAGGGAGAACTGCAGTTCAGAGCGCCCGTAGATTGTCCTGACCCACTCAAGGTATTCGGGCAAGGTATCCGCAGGAATGGTATCCCCAGGAATGGTATCCGGAGGAATGGTATCGTATTTGTAGTGGTAGATGGCGAGGCCGTAGCGGAGAGGGCCGGTGCAGACCGCAGTGACAACATACCCGTTGACCCATATGAACGGCGAGAACACACCGTATAGCGGCGGTTCGTTGCTATACCAAGCTATAGCAGGAATATACACAGGGTCAGTAAGGTCAAAGACGGCAAAATGTCGTCCATCGGACAAGCCTCCGTATCCCCTTGTTCCGCGAACCAAGCATATCCCTGCCCTCGGATCCCTCACCCCCCAGTTCAACAGGATGGGGTTCGTGGGGTCAGTGACATCATAGGAGTAATCAAATGTTCCTCCGTGGAGATAGACATACCTCTTGCCGTTGTATTCCCACGCGGCTATGCCACAGGGCGGCTCATAGACCTCATAGACCGAATCCCTGTGAACCAGGAACATGTGGGCGGGGTTGGAGAGGTCCCAGATTTCCCAGTGGGAGTAAGGAATACTTCCTCTACTGGTATAGACATAGGGATACAAGAAGGAATAGGTATCATAAAGGGCTGATCCATAGGATATTTTCTTGGGATTAAGCCGGTCAGAAATATCAATTGAGACTGGCCAGAACCCGTAGATTATGTCTTCCACAACTTCCCCATTGCCCCAGCAGTATGGGAGTAAAGAATCAGTGTCCCGTTCCACGAGAAGCTTTGGATTAAAAGGATCATTAATGCTGTAAATGGAGAGAATAGCAAAGCCACCCCCACCCCTCCACCACACATACATAAAGGTGTCCACTACTGTAATCTCAGCGTTCCAAAGGCCATAACGCCCTATCCTTCTGTAAATATATCAATCAGAGTCAGACTATCCGTGTTGGTAGCTGCATAAATCATCTTGCCGTCTTCTGAAGCCGCAAGATCACGCACACTCCCCACCGAATCCACCCAGCCGACGAGCTCAACATTGTAGCCTCCTTTGGTTTGGGGCAGGGCCTTGGGGCGGTCATCCCACGGCTTTACCTCCTGTGCCGAAAGCAGAAACAAGGCAATCCCTATCATGGTTCAAAAACCTCCTTCTTTCTGAGCGCTTACGGATAATTTATAACCGAAAAGGTTTGGACTGTCAAGGATCACCCCCATCATGGCTGGGTGGACATACAAAAAGCCGGGCTTTTACCCGGCCTTGTTTTCAAAAGGGGGAGAGGAGCCCCACCAACCCCTTTTTTACTTGTTGACGATCTTCTTAAGCTCAGCGCTCGCCCTGAAGGCAGGAACCTTCTTCGCGGGTATCTGGATGACCTTCTTGGTCCTGGGGTTCCTGCCAGGCCTAGAGGCCCTGTGGCGCACCTGGAATGTGCCAAAGCCCACGAGCCTTATCTCCTCGCCCTTCTTCAGGGTTTCCTTGACAGAGGTTATGAAAGCGTCCAACGCCCTTCCGGCGTCCTTCTTGGTTATCCCTGCCTTTGTGGCTATGTGGTTTATCAACTGCTGCTTGTTCATCTATCTAGCCTCCTTCCTATGGTTTTTGTTTGTGGGAGAGGCTCCTCTTTCCCCCAGTTTTTGCCGCTTCATATTCAGGCCGAAAAGTATGATGCGGTTCCGCGGCCCCTGTCAAGCTGTGATCAAGGCCTGGCCTTGATTGTAGGTTTGATCCCGTAAGTCCTTGTCTATCAAGGAGTTCCGTAATCGTATCCGATTTTAATTCGGCCAATGCGGCTTTTCCCGGCACCACGGAACGCCCTTCCGCGGCCGGATTGCGCTCTGCGGTTTGATATGGCCTAAATCCTTGCGCATCAAGGACTTAGGCCAACACAAGCCCGAAAACGGCTTTCAAGCCCGAAAACCCGTAAGTCCTTGGCCGGCAAGGACTTTGACCATCAAAAAGCCAGGAGATCAAATTTTGGGGCGATTTTACACCTTGGCCTATCTCACAATTGCCTTTTCCCTCGCCTCGCCCAGGATCAGGTAATAAACGCCGGGCGTCAAGCCTCTGAACTCAGCCCTGCCGCCTGCGAGCTCGCGAGAGCCTATCCTCCTTCCGTCAGCTGAATAAAGCGAGACCCGGCCATCGTGCCCCGGCCATGAAACCCAGATGAGGCCTTTTCCGGAACCGAAGCTCGGTTTTGCCGGAACATCGCCGGAGGCCTCCTCAACCGAGAGCGCTTGGGTCTCAAGCTTAACCCTCTCAAGCCAGGGCATATAGGCCGGGTTCTGCCAAACGAACTCCGCCCTGTATTGGATGTCCCTGGCTGGGAAATAAGGGGCCTCGTTGACGACCTCTCCGTTGTTGACCTGGCGCCAAGCGGACCAAGGAGAGGAGGGATCCCACCTGGTTCTTATATACATCCTGACCTCAGCCCCAACCTCCACACTGTCCCAGGAAATCCACGAGAGCGTCGCTTCTCTCTGGAGGTTTGGGTGTGAGAAGACCCCTGACTCATACCAGGCGTAGGACGACCTGTTGTAGACATTTCCGCACTCGCGGAACCCGCCGTGGTGGTCATCAATCACGGGTAGGGACTGGATGCTGTCGTAGACAACGGATGAGCCAACCAGCCTCACGCCCCAGAGCACATATGACTGAAGCCCAAAGCCGCACCCGTTGTTAGCGAATATCTCAGGCTTGCCGTCCCGGTTGAAGTCCCACACGAAACCGCCAGTATACCAGCCCGAGGGCCCGAAAGGAATCGTGTCCTGGTCCCTGAAATAAGGCGAGGAGCCGGTGTTCGGATACATCTTGAGCTGGAACTGGGTTCCTTCGCCAGCTATGCCCCTGAAGAAGACAAGGTCAAGCCAGCCGTCGCCGTTGAAGTCATAAGCCGCACTGCCGCCGTAGCAGTCTCCGGGGTTTATCTGGGTATAGTTGGAATTGCTGAATGTTCCGTTGTTGTTCCAGTATATCCTCGCTGTGTGCGCGGTGAAGGTCCGGTTGTATCGGGAGCGGACTATGTCTATCCAGCCGTCCTTGTTGAAGTCTCCAAGGGTTATTCCGTGGCAATATCCCCAGGTCTCGGAGTTATCTGACCATGTAGGGTTGTCAGAGAGGGTTCTTGGACTCGCGTCGCCCCAGAGCACGGTTGTGGTCGTGGTGATGGCACTCCCGGTCGGCAAAACCACATCGGGCCAGCCGTCCTTGTTGAGGTCCGCCACCTCTATGTTGTGGCCGACCGTGCTGAGGTTTCTCGTGGAGCGGTTCGCCTGGGAGTATCCCGATGGGCCTCCCCAGTAGACATAGAAGTTTCCGTCGTCGCCGGCCAAAAGGATATCAAGATAGCTGTCCTTGTCCAGGTCATAGACATAGACCGCCTCAGCCCTTCCGTTCGGCAAACGGGTTGTGTCAGAGGCCGAGTAGCCAGTTGGTCTTCCCCAGTATATGGTGCACTGGCCGCCGTCGGTTCCCCAGCCTGAGTGGATAAGCTCCGGCCACCCGTCAAGGTTCAGGTCAGCCATGTCCATGTTTCCGCCGGAGTCGGACTGCGCCTGCCAGTAGTTCGTTGAGAAGTATCCGTTCGGGCCACCGAACCACACCCTTATGTATCCTCCTGACCCGCCGGCGGCAACCGCCGAGAGAAGGTCATAGTAGCCGTCGCGATTCGCGTCAAACCTGGGGTAGATCTCAACAGCCCCTGAGTCCGGTGGGTTGGAAGATTCAACCTGAAGCCTCCGCGAGACATAGATTAGGGGGTCCCACTGCCCGTCCCTGAAATCGGCGGGGGTCGTCTCCAGATAAAAAGCTCCCATCAAAAGAGCCAGCATGATAAAAACCTCCTCTTTTTCGTCAGGAGCAATTATTTACCCAGCCGTGATAATGTGTCAAGTTGAGCGCGGGGGTGCAACGGCACGGCCCTAAACGCTATAATTTCGCCGTGAGCGAGACCCTTCCGACCAGGTATGACTTCGCGTCTGCGGAGGCGAGGTGGTATGAATTTTGGGAGAAAAAGGGCTACTTCAAGCCCAGGCCGGGCAAGGGGAAGTTCGTGGTGATGATGCCCCCTCCGAATATCACGGGCATCCTCCACATGGGCCATGTCCTCAACAACACCATCCAGGATGTTCTCGTGCGTTGGCACAGGATGAGGGGCGAGGAGACGCTTTGGCAACCGGGGATTGACCACGCGGGCATAGCCACCATGAACAAGGTTGAGCAAGAGATAGCCCGCGAGGGCAAGACGAGGTTTGATGTCGGCAGGGATGAGTTCGTGAAAAGGACATGGGCCTGGAAGGAGCGATACGGGAATACGATAATAGAACAGCTGAGGAGGCTCGGCTCATCAGCTGATTGGGAAAACCTCGTTTTCACGATGGATCCCGCTTATTCAAGGGCGGTGCTCACCGCTTTCGTTGAGCTCTTCAACGCGGGGCTCATCTACAGGGGAAAGAGGCTGATAAACTGGTGCCCCAGGTGCAAGACAGCCCTATCCGATGACGAGGTTGAGCACGAGGACACCCCCTCTCACCTCTGGTATATACGCTATCCGCTCGCTGATGGCGAGGGCCACATTGTCGTTGCAACAACAAGGCCGGAGACATACCTTGGGGACACAGCGGTAGCGGTTAACCCCGATGACAAGAGGTTTGCGGGCCTCGTGGGCAAAAGAGTGAGGCTTCCGCTTGTGAATTGGGAGAGAAAGGACACGGAGGGCAAACCTGTTCCGCCTGAGATCCCCGTAATAGCCAATAGGGCGGTTGACCCTGGGTTCGGGACAGGGGCAGTGAAGGTGACTCCGGCTCACGACCCTGTTGATAACGAGATAGCGAGAGAAACTGGCATTCCCCTGGTTCAGGTAATGGACGAGGACGCCCGGATGACCGAGAACGCTGGGCCTTTTGCCGGGCTAACGAGGGAGGAGGCACGCGAGCGCATTGTGGCCGAGCTTGAAAAGGCTGGATTCCTTGAGAAGACGGAGGATTACACGGTTCCGCTCGGAACCTGCTACAGGTGCAGAACCCCCATAGAGCCGCTTCTCTCGGAGCAGTGGTTCGTGAGGATGAAAGAGCTTGCGGGGCCGGCAACCGAGGCCGTAAGGTCGGGCAAGGTGAGGATAATCCCCTCATACGGCGAGAAGATATTCTTCAACTGGATGGACAACATAAGGGATTGGTGCGTATCAAGGCAGATATGGTGGGGGCACAGGGTCCCGGTCTACTACTGCGACGAGTGCGGCGAGGTCTTTGCCTCCGTTGATGCGCCGGAAGGGTGCCGGAGGTGCGGTTCTGCTAAAGTGAGGCAAGACGAGGATGTGCTTGACACATGGGCATCATCCTGGCTCTGGCCTTTCGCTACGCTGGGTTGGCCCGAAAATACCGAACGCCTCAGGAAATACTATCCGGGGGATGTGCTGGTCACGGGTTGGGAGATACTTTATCTCTGGGTTGCGAGGATGATGATGGCGGGGGCGAGGTTCATGGGCGAAATGCCATTCCACACGGTCTACCTTCACGGAATAGTGAGGGACGAGCGCGGCAGAAAGATGGAGAAATCCCTGGGGAATTCGCCGGATCCCCTTGATCTTTTCCGCCAATACTCAGTTGACGGGGTCAGGATGGGCATCCTCTTCATAACCCCTGAGGGAAGGGATGTGCTTTTCTCCGTGAAATCGGCCGAGATAGGGCGGAATTTCGCTAACAAGCTCTGGAACGCCGGCAGGCTCGTTCTCCTGAACGCGGGCGGGAGGTTCGCTGGCCTGCCGGGCTCAATGAGGCTTGAGGACAGGTGGATACTCTCAAGGCTTGAGCGTGCCATCTCTGAGACAACGAGGCTCCTCGGGGACTACGAGTTCAACTCGGCCGTCAGGACGCTTTATGAGTTCCTCTGGGCGGATTTCTGCGACTGGTATCTTGAGGCAATAAAGCCCAGGACCCAATCGGGCGACAGGTCAGGGGTTGATGTGGCGCTTTTTGTCCTTGAGGCATACCTCAGGCTCCTTCACCCGTTTATGCCCTTCATCACAGAGGAGCTCTGGCAGGCTCTTCCGAACAAGAGCGGCGAATCAATCATGATCTCGCCCTGGCCAGAACCCACGGGCATGAGCGACCCCGATGCGGAGTCCAGGTTCAGCCTCCTCCAGGAGATGGTCTCGGGGGTGAGGGAGATACGGGGGACATTCGGGGTTCCCAGGTCAGCTAAGCTGAGCCTGGTTTTCAGGGATTCGCGGGATGCCCTCGCGCTCGCTAGAGAAAACCTCGCTCTCCTCGGGTTCCTCGCCGGAATAGAGGGGGTTTCGGAATCGGACGAGGCCCCCGCTGGTTCCGCGCTCATCCCCTCAAAGGTTTTTGAGGCCTATGTTCCGCTTTCCGGCGTGATTGATACCGGAAAAGAGAAAGCCAGGCTTGAGAAGGAGATAGCTGAGCTCTCCGCCCAGGTTGAGAGGATAAGGGCGCGGCTTTCTGACCCGAATTTCCTGGATAAAGCGCCTCAGGAGGTTATCCGGGAGCAGAAGGCAAGGTTCGCTGATATGGCCGCGAAACTAGAGAGGCTCAGGGGCCAGGTGGAGAGGCTTTAGGTAATCTCCTTTACATATTCTCTATCAACGCCTGACCGAACTCAGAGCACTTCAGCTCCACGGCGCCCTTTTCTCCCTCAGCGGCCCAGCCCCTTACAAGATCATAGGTGCCTTTGCGCTGGGCGAGGGTCTTCTCGGTTGCCTTGTGGATCAGGTCCGCGGCCTCCTTCCAGCCCATATATTCAAGCATCATGGCCGCTGAGAGGATAAGCGATGAGGGGTTGACCTTGTCCTGGCCAGCGTATTTTGGCGCTGTGCCGTGGGTTGCTTCAAAGACAGCGATGAAGTCGCCGATGTTGGCCCCGGGCGCCATCCCAAGCCCTCCAACGCCCGCCGCGGCCGCGTCCGAGATGTAGTCGCCGTTCAGATTCGGGGTTACTATCACATCGTATTCGTCCGTGCGGGTAAGTATCTGCTGGAACATGTTGTCCGCTATGCGATCGTTGGCGAGGATCTTTCCTTCGGGCATTTTGCCGCCGTGCTTGTCCCAGAGCTCGGCCTCGGTCACGAAGTGCTCTCGGAACTCCGGCTCGCCGATAACCTCGTAGCCCCACTGCATAAAAGCGCCCTCCGTGAACTTCATGATGTTCCCTTTGTGCATGAAGGTCACCGAACGCCTCTTCTGTTCAATGGCGAAACGGAGGGCCTTGCGTATGTGGCGCTTGCTCCTCGTGGGGCCCATCGGCTTTATGCCTACCCCAACATCGGAGAGGACCTTTTGCTCGCTGACCCCGAATTCCCTGAGGAGCTCAAGGAGGCGCTTCGCCTCCGGGGAACCGGAGGGGTATTCAATGCCCGCGTAGACATCCTCCGTGTTCTCCCTGAAGATTACGATATTCATCTTCTCAGGGTGCTTTAGGGGGGACGCGGAGCCATACCAGCGGACAGGCCTCACGCAGGAGTAAAGGTCAAGTATTTGCCTTATCCCGACATTCAGGGAGCGGAACCCTCCCCCTATGGGCGTTGTGAGGGGGCCCTTTATGCTTACGATGTGCTCCCTGAGCGCGTTTATGGTTGATTCCGGAAGGTATTCTCCGGTTGCCTCCAGGGCCTTTTCGCCCGCCAGGACCTCTTTCCATTCTATTTTGCGTTTGCCCTTGTATGCCTTATCCACGGCCGCGTCCACGACCTTTATCATCGTTGGCGTGATGTCCCTTCCTGTGCCGTCCCCGACTATGTATGGGATTATAGGGTTGTCCGGCACAACCAGCTTGCCGTTTTCTATTCTTATTTTTTCTCCCATGGCGCTCTCCTTTTTCGCTTAAAGCACTATATCCCCGTGTTTCTTTATGTGCTCAATAAGTCCTCCATCCTCAAGGATGCGGAGGAGCTGGGGGGAGAGGGGCCTAAACCTGGCCTCCTTGCCGTTGGTCAGGTCCTTTACAGTGCCCTCACCGAGGTCAACCTCCAGCTCGTCTCCCTCTTCTATGAAGGATGTGTCAACCGTGATCACAGGGAGGCCGATGTTTATGGAGTTCCTGAAGAATATCCTGGCGAAAGACCTCGCCAGCACAGCGGAGACGCCCGCGAGCTTTATGATGGTGGGGGCGTGTTCCCTTGAGGAGCCGAGCCCGAAGTTCCAGCCGGCAACTATGAAATCTCCGGGCTTTACTCCGGCCGCAAAATCCGCCCTCGCGTCCTCAAGCACATGCTTAGCCAGCTCGGGCAGGTTTGAGCGCAGGTGAAAGTATCTGCCCGGGGCTATGTGGTCGGTTGAGATGCTATCGCCGAACTTCCAGGCTTTTCCTCTGAGCTTCATTTCATCACCTCCCTGGGATCGGTTATCCTTCCCGTCAAAGCGCTTGCCGCGGCTGTAGCGGGTGAAGAAAGGTATATGAAGCCCTCCGGGTTGCCCATCCTTCCCACGAAGTTGCGGTTCTGGGTTGAGAGAACCACCTCCCCTTTCCCCAGAACGCCTTGGTGAACCCCAACGCACGGCCCACAGCCAGGAGGAAGGACCAGGCCTCCCGCCCTCACGAGCGCCGCAAGGATTCCTTCGCTCATTGCCCTCAGGTATACCTCGCGGGAAGCGGGGCCGATTATCAGCCTTACGCCGGGCGCCACCTTCTTTCCCCTGAGTATCTCAGCGGCGACCCTAAGGTCAGAGAGCCTTCCGTTCGTGCATGTTCCTATGAATACCTGATGTATACGGACATCCGAAAGCTCCTTTGCCAGGGCGGTGTTATCAACGGTGTGTGGTTTTGAAACGGTCGGTTCTATCTTGCTGAGGTCGTATTCAAGGGTCTTTTCGTAGACCGCGTCGGGGTCCGGATATATCTCCCTGAAGAGCTCGCCGCGGCCGCGCTCGGCGAGGTAGGCCTTGGTTATCTCATCCGAGGGGAATAGCCCGGCCTTCGCTCCCGCCTCAACAGCCATGTTTGAGACCGTTAGCCTGGACTCCATGTCCAGGGCTTTTATGTTGCCGGAGAACTCAAGCGCCTTGTAATCAGCCCCGTCCGCGCCTATATCCCCTATGATGTGAAGGATGAGGTCCTTGGCGTAGACGCCCTTCTGGAAATTCCCCGAGAGGACTATCCTGAAGCTCTCCGGGATCCGGAACCAGGTCTTGCCTGTGGCCATGGCAACAGCGACATCCGTTGATCCCATTCCTGTAGCGAAGGCCCCGAATGCCCCGGCAGTGCATGTGTGAGAATCCGCGCCCACGATGAGCATTCCGGGGGCGGCTCGCTCCTCAGCGACGAGCTGGTGGCAGACCCCTTCCCCGACCTCGGAGACCAGGGCGCCTGTCCTCGCCGAGAACTCCCGCATGAAGATGTGGTCATCCGAAAGCTCCTTGCGCGGGCTGGGCGCGGCGTGATCAAAGAAGAATATGGTTGAAGACGGGTTAGCGACGCGGTCAAGCCCGAGCTTCTCTATCTGACGAACCGCCAGGGGGCCCGTTCCGTCCTGAGCGAAGGCCAGGTCAACCCTCGCCACGACCATGTCCCCGGCCCTGGCATCGGTCCCGCTCTTTTCCGATAATATCTTCTCTGCTATGGTTTTTCCGGGCATGCGCTTACTTCTTCTTCGCCTCGTATTGGGCGTAGACCTCAGGCATGTGCCTCTTAACCAGGTCCCGCATCTCCTCGTCCGACATGGTGGTCACGCGGCCGGCGTTGTATGTTGCTATGAGCTCCTCGTATATCTTCTGGATTCCTGGGTCTGATTTCGGAACATCAATCTCCAGATTGTCCTTTATCCACTTGGCTATGCCTGCGACGCCGGACTTGTCGGTTATGGCAACCCCCGGCGCCCTCCCCAGGAGCGCTGTGGTGTCAAAGGCGTTGTAGACCTCCTCAAACTTCAGGAGGCCGTCAGCGTGTATTCCCGCCTGGGTTATGTTGAAGTTCTTGCCCACGAGAGGTTGCCACGGTGGCACCGGAAGCCCGGTCTCCTTTTCCATATACCTGGCCAGCTCGGTGAGGACCTGCAGGTTCATGCCGTTCAGATCCCCCTTCAGGCCTATGTAGTGGATGACGGCTCCCTCCATCGGGCAGTTGCCGGTTCTCTCGCCTATGCCGAGTATGGTTGTGTTGGCATACATCGCGCCGTAGAGCCAGGAGGCAACCGTGTTGGCTATTACCAGGTGGAAGTCGTTGTGGGCGTGTATCTCAAGCCTCTCAGAGGGTATTCCGGCGTAGTGCCTAAGGTAAAAGACCATCTTGGGGATTGACCTCGGCAGTGCGGCGTTGGGCCAGGGCATACCGAAGCCCATGGTGTCGCAGAGCCTAATCTTGATGAAGAGGCCGGTCTCAGCTGAGAGGTCCATCAGCTCCTGAGCGAAAGGCACCACGCAACCCCAGAAGTCAGCCCTGGTTATGTCCTCAAAGTGGCACCTGACAGCCTTGAGGCCGGCGTCAGCCGCGGCCCGGACCACCTCCTTGTATTTGTCAATGGCCTCCCGCCTTGACTTGAAGCCCATCTTCTTGAAGATGTGGTAGTCCGATATGGAGGTGAGTATTCCGGTTTCCGATAGCCCCATATCCTTGACCAGCTGGAAGTCCTTGGGGTTGGCCCTTATCCAGCCCGTGACCTCCGGATACTTGAGCCCGAGCGAGCGAACCTTGTCAACGGCCTCGCGGTCCTTCTCGGTATAGAGGAAGAACTCGGACTGCCTTATTACCCCGTTCGGGCCGCCGAGCTCCGAGAGCATCTTGTATATATCAACTATCTGCTGAACGGAGAAGGGGGGCCTGGCCTGCTGGCCGTCACGGAAGGTGGTGTCGGTTATGTAGATCTCATCAGGAAGCTCTGGAACTACAGTTGTTCCCTCAAACGCTATTCTGGGCGGAAGGGTATACGGGAAGTGCTCCCTGTATAGGTTCGGTTCCCCTGGTTCCACGAGGGGAAACCTTTCCACAGAGGGGTGTAAGAAATTGTTCCACTTGTTCATCTCAAACCTCCCCAAAAGGGTTTTCTCACTCGGATACTATAAACCAAAAACGCGGCCTCGTTCAACAACAATTCGCTGAGCAATTACCTCGGCGAGAAAGGGCCTTCCCCCCAAAACTTCGCCCGAGGCGCCTCAGCGAGGAGATATAGGATATAGATTTATGTTCAGGGTAAGGCTATAAAGCCTAAAAAACGCGGGCGCGTCCTCATCGGTATCAAAAAGGGGTTGGGAAACCTCATAGTGGCCCCAGTAGCCTATATCCAAGAAATCCCTCAAACCCATAGTCCGGATTGCCCAGCGTGAGGCCCAAAGTAACCCCTGCAGGGAACTGGAAATCACCTCCTGCCGAATAGTTTCTCAGGGCATAGAGGACAACTCCAGCCTCTGGCCTGATGAGCTATAAACCTCCAGAAATACTCCCGCCAAAACCCATGCTCCCATTTGCCGTCATAATTAGTACTCCGTTCACGCCGATCATCTTATTTTTTTCAACTCAGGAGGCGTTCGGTCCGTAGACTCTGCTCCCCAGATGGAAGAGCCAGAGATTAATGCCCCCCAACAAGCTATTGGTGAGCGTAAAATCCCCTCCCTTGTGTGTGGGTAAGCTGCCAATTAGTTGCATCCAGTATATATCCCCAATCTCTCTTTCCCTTATTACCACAGGGACAGAGAGGGATAAATGCACAGCCCACGCGGATGTCCAGTAAAACTCATGCGGTTCTTCTTCTGGGTTTTCCACGAAAACCCCACTAAGATATCAGGGGGACCGAATCTTCCTAAACCGAGACAACACAGAGTATCCTATTCGTTGCTTTTGCCGCTGAAAATATCCCAGAGGCCCAGCAAACAGCTTCTCTTCCGGGGATCAACAAACCTATATCCTCCTGAGAACTGGAATAGGACCCCCTTCCCCCATCAGTAGTCGTAGATAAAACCCACAGCGCCGAATTCTAAAAAACCCTGCTCTTAGTTCTCGCAAAGGTCCTTTTGTAGGTTGATAAGAGGAACTATACACAAACCAAGAGTAAACATGGAGTGGTATGTAGTAACTCCCTATGGCCCCGCCTCCAAGGGCCCAGTTGCCGAAAATGATCAGAGCGAGCTGGGGCATCCTCTCACCTCCTTAACCACGCGCATAGCATAAGGGCCCCCGTCAAGTTTTTTTCAACTCAGGATTAAAAGGGCCGGTTTCCCGGCCCATCATTATCAAGCCTTCTTGGGCCTAAGCCTCTGTCTCCTCCTCTTCCTCTGCGGAGACCTCCCGCTTGGGGACGAAGCTCTCTTTCGCTGACCTGAGCTCCTCCCAGATTCCGGGCTTGTTCTTGTTCTTTATGTAGTAATCCATGGCATAGGCGGCCTTGCGGGCGTCGCCCATAGCGAGGATGACGGTTGCCGCGCCCCGGATGCAGTCTCCGCCCGCAAAGACCCCTGGCTTGGTGGTGGCGCCTGTCTCGTAGTTTGCGTCAATGGTGTTCCACTTTGTTATGGCTATGTCCGGCTGGGACTGGTGTATGAGCGGGGTCGGAACCTGGCCTATTGCAACAACAACCACATCCACATCCATCTCATACTCTGAGCCCTTTATCGGCACAGGCCTTCTCCTCCCTGACTCGTCGGGTTCGCCGAGCTCCTGCTTCTGAAGGACTATCTTCTTGACCCAGCCGCGCTCGTCGCCCTTGTATTCAATCGGCAGGGTGAGGAGGTGGAACTTTACGCCCTCTTCCTCGGCGTGGTGAATCTCCTCTATACGAGCCGGCATCTCCTCAGCCGAGCGCCTGTAGACAATAATGGATTCCTCCGCGCCGAGCCGTAGCGCGCAACGAGCGGCGTCCATGGAGACATTGCCGGCGCCTATGGTGGCCACGCGCTTTCCCTTGAGCACGGGCGTATCGTATTCTGGGAACTTGTAGGCCTTCATGAGGTTGACCCTGGTCAGGAACTCGTTAGCCGAATAAATCCCGACGAGGTTTTCGCCCGGTATATTCATGAAACGGGGCAGTCCGGCGCCGGTTCCCAGGAAAACCGCGTCGTAGCCGAACTCATTCAGGAGTTGGTCCACGGTTGCGGTCTTCCCCACGACGAAATCCGTGATGATCTCAACCCCAAGCTTCTTGAGGTCGTTTATCTCTCGCCTGGTGACCTCCGGCGGGAGACGGAAATCGGGGATGCCATAGGTGAGGACGCCGCCAGGCTCGTGCAGGGCCTCGTAGATGACCGCCTTGTATCCCCACTTGGCCATCATACCGGCCAGGGTGAGTCCGGCAGGGCCAGAGCCAACTATAGCGACTTTGTAGCCGTTCGGCTCCGGAAGGGTGGGCGGTGGCTCAAGAGCGTGCTCAGCGACATAGTCAGCGACGAACCGCTCAAGCCTGCCTATGGCGACGGGCTCCCAGCGCTTGGAGAGCACGCACTTTGCCTCGCACTGATCCTCCTGGGGGCAAACCCGCCCGCATATGGCCGGAAGGGAGTTCGTTTCCTTTATCTTGAGGAGCGCGCCCAGGAAATCCTTCTGGACGATGAGGTCAATGAACCCAGGGATGTCTATCTCAACCGGACAGCCCTCCACGCAGAACGGCCTCGGGCACATGAGACAGCGCTGGGCCTCCTGAACAGCCTCCTCAGGGCTGTAGCCGTAAGGAACCTCAAGAAAGTGCTTGATTCTCTCCAGGGGCTCGCGTTCCCTCATCGGGGTCTTCTTCGGGGTTGGCTTTCCCCTTCTTCTCTTCTTATCCTCTGGCATTGCTAGCCTCCTTGGTTTTGAGGAAGAGCTCCAAGGACTCTTTCTCCATGGCCTTGTAAGCGTCAAGGCGCTTCATGAGGAGATCAAAGTCAACCTTGTGCCCATCCATCTCAGGCCCGTCAACGCACGCGAACATGGTCTTTCCGTCAACCTCAACCCTGCACGCTCCGCACATCCCTGTTCCGTCAACCATGATGGAGTTCAAGGATACTATGGTTGGGATGCCGTAGGGCCTCGTGAGCTCCGAGACGACCTTCATCATTATGGCCGGGCCAACGGCGATTACCCTGTCAACCTTCTGGCCTGACTCAAGGATGTCCCGCAGTTCGTCCGAGACAAAGCCTTTCCTGCCGCGCGAGCCGTCGTCGGTAGTGATCCGCAGTTCGTCAACTATGGGTCTGAACCAATCCTCAAGGACGAGGAGCTCCGCGGAACGCGCCCCTTCTATCATGATTATCCGGTTGCCCACCTCTTTGAGAGCCTTCACTATGGGATAAAGAAGCGGGACGCCTATTCCGCCTCCTACAGCTACGACCGTGCCGAATTTGTCTATCTCAGAGGGCTTCCCAAGAGGGCCGACCACATCAAGGAGCTCGTCCCCCGCCTCAAGGGTTCCGAGGTGGTATGTGGTCTTGCCGACCTCCTGGAAAGCGATGGTAAGAACCCCGCGCTCTTTGTCGGCCTTGCCTATGGTGATGGGAATTCGCTCGCCCTGCTCGTGTATCCGGAGGACGATGAATTGTCCCGGCCTCGCCGCACGAGCCACATACGGCGCCTCTATCTCCATGAGCTTGATTTGGGGTGCCAGGGCTTCCTTTTTAAGGATTTTGTAAGGCATTTCTGGCTCCTTGTAGAGGGAATATTATACCGGGCCCTCTGGCTCCGGGGCAACCGCGCCCGGGCCTCGGTTCATTTCCCGATTACCCTCGCGCCCGGATAGTAAAACCCGAGTATCTTCAGGTAATCGTCCCCGGAGGCCGCCCTCAGAGAGGCTCCTTTCTGACAAAACCCAATTCCGTGCCCGTATCCCCTTCCGGTAATCACGAGGCTATCGTTAGTGCACTCGGTTCCGGTTATCAGCGTGCTTCTCAGGCCGAGGCGTTTTCGGAAATCGGTTCCCTTGATCATCACCCCCCCGATCCCCACCAAGGCCGCCCTCCCGGAGCTGTCTGTCCTGAGAACGGTCGGGCAATCGGATGTCCCGAAGAGCCTGAGGAGCGAGTCAATGCTGAAGGCCGCCCTCCAGGCCTGCGAGGTGTCGGCCGCGCAAACCGAATCCGGGCCGTAGTAAAGGTAAGGGAGGTCGTATCCGCCCCAGACCTGGCTCGGCCTCGCGAGGCGGCCCCCGCATGACCCGTGAAAGAGGACCTGAACCATCCTTGGCTTTTCCCCGTAGACCAGGACCTCGTCCCTCGTTGCCCTCACCGCCTCCAGACACTCATCGGTAAGCGGCCCTGTTCCCCTGTAGACCTGAAACTCCTCGTTGTCGGCGAAGCGCCCACGGCCCCCTAGCGCCCTCTCAAACGCCAGGGTCCTAGACAGAACAGCCTGCGCCTTAAGAGCCTCAAAAGGTGCCTGGCCCATCTCGGCCGCTACCACAGCGGCGAGGTATTCCTCGGCTCTCAGGTAATTCGTTATCACTAGCCTGCCGCGGCGGGAGCGAACGGTTATCCTGCCGGAGTAGGTTCGGAGGACAGAGCCGCCGTCCAGGGTTATCTCCTTGTCATCCGAGCCCCAGACCACGAACTCCTCCATGCCTTCCCCGTTAACGACGACGCTATCCCCGCAGGCCTCAATCCTGTAAGCCCCGCCCGGAACCCGGAGCACAAGCCCCCTGATCTCCATCCCGGAGAAGAGCTCCACCTCAACGAACGAGGTATCCGAAAGGGCTAGGATAACGAACGCGAGCAAGGCCAGATTATAGGGCAGGTCCGCGCTTTGTAGCGACAGCGTTGAGAAGCCCTCATTATCTCCGGAAAAACATAAAGGAGAACAGATGCGAGAAACGCTCGTCATTGCAGTTTTCAGTTGAACGGAAACCCGCTTGATATGGGTCTCGTGCTGGCCAGCCTAACCCTATTTATAGGGTTGAAAGGACAGCTGACCCGAATAACCTTTACACCTTCATGGGCTCCTCAGGTTTTGTCGGATCTTATGGGGCTTCTTTTTGGCCCAGCGAGGCTGGACGCTACTCTAAGCGAGGGCCTCCTCTATCACGGGGCGTATTTCCTTACGGGAAACGAATCCAATTTTGTAATGAGCCTTGCCTTTTTATACAGGTTCGGGGGAAAGGCTTAGGGCTTCCCTACTTTGGCAGGAAAAGGTCAAAGAATCCCCTCTTGAGCTCTATGTCCGGGAGGTTCTTTATCACGAAAGAGAGGTTGTAGACCCAGGCGTTTCCGAATGTGTTCCAGCTGAAGTCCATCCTCCAGCAGTGCAGGTCACGGACGAGCGAGAGCGATTGGTCAAGCACCTTGCCCTCAAGGATATTGTATTTTACGGAATAGGAGGCCAGCCAACACCTTGAAAGGTTTCCCCTTACCCTGAGGTCAACGGCGTGGATTTCTTCTGAGGGGGAAAGTGTGTGGCCTATGCTGAAGGACCAGGGCTCGGTCCTCGGCCTATTCGCCTCTATGATCTCCTCCTCGGTCAAAGCCGTATCGGCCCTCGCGGTGTCCTTGCCCGATGTGTCCGGGGGAATACCCAGGCTAAAGGAGAGCGAGTTCTGCAGGGTTATCTCCTTCAGCTTGCCTTCGTAGACCCCGTATGAGGCTGATGCCCTTGAGCTCAGCCCGACCGCCCATATCCTCCCTCCCGGCAGGAGCTCCAGTGAGACCCTCAGATCGGATAACGGCTCGGAATCAGAGAGAAAGTTATAGCCCTGGCTTATGTTGAGCTTTGCCAGCTGAACCCTTGTCTCGGTCGTGTCTCGCCTCCACTTGCCCTCAAAGGTGTTTGAGATGTCGTATCCCAGGGAGAACGCCTCCGAGGACTGGCCTATTTCCCCAACAGGCTCAACGGGGAGAGGGGTGGGTTTCGGGGAGTATGTGAGGGTGGCGGAAGGGGTGAGGGTGTGCAGGAACTTTGTGAACCGCCAGAGCTTGAACTGGCCGAGCCCGTAGAGGGCTGTTGATGCCGAGAGGGAAAGTGAGGAGGAAAGCTGATATGGGTTAGGGTTTCCGAGGGTATCAAGCGCGAACCACACCGCCCTCCCTGAGGCGCCAGGGGTGAACCTGATATACCTGAGAAGGCTGAACTGAGGCAGGTTAATGGAGACAGAGGCGTCAGCGGCCTGGGCCTGCTCCTCGGACGCGAACGCCGTGTCCCGCGAGGTGTATCGCCTGAACCTTGAGGAGCCCCCGATGCTGAAAGGCCCCGCGCTCTGGGTGTTGAGGACGAGATTAACCCCAGGAAGGTTTGACTCCATCGCCCCCCTCACGAGGTCCTCCCTCCTGTCAGCGGTAGCCGTGATAGCGGCCGGGCCGAGCGCCCTGAAGGCGGAGAGATAGGAGTAGCTCTCCGAGCGGAGGAACTCGGTCTTGTCCTCGGAGTAATCCTGCCTGTAGTTAACATCCGAGAGAAACGAGGCCTGCGCGCCTATATCAAAACCGGCGAGGGTTTGGGAGTGGACACCATCCAGGCTCCAGCGGTATGCGCTGTCGGCTATGTCGTTGGCGTAGGTAAAGAGCATGTTGCCTCCGAGGCTCTTGTAGCGGTTGTAGACCAACCTTGAGAAAACGCGAGGCCCTCGCCTCTCAAGGAGGTCAGCTCCAAGGGTGAGGTCAAGGTAATTGTTGACGGCCCAGTAATAAGCCACATTCCTGAAATACTTGCCGTCCTGAGAGTGATAGCCAACCTTCGGCGTCAGGAACCCCGATGACCTTTCCCTTTTTATGGGGAAAAACCAGAAAGGCACGACCGCTACGGGAATATCCTTTATCTTGAAGACCAAAGGCCAGACAACCGCTATGTCATCCCGCAAGACGCGCATCCTGTAGGCGACGAAAGCGTAGTGAGGCTTCTCCTCCTCGCATGTGGTAAAATCCCCGTCCTCAAGGCAGAGCTCGGATTTTGACATCTTGTAGATCCTCTTGCCCCTAACCCAGCCCTTGTCAACGAAAGCCCTTGAGGTGAAGGCTATTCCCCTGTCCGTCCTTATTGAGTATTTAAGGCTGTCCCCCCTCGTGGTGTTCTTGCCGGTCTTTAGGGTGAAGTTTCCGTGCGCGTGGAGTATCTGGGGCTCCTGCCAAAGGATAACAGTGTCAGCAGTAAGCACAACATCCCCTGTCTGGACCCACGAGGAGTCAGTGAGATAGACGACCTTGGCCCTCGCGTCGTAGTGGAGGTGATGGCCGAGGAAGTTGACGGGTTGGGGGCCGGTCGTATCCTGGGCCTGGGCGAGGAGGAATGCCAGAGCGAGCATGTGGAACGAGATTATATTCTCGCAGACCGAACGGGCGCCACCGCGCTAGAACTCCCAGGGCAGTTCCTTGAAATATATGGCCCTCGCGGTGTCAGACTCCAGGACGAGGTAGACCCACGCTCCGGCGTAAACAGGGTGAGTCTTGCGCAGGGGGCCGGCCAGGGCCGGAAAGAAGAACCAGAAGACCGTTGTGTCCCCCTCAAAGGCGACGCCCCTCAGCTCGCCTTCCTTGAGCTTAAAACCAAGGCTATCCTCAAGCTCAGAGCGGACCGGGTTGATGAACCTTCTCGCCGCGGCCCTCGCGTCCTCGGCGTAATAGGAGGCCTCCCCGAAGATTAGCGCCTTCGGATAAGGCCCCCTGAAAAGAGGGGTATTGGTCTTGCCGGAGGCGCAAGCGAGAAGAACAAGAAGGGTGAGAAATCCGAGCTTCTTCATGGCCATAAGGATAAAGCTCGCGCCGGCGCGGGATCATAATTTTTCTTCACCTGATTATCGGCAATATTGATATAGCGTAGAGCTTTTCTCCCTTCCTGAACAGCGCGGCATCCTTCCTCGTGTATATGGTTTTCCCGTCAAGGTATTGTAGGGTTGCCCTCGCGAGCTCCCCGCTCAGCTCCACCTCCTGTGAATCCAGGGGCAGGTCAGGCCCCTCCCACTCGTAGACCCTCCAGCCCGCGGTGTCTCCGCGCCAGGGCAAGGCCTTCAGCAGGGCCTCCGAGGGAACCCAGCTCTCCTTCGTCGTGCTGGCTGATTTTGCCAAACCTACTATGGAATCAACATATTCCCCGCCCTTTTCCTCTATCTTTCCGTGGGAGTAGCCGTATACGCTTATCTCTCGCGTCCGCTCCCCTCTCCTCATCCATATCATAAGCGAAGGGAGGTCCGTTATGTGTTTTGCGACGGAAAACCTTCCCTCCAGCCCAGATCCCCAGAGGCTTTCCGCATAGGCGAGGATGCGGTCCCTGTCCTTGGGGGCCAGGCCGGCGTAGCGGCAGTGGCCCTCCTCCTCGCTGAGCTTGAAAACTCCGCCGTTTCCAGGGATGATGAGCCAGGGCGCGGCGGATAGCCTAGCGGCAGGCGCTAGGCCTCCCTGGTATCCGAGGGTGAGGACCAGGGGTTCGTCTGTCTTGGGGAAACAGGCGGCTATCAAAGGAATCCAGATGATCATGGTGAATATTATAACCTGTCGCCCGCCCAAGCCTCCAAAAAGCCTCATCGGACCGCGGCCTTTCCCCTGTAAGTCCCTGCCTGCCAGAGATAAACTCCCCGGCCCAGGCTTATCCGGCTCTCGCCCTGCCGGAGCTGGCCGGAATACGCGCCCCGCCCGTCAACTGAGTAAATCTTTATTACGAGATCGGCCGGAGCATTGAAAACAAGCCCTCCGGAGAGCGGAGAGCAGGTTAGCCTGTTTCCGGGCAAAACATGGCTCTCCTCAACAGCAGGCGGGCACGCGTCGGCTATCCTGAGATTTGGCGTCTTTACGGTCGGGGTGGGACTACTGACGGTTGGGGCGCAGTTCGCGCCAACAGTAGGCGAAGATGTGCTCAGGCTTGGCGTGTTAACACTTGGCGAGCAATCAGCAACACAACCCGGGTAGCTCCCGTCAGGCCTGAGCTTGAGGACGAGGAGGCCGGCGCCGAAACTATTTGTTTCTCCCGCTACAGCGTAGCCGCCGTCTGAGGTCTGGATTATTGAGTAGGCATAGTCCAGAGCTGTTCCTCCGAATGTCTTTGCGAAGAGAACTTGAGAGACCAACGCGCATATCAAAAGACCTGACACGAGAAACCTCCTTTTCTCGCGCCAGAAATTATAAGGCCTTTTCCTGCCCATCCGAAAGAAATAGTGTCGCCCTTAGAAACATGTTTCTAGAAGCTTTTCTAGATCTAGAAACTACATGTTTCTGAGCGACATCCTGACGCCTGAGCTCTCCTTGCCCGCGGCCGAGGCCCTGAGTTAAAATTTACGCTTGAACAAGGCCTTTTCGGTCGCCATAATCCAGGAGCTCTGCAAGGGTTGCTACATCTGCTCCGATATGTGCCCTCGCGATGTCTTTGCGATTGAGGCCCTGCCCGGCCCGGGCGGCTTCAAACCAGTAAGGGTAGCGAGGCCAGAGAACTGCAACGGTTGCCAGCTTTGCGTGATATACTGCCCTGACTTCGCAACGGAGGTATCTGAGCTTGCCCCTGATAAGGTATAAAACCCCAATAAGACCCGGTCCCGGCTTCATGCAGGGGAACGAGGCCGCGGCTGAGGCGCTCTTCTGCGCCGGGGTGCGCTTCTTCGGCGGATACCCGATAACCCCAGCCTCCGAGATAATGTATACGATTGAGAGGAGGTTCAGGGAATCCGGGGGGGTCTTCTTCCAGGCTGAGGACGAGATAGCCGCCATATCGGCCGTGATCGGCGCATCCTGGGGAGGGGTCAAGGCCGCCACGGCGACCTCCGGCCCCGGTTTCTCTCTAATGGTTGAGAACCTTGGCTACGCGGTAATAACCGAGACCCCAATGGTCCTCATTGATGTCCAGCGAGCCGGCCCCGCAACGGGCCAGGCGACGAGGCCTTCCCAGTCAGACATATACCAGGTTCGGTGGGGAACGCAGGGTGATTACGAGCTCATTGTGCTATACCCATGGTCAGTGCAGGAGCTCTTTGACCTCACCGTGAGGGCCGTTTCCCTCTCAGAGAGGTTCAGGGTTCCGGTCATAGTCCTCACCGAAGAAAGCGTAGGCCACCTCCGGGAGAACATCACGATCCCGGAGGAGATTGAGGTCTACGAGCGGGACAAGGAGGGGAGCGGGCCTCCGTTTGATATGGACGAGGCAAGGGTTGGGAGGATGCCGGCCTTCGGAGACGGCGAAGCACTTTTGGTCACGGGCTCAACCCACGACCCTTGGGGCTGGAGGAAGACCCAGGACCCCGAGGCGCAGGAACGCCTCATAAGGCACCTCACGGGAAAGATACTGAAAAACAGGCCCGAGATAGATGACTGGGAGAGCTACATGACCGATGACGCCGATGTCCTGATATTCTCGGCAGGGATATCCGCGAGAGCCGGGCTTGCCGCGGCGCGGCGGCTAAGGAAGGAGGGCATAAAAGCAGGCCTAATCCGCCCTAGGACAGTCTGGCCCTTCCCGGAGCTCTCGGACGCCTTCTCGCGTTTTGAGGCGATATTCGTGCCGGAGATGAACACGGGAAGGCTTTCGGAGGAGGTGAAGAAGCGCTACTCCGGCAGGGTCATCGGCATAAACAAGCTCAACGCCAGGGTCATTACCCCTGCTGAGATAGCCTCAAGGGTCAAGGAGAGCCTCTGATGTGCGGGATATTCGGCGTCTCAGGCCCAAAAGCGAAGCTCGCCGAACTTGTCGTGCAGGGGCTTTTCGCTCTCCAGCACAGGGGCCAGGAGGCCGCCGGGCTCGCGCTATGCGATGGCTCTGAGCTCCGGGTCCACAAGGGGCTCGGCCTGGTTCAAACCGTAATGGCCCATAACCCCCTCAATGATTTTGAAGCCACCGCGGCGCTGGGGCACACCCGCTACTCAACCCACGGCGCCTCAGCCCTGGCGAACGCCCAGCCTCTTGTTGCTGTCCACAGGGGGAGCCGCTACGCTGTTGCGCACAACGGAAACCTTTCCAACGCAAACGAGCTTATCGCCAGGCTTGAGGAGAAAGGCGCTATCTTCGCTACGGATTCTGACACCGAGGCCTTCCTGAAGCTCTATGTCACGGCCGAGGGCGATCCGATCGCCAGGCTGAACGCTGTGGCGAGGGCCTTGACCGGGGCATACTCCATCCTCATCATCCACGATGACCTCCTGATAGCGGCTCGGGACCCTCACGGTTTCAGGCCCCTGTGGCTCGGAAGGCTCGGGGATACGGCCCTCCTTTCATCGGAGGACTCGGCGTTCAACCTCGTGGGCGCGGAACCCGAGAGGGAGCTTCGCAGGGGCGAGATACTTGTTTTCAGGGAGGGTAAGGAGATAGCCTCCGGGAGGATAGACCTTGAACTCCCTGAGGCCCAGTGCGTATTTGAGCTCATATACTTCGGAAGGCCGGACAGCAGGCTCTTCGGATACAGCGCCTACAGGTTCCGCAAGGCTTGCGGAAGGGCCTTGGCCCTCCGGGAGGACAGCGAGATAGATATCGTATCGCCCGTGCCGGATTCCGGGCTCCCCGCGGCCCTCGGTTTCGCAGAGGCCTCGGGCAAGCCCCTTGAGATGGCCCTCATTAGGAACCACTATGTCGGCAGGAGCTTTATCCAGCCCTCTATTGCTTCAAGGAGGGAGGTCGTAAGGAACAAGCTCCTTCCCCTCAGGGGTATTCTGGAGGGCGCTAGCATAGCCCTCGTTGACGACAGCATAGTTAGGGGCACGACCAGCAGGCTCATCGTTGAGCTCCTCAGGGATTTCGGCGCGCGGGAGGTCCACCTGCGCATAGCCTCTCCTCCGCTCACTAACCCCTGCTTCTTCGGGATAGACATGCCGACAAGGGAGGAGCTCCTCGCCTCAAGCCGAACCGTTGAGGAAATAAGAGAGTTTCTCGGAGCGGACTCGGTTAGGTATCTTGACATGGAGGATCTCAGGTCCATCCTCGGCAAGGATGCAGGGCGTTTCTGCTACGCTTGCTTCACGGGCGAATACCCAGCGTATTCCCTGCCGAGCAGGGAGCCTTACAGGAGGATAAGGAAGTGAGGGAGGCCTGAAATGCTTTACAGCGATTCCGGCGTTGACATAGCCAAAGCCGACGCGCTCGTTGAGTTCCTCAAGACTTTGAACCCGGACATAGGGGGTTTTGGGGGCGCCTTTCCGGCTGATTTCATCAAAGATTATGTTAACCCAGTTCTCGTAGCCTCCACAGATAGTATAGGAACAAAGGTTCTTTTGGGCCTGAGAACTGGGCTTTTGGACGGACTCGGCTACGACCTCGTGGGCATGGTTGTCAACGACATCGCTGTGATGAACGCGAGGCCGCTTTTTTTCCTTGATTATTACGCGACAGGAAGCCTTGATCTTGGGATCGCGAAAAGGCTCCTTATTTCGGTCACCAAGGCCCTCTCTGAGATAAACTGCGTGCTTCTAGGAGGGGAGACAGCGGAGCTTCCGGGGGTTATGAACGACCTTGAGATAGCCGGGTTCGTCGTGGGGGTGGTTGAGAGGGATTCCATGCCCAGGAAGGAGAATGTGAGGCCGGGGATGAGGGTCCTCGGCCTGCGCTCATCCGGCCCTCACTCAAACGGCTATTCCCTGATACGCAAGGTCTTTGAGTCCAAGGAGATAAGCCCCCGGCTGGCCGAGATGCTTATGGCCCCCACAATCATTTATGTTAACCAGTGTCTAAAAGCATTTGAATTGGGTGCAGTTGTAGCCGCTCATATAACCGGAGGAGGAATTCCGGGGAACCTCGTCAGGGTCCTGCCCGATGGGCTCAGGGCCGAGCTCCGGCTTTCCGAGATACCGGAGGTTTTCAGGATAATCCAGGAGGAGGGCCGGATCCCGCGCGAGGAGATGGCCTCGGTGTTCAACCTCGGGTGGGGGATGCTCTTTGTGGCCCCTGAGGAGAAAGCCGATGCCATAGCGCGGGAGCTGGGCGCCGTTGACCTGGGGTGTATCACCACCGGCGAGAGGGGCGTAATCATCAATTGGTGAGGTTTTCGCGCGCACGAGAGGGGGTCTCAAGGAAGAACCCTGATGCTGGCGGACCTGATCTTCTCGTCAAAGGTGAAGACCTGAGCGTTCTCCTGGCTCGCGAGCCGGACTAATGACCAGTCAACGAGAGAAAGTCTATTTTCAGCCGGAGCCTCGGCCGCCTCGTCCAGGACCTCCCGCACCTCATCCTCCCCGAGCCAGCGAACATTCATTTCATCAAGTAGCCACCTGGCTGTAGTTATCGCGAGCCCTTTCCCCATCCTATACCAGATGAGATTGATGACCTCCCCAAGGACGAAGGAGTTGATCCAGAGCTCCAGATTGCTATCCAGGAGCATTTTATATGTTGAAGCGGCCTCGCCGTGATACCTGTCGCTCTTTGATATGAGGGCGTATATCGCAGAGGTATCAAGATATACCTTCATTTGTTCCTCCCGTAAAGGAGCTCATCGTGCCTAACCGAGGCATCAGGGTCCGGATCATCCCCCATTCCGATTACCGAAAGCATGCGCTTTCTTTTCTCGTATTTCTCGGGGTCAAACTCAATCCAGTATATGTCCCAACCTGTTGTAACCCCTACCTCAAGCCCGAGAATAAGCGAGACGATCGCATCCTCGCCCCTTCTTTTTCCCTTTCGGATTGCCTTCCGGCCCTTTTTCTTCGGCAGGCCCTTAGGCCAGAGCTGGGCGAGGAGCTTTTCGGCCGCGGCGTAAAACTCATCGTCTCGCTTGTTATTGCAGGCCAACATAGCAAAGGCCTTTATCAGGTTTGGCCTCTGGTTTTGCTTTCCTTCAAGGTAGGCTTTGATAATTGCCCGTGAGCGTTCAATCTCCTGGAAACCGGGGGCGAGAGTTGAGGAGTATCTCTTCTGCCGAGGTTTTGGCTTCTTGATCAAAGAGGCCACAAGAGTAAATAGCTCCGGAGAAAATTTCCTGAGCGAAACCGGATTCCTCCGAAGCTTCTCCTCAAGGATGGCGATGATCCTCTTTATTGCTTTGGTTTGAGCCTGAGCCATTTCCTTACCTTTTCTCGTTCGCCAGTTTTGTTATGTATAATCTATGCCACAGGGACAAGATAAAGCTCACGGCTATCCCCGCGCAAGTTTTTGCGGGAATAGAAACTCCCGCCTGGACGGCCACTGTGGCGTTTGCAAACCTTCCTATTGCCCTTTTATAATATCAGCGCTTGCTAGAGGCCCTCGGGCCTATTGAGGTTCCTCATCTTGACTCCCGCTGGCCCTCCGGTTTCAAGAGCGTTATGCTCGCACGGATAGCCCGGGAGAAGGGGGGCGTTTTTTTCTCTCCGGAGGGGGACTACGAGGACATAAGGGCTGAGCTCAGGTCGCTTGGGATCGCGGTTGTCCTTGCCGGCGAGGGCTGGGAGGAGGCTGTCGCTCCTGGAAGGCCTGTGGTATTCATCGGCCAGTCGGGGGAGGTCCCGGCTGTTCTGAGGAGGCTTGAGGGCCTCAGGTTCACCCGCATAGCAAAAGGGACGGTGCTTTCGCTTGAGGAGCTGACCCGCGCCCTCTCGGAGGCTGGGATCGTCAGGGTTGATTTCGTTGAACTGCCGGGGGAGTTCTCAAGGCGCGGTGGCATAGTTGATGTTTTCCTGCCCTCCTGGGACTCGCCCGTTAGGATAGAGTTCTTGGGCGATGCGGTTGAATCCCTGCGGGAGTTTTCGCCAATAACCCAGAGGTCAACGGGACCTGCCGAGGAGGTTTGGCTTCCTGACCCTCACGGGACGCCTTTGGGGGTGCGCGAGATCGTTCACCTGGGCGAGGACCCCTCGTCTCCCTTGCCCTTTGATGTCCAGCCGAACCCTGAGCTCAAGGGGGATGTGGCCCTATTTTACGCCCACGCCAAGGACCTTGCCTCCAGGGGCTACAATATCCTTTTCTTTAGCCTTGAGGAGTGGAGATTCAGGAGGCTAAATGAGGTTGTGCCGTGCAGGTGGGAGAGAGGGGAGCTGAGGCACGGTTTCTTAATCCCCGATCTGAGGCTCGCTGGGCTGAGCTCAGGGGAGATAGTCCCGACCGAGCGCCCGGCCGCGCCGCAGGGCCCGAGGATAGAGAGCGTGGAGGCCCTTTGCGAGGGTGATTTCGTTGTGCACATTGATTACGGCGTCGGCAGATATGCTGGGCTTGAGACCGTTGAGATAGGCGGCGCGCTCTACGAGTGCGCTGTGGTTGAATACCTTGACGGAAGGCTCCTCGTCCCATCTCAGGACCTCTCCAGGTTAACGAGGTATGTCGGGCCTGAGGGGTATTCCCCTCCCCTCTCGCGGCTTTCAAGGCCAACCGAGTGGCTGAGGAGGCGCTCTCGGGCCGCGGCTGACGCGGCGCGTGTGGCCCGGGAGATCGTTTTCACCGCGGCCATCAGAAGGTCCAGAAAGGGCCACGCCTTCGGCCCCGATACCCCTGAGCAACGTGAGCTTGAGATGGCTTTCCCGTATCCGGAGACCCCGGATCAGGAAAAAGCAATAGAGGATGTGAAGAGGGATATGGAGTCTGATAAGGTGATGGAGAGGCTTGTCGCTGGGGATGTGGGGTTCGGGAAGACCGAGGTGGCGCTCCGGGCATCCTTCAAGGCCGTGATGGACGGCAAGCAGGTCGCAATACTCGTGCCAACAACCCTCCTCGCCCTCCAGCACACGAGGACATTCACGGAGCGGCTTAAGGGTTTCCCGGTCCGGGTTGAGATGGTCTCAAGGCTCGTTCCCCCGAAGAAGGTAAAGGCCATACTTGAGGAACTCAAGGAGGGGAAGGTGGACATAGTGATCGGAACCCACAGATTGCTCGGGAAGGATGTGGGCTTCCGGGACCTCGGGCTTCTCGTGATTGACGAGGAGCACAGGTTCGGGGTCAAACAAAAAGAGCGCCTGAAGCGCCTTAAGCTTACCGTTGATACCCTGCTCATGACCGCGACCCCCATCCCGAGGACCCTCTCAATGGCTTTGGGCGAAATAATGGACATGTCCGTCATAGAAACCCCTCCTCTTGGGAGGCAGGAAACCGATACCTGGGTCGGTGAGTTCAGCGAGCGCCTGGTCCGGGCCGCGATAAACTACGAGCTCAACAGGAACGGCCAGGTTTTCTACATAAGAAACCGCATAGAAGGGCTGGCGGAGAGGGAGCGAATGCTCCGCCGCATGTTCCCCGACGCGAGGATAAGGACGGTCCACGGCAGGCTTCCCGGCAAGGAGATAGAATCCGCCTTCTCCGATTTCTACGAGGGCAGGATAGACATCCTCCTTTCAACGGCCATAGTTGAGTCGGGGGTGGATTTTCCGAGGGCTAACACCCTCCTCGTGGAGCAATCTGAGCTTTTTGGCCTCTCCGAACTGCACCAGCTCAGGGGCAGGGTCGGCAGGGGAAGCGTCAGGGCGAGGGCTTATTTCTTCATGAGCAAGGGGGCCGATAAGAACTCCAGGGCAAGAAGGAGGCTTGAGGCCCTCGCCAGATACCACCACATAGGCTCAGGGATCAAGATAGCCCTGGCTGACCTCGCGATAAGGGGCGCGGGCGACTTGCTGGGTGTTGCCCAGCACGGCCACGCGAGAGGGGTGGGCTACTCGCTGTATTTCGGCCTGATAGCCGAGGCGATAGAGAGGCTCACGGGAAAGGAACCGAGGCGAGAGACATCCCTCAAGTTCTCCGCTCCGGCTTTTATCCCTGAGTCATATCTTGCCGATCAGACCCTCAGAATGGCCTATTACACGAGGCTTTCTGAGGCGAGGGCAGTCCAAGAAATAGATGATATAGAGGATGAGATGAGGGACAGGTTCGGCCCCCTGCCCCCTGAGGCCCTTTGCCTTCTTGACGGGCACAGGATAAGGCTCTGGGCGGCCGGCGAGGGCTACGAGGAGGTCACATATTCGCCTGAGAGGGTTAGGCTCCTGAGGCTCGGAAAGGAGGAGGCCTGGCCAACAGAGGAGATAATGAAAGTGATGCTGTAAAAAGCCCCGGCGTGGCGCCGGGGCCGTGTTTTTCGTTTCAGGGTTGTTTATTTAACCACGGTTACCTTCTGGGATACGGCGTGGCTCCCAGCATCGGCCCTCAGGATGTAGACGCCTCCTGAGCTGGGGTTCGCGTTGAACTCGTGCTTGCCAGCTTCAAACCTTCCCTCAGCTATGACCGACACGAGCCTTCCGGTCGCGTCGTAGAGAGAAAGCCGAAGGTCCGTTTCAGCAGGAAGGCTCAGGGTTATCCCGAATCCGCCTCTGGCAACGGCAGGCGCGATGAGGCTCACCCCAGGGCTTGCCGAGCCGTCTGACACCCCTGTTCCGGGCTCCAGTATCCACTTGCCGAAGACATCAGGGTGAGTCCAGCCGTAGTAGGCCGAGTATCCGCTCCTCACCTGGGGCCAGCCGGCTATCCACCAGCCCGGCTCGCCATTGTCAAAGTAGTAGATGAATACCCCTATGGTGTCGGGCCAGGCGGGGCCGGCGCCGAGGTCCTCAGGCTTGGTGTCAGAGGAGACTATGGGTATCTTGAACTCGCACTGGACATGCCCTGTGGAGTTTCCGAAGGCGTAGTCGGTCCGGCCCGTGTTATACCAGCCGTAATATGTCCCGTCGTTGAAATAGGCCCGGGCCCACCAGCCGTTTGATGTCCCTATGCCGTTGACGCCCTCCGAGTAGTTGCCCGGCGGGGGCCAATCCCCTGAGTTGTTGTCGTCAATGGAAATTGAGGGCTGGGAGTGGTCGGCCATGTTCAGGTCCTTCGGGGTATCGTAAGCGAGGTAGAGGAAAGCGTTGTCGTGCTTGGCGTATAGTATGCAGTCTCCGGGGTTGTTCTTGTAGTCATCCCACCCTGATGTGTCCGACACATCAATAGAGACTGCGTCCGCCCACTCGCCTGAGCCTATACTGCCGTCAATGGTCGGGACGACGCTGGCGTATGGGACAGAGATCTCGTAGGGGTTGGAGGCAGGCGGAAGGAGTATGAGGTCGCCGAAGGTGGCGCAGGCATACCAGGGATCGGGGTGGTGGTCCTGGGGCCACCAGCCCTTGATGTAATCGGGGCTAACCTGGTCATACCAGTATATCAGTGCTCCAACCGTGTCCGGCCAGGCGGGGCCCGTCTTCAGGAAGGCGGGGCCGAGGTCGTTCGCTGGGGAGACTATGGGTATCCTGATCTCAAACTGGTAGTGGCCTGTGCCCGTTCCGAAAGCGTAGTCAGTGCCGCCGTAGGAATACCAGCCTGTAGTGCTGTTATCCTGGTAGAACCATATGCACTTCCAGCCGTTGTCGTTGCCTATGCCGTTGCCACCCTCGGATGTGTCGGGCGCTGGAGGGTAGGAGTGGGAGTTGTCATCGTCAAAGATTACCGAGGGCTGGGAGTGGTTGCTGAAGGTGTTGTCGCCGAAGCAATCGTATGCGATGTAAATGTAGTTGTTGTCGTGCATGAGGTAGACGATGAGCGCGCCTGAGTCGTTGGGGGCGCCGTCAATGTAGCCGTAGGTATCCCCGGCATAGAGCTTCGCCGCCCCTGCCCACTCACTGCCCAGGTCTATGTTCCCGTCTATGGTTGGGGGAGTCCAGGTGAATGGGACGGGAACCTCGTGGACCAGCGGGACCCGCAGGGGCTCCGTTCCGACGCCGCCCGTGTGAACCTCCATCGTTTGGGGGATCACGACTTTCTGCTCTCCGGTGTTCGTGCCTTGGGCCTGGCCGGCGCTGTTCACGCCGGGCGCTAGGCCCAACATGGTTGTTAGTAATATATGCATAAAGGCCCCCTTTTATGAGCCTTGTAGAAAATTATAAAGCCTCTGGTCATGATAAAACAAGCTTTACCTCTCCTGACCTGGCCCATTTTCAACCCCCTCTAAGTCCTTGACTATCAAGGAGTTTCGCTCAATACCCGATGGCGCAAAGGTTGTAGCGACTGTGATCGGTGAATTCCTT
>Ga0078972_1004487_pt1 | contig 38043 bp, 49 predicted proteins | sample YelNatPaOPGAMG01_FD_67568 | JGI IMG/M metagenome (GOLD analysis project Ga0078972, IMG submission 67568) | Hot spring thermophilic microbial communities from Obsidian Pool, Yellowstone National Park, USA - OP-RAMG-01 (SPADES assembly) (version 2) | ecosystem: Environmental > Aquatic > Thermal...
TTCCTAGCAGCACGCCCGCCACCTCATCATAGCCGAGAGTGATGGCCACGCGCATGGCATAGTCATTATCCGTATGAGCATCCGCGCCCGCCGCCAGCAGGATGCGCACCACAGCCGCATCGCCCCGCAAGCTCGCCCTGCAGAGTGCCAGGTCTTTTTGGGTCTGGCTCATCCGTGCCACCCGCGCCGCCTTGCTAATTTTCGACATTTATCTTGGACCTCCTTTTTTATTTTTTTATTTTTTTTCTTTTTTCATTTTTTCTTTTTCTGCTTACTTTTTAGATGCTAATGCCGTGCCAACTGATGCAAAAAAATTTTTCTTAACAAAATCAATGAGATAAAAAAATAAAAAAATGCCAACATATAGAAAAAATACAAAAATTGTCATTTTTCACTGACAAAAAGTGTCATAATTACTTTATAATAAACAAAGTAATAGGAATAAATGGATAAATAATAAGATAGACATGTATTGTATAAAATTGTATATTTATAATTATGCCTAAGAAACAATAAAATTAAGTTTCTCAATATATACATGAGAGATATATATAATATAATATAATAATATATAACCAGGACATAATAGAGAAGAAAATCGGAAAGGATACAAAATAACCAAAACAAGCCATGTTTCTTTATCGGCTAGAAAAAAATCGGGATGGACCGGATGGGCCAGAGGCCTGGCACAAATAGGTATTAGTGCCAACCCCTCCAAAAAAAAGAGAAAAACCCCCATCACCGCAAAAATGGGATGCCCAGACGCCCAGGGCGGGCCGTCCATAACTACTTGATTTATTAGGTTATATCGTGGTAATTCTAGTAAGATGGGGGGGGTATGCGCCCCCAGACCGCCGCCCAAAAATACTAGTCATGTTCTTCTACACCCCGGACCATTTTCGAAACCCACCTTTAAACGCGTCAGGTTGCCCCAGGAGTGATTTTCTCTCTCGGGTAGCTACCTACCCCTTACCTGCCCTATTTTGGGGTTTAACTCGTCTCATATTTGATTTTAAGCGGTTGGTGTATTTTTGGGGTGGTTTTTAATGAGGTGGGGGGGGGTAATTTTATGATTGCGGTGGGCGGGTGGTTTTCAGGCCACGGGATTGTCTGGAGTTGGTCTTCCACGAATCCTTGCGAGCTTGATTAGAAGCATCGCCCGCCCGTCCGCTGATTTTGAGTGTATAGGATTTTTGGTTTATTGTCAAGTTTTTTTTATTGGCAGCTGACATTTTTTGTCAGCACTTGACAAAATTTATTTTTTATGGTATAATATGCGTGTAAAAGTTGAATACCAAGTTAGTTAGAGTTAAGTCTGGAAGGTTGGGTGTAATTACCTGGCGCGAGGTGGGGATTCTTTTGGGTCGTTTGGGTGTTGACGGTGTTTATTTGGCTCGGCTGATAAAGGAGGGTTTGGACAACAACGACCCTAATCTGTTGGGGGTTATGGAGAGTAAGCGCAAGTTTTTGCAGTTTATTGCTGATACGATTTTATCCCAGGACAAGAAGTTGCGGGAGCCGGTTGGTGTGGAGCATGAGGAGATTCTAGACGATTTGATGAAGGAGTTAGATGTCCGCCAGGAGCATTAAGTTCACACCTGACGACCTTCCCCGGTTGCGCAATTATTATGCGCAGAATTTTTTTGCTTTTGCTCGTCATGTTTTGGGTTATGACCGTTTGGTGTTGGATGTTCACGGGCCGATTTGTGATTTTATTTCTTCCAGTCCTGGTGATGGCAGGTGTCGGAGCAGTAATCGTGGGCCGCTTCCGGTTCTTCCCCCGAGTGAGCCTCTGAAGACCCGGATGCGGAGGTTGGCTTTATTCACTCCACGCGGCACTTTCAAGAGCACCATTGTTGCTGTGGCTTATCCTTTATGGCGCTGGGTGAGAAATCCGGAGCTGAAGGTTCTGATTTGTGGCTACAACATTTTAAGGCCGCGTGCGATTATCAAGGAGATACAGGGTCATTTGGAGGGGAACGACCGTCTTCGTGCTCTTTATGGGAACTTCCGTGCGCCTTCTTGTGCCTGGACCAAAGACGGATTTGAGTTATGGAATCCGAGCAAGGGTCGCAAGACCAGTTCCCGGAACATGATGAGTTGTGTTGGGGTTGGCACTGGCACTGGCATTGCCGGTTTGCATCCGGACATTGCTATAGTGGACGACATTGTTAACGAGCAGACTGTAAACAGCCTGGAGATGATGGAGGCTAGTCGCGAGTTTTTGCGTTATCTGTCCAGCACTTTCGTTCCCGGCACCGAGGAGATAATCACTGGCACCATTTACGACGAGCATGATGCTTATCAGGACATTATTCGCAACCCCTATTTCGATGTCTATTTGCGGGGGGCTATAGACAACAAACAGGAACTATTCTTCCCGCAGGAACAGGATTGGGATTTTCTCAAGCTCAAGCGTCTTGAGCTGGGTGAGCGGGTTTTTGCGAATCAATACCTGAACGACCCCATTTCAGACGAGACATCCATGTTCAAAAGCGCCTGGGTGGACTCGGTGCTGGTTGACCCGGTCAGTGTAGATGTTTCCAAGTTCCGGATAATCATGGCGGTAGACCCGGCCATTACTGTGAACAAGCGGAGCGACCATACCGGCATTTGTGTTTGTGGCCAGGACGCTAACAAGCATATCTGGGTATTTGAGGCTATCAAGCGCAAGATGCAACCAGCCGAGTTAACTGCCGAGCTTAAGCGTATCTATTCCAAGTGGAATCCGGAATATATGCTCATGGAGGAGGAGAACGCATTCAAGCTTATGCGTCCCATGCTTGAGCGGTATGACCCGGCATTTGGCGCGAGCTTACGCTACAAGTCGTTCACTCCCGACCGCACCAGGAGCAAGAAAAACCGTATCCGTGCCCTGGTTCCTCTATTTGAGTTTGGTTTTGTGAAGATATTCAAGAATCAGGTTGATTTCATCAGTGAAGTCAGGAGATACTCGGGTGCTCCAACCGATGATGACAATATTCTTGACGCTTTTGAGATGTGTGTTTCTCGGTTGCGTCCCCCGCTTATCACCGTGCCGGTAAAGGTTGAACAGATTATTCGGGACCGCAGGCTGGATGAAGACCGAGACATCGGGAGGGAAAACCAGCCCGAGGAAAGGAGGCCATTTGAAAACATCTTTTTCTCTTAAGCCCATGCGCGGCCAGGCACTGGTGGAAGTAGACAACCCGGAGCGCACCGTATCGGGTCTGCTCTGCCCATTGGGACATCGCGCTGTGAACAATATCGCCCGGGTAATTTCATTGGGGCCTGGGGCTGGGCAGGATATTCAGCCAGGAGACCTTGTCCTGCTGGACAAGTATGACTTGCCACTTCCAAGCGGTAAAAGTCGTGTGTTTGTCCCGGTTTCCTGCATAGGAGCGAAAATACTATGAAGCTGTTGGGCCGGTTTTTTAAGAGAAAGGTGCTCACAGATTATTCCTCTGAAATCCGCCGTCTGGAATCGGAACTGGCACAATTGCGCGCCGAGCTGTCCGAGACCCGGAAACAGATTGATGGGCTTCTTTTGTGGAAGGCAACCGAGTCTACCGCCCGGAACGACCAGGTTTGGAGCCACGAAGCCTATCTAAGGAGCATAGTCTAGCTTGGAAACTATAGCTGACACAAAGGAAAAAAGAGAACAGGAAATCAGCCTGAAGTTCCAGCGGGCAGCTGCCGCTAAAAGCAAAATTCATCCCCGGATGAGACTTGACTTGGCTTATTTCCTGGGACACCAATACGATTACCTGCATTATCGCACCGGGAGATATGTCCGCAGTGATGAGAGTGAGTTGCTCCGTCTCCAGCAGGCTGGAATCATCCTGGCACATATCAACCTGTTGCGTCCGCTCTGTAATGCGGTGATAGCGAAATTCACCCAGAAAGTCCCGCAGCTTTATGCTGTGCCCAAATGCACCACTAGCGGCGGAGCTTATAAGGCCAAGAGTTATACCGACTTGTTGACTTATTTCAGGTATCGACAGGATTATATTACCAAGAACATTGAGAACGCCACCAACATGGTGGTATTAGGCAAGAGCTATAAGCAGGTCTATCCCGACCAGAAGACTGGCCATACCAAAGTAGCGGTGCTGAATCCGTTTGAGGTCTATCCTCCGCCGGGAATAATACGCCTGGAGGAGATGCCCTGGATAATCATAGCCCGGTATGTTGACCGGGAAGTGCTGGAGCAGAGATTCGATGTGGACCTTCCCCCGGGGTCGTCCCTGGCGGGAGTGACTCGCCAGCCGGGCATGGAATATCTTTCCGAGGAAATCAAAGCCGACCAGAAACTCTTCCTGGAATATTACGAGAAGCCGAACCGCCGGAACGAGCGCGGAGCGCATGTCTGCCTGGTGGATTACCAGGAAGTATTCGCCGAGGAGTGGCCCTACTGGAACAAAAACGGCACTCCGGACGGATTCCGTATCCAGGAATACACTTACGACCCGGAAATAACCAATCACTGGGGACAGGGGCTGCCTCGTATGCTCCTGCACCTGCAAAGGAGATACAACGGAGTTTTCAGCCAGTATCTTACCAATCTGGTGCTGACCTCTTCCTGCAAGCTTTGTGTGCCGGATAATAGCCCACTGGCTAATGACGAGAACCTGTTGAGCAACTACCCGAGAGTGGTCAAAATACCAGCAGGAGAGGAAAAACCCTTCTGGCTTCCACCCTCCAGGCTGAATGAGCAGATTGTCAACGCCCTGGACCGGATAGAGCGAGCGATTTTTGAAATCTCGGGAATCCATCCCATAACTATGGGTGCTCAACCCAGCTCACGCACTCCGGCTATGAGTCATCAGCTGGAAATCGAAATGGATATGGAAAAGTTCCAGCCGAAATTTGACCGCTACGAAGAGTCGGAAATGAAACACGGACTGGACATTCTCAAGACTATGCAACAGTTCAGCCCGCAGCAGGTGTTTTATATCCTGGGTAGCAACCGGGCCTACGACGCGCAGGAAGTGGTGGTGGACGACCTGGACGATTACGAAATAGTGGTGGAGCCGGGAAGCTCCAAGCCGGAATCACAAGCCGGACAGATAGCCATTATCAGCGAGTTGCAGCAGTATGGATTATTCGGCCCGCCTGGACAGTTGGACCCCATGACCCAGCACCAACTACTCAAGGCCATTGATACCAAATGGAGCCGAGGAATTATAAGCGACCAGCTGGACAGCATGAAACTCGCCGAGCAGGAAAACCAACTCATGGCTAAGGGCATAAGGGTGGGAGTGCTTCCCTACCAGAACGACCAGCTCCACATCAAAATCCATCAAAAGGTGTTTGATGGACCGGAGTCCCTGGAAATGGACGCAACTACTGCCGAGATTTATACCACGCATATAAAAATACACGAGATGAATCAGAGCAATAAGATGCAGGAAATGGCGGCTAAAACTGCCGAGATGAGACGGATAGTCTCGGGGCCGGAGATGGCCACTAAAACCACGGGTATGCAAGCACCAGCAGTAGGAACCAAAGGAGCAGGCCCAGTTTCGCCGCCCGGAGGGGCCATTTGACCAGGCATAAATACAGTATGGGAACAAAGATGATACCACCAATGCCCAGGTTCCAAAATATCCAGGCGATAAGAAACGCGTTTTTGCTGCTCATTTTAACCTCCCTATTGGTTAGGATGCAGCAAACCTATCACAAGATTCACAAGGAGGTATTTTCTAATGGTTGACTCAATAAACAAGAACGAAAGACCACAGTTGGTAGATGTGGGTGCTTCTTGGCCCCAGAAGAGTATCTGGGACAAGATTCTTGACTGGATTGCCAATGCTCCGGAGTTGCCCTATGGAGTCCAGATAATACCACCATCCAATCCCGGCAAACCTTCAGACACTGGCACAGACTCCAGCAACCTCCTGGACAGAATTCTCGCCATACTTAAGGGAGGGGGTAAAAGTGTTAGTGTCAGTCCTGCCCAGCCCAACCCCAGGCCGGGAAAGGGGATAGATGACCAGGTTCCGTCTTGGGCGAAGGACCTTCCTGAAGATGATAAAAGATTCATCAAATTGATACTCGATGCCTCTACCGCCGAGCCAAGTAGGGGGATAGGCAATCAGGTCCCGCCACCTGGGACGCCCACCCCCACTTTAATCGAAAAATGGATGCTTGAAGCCGCAGGGAGGAAGTAATCGGGTGCTTCTTCCCTTGCGTAAACCGAATCCCGTAGCCGCCATCAGCGGGCGATAAACGCTGTAAGGAGACTTTGATGAGTAATGAACAAGGATTACCGGCCAACTCGGTGCCGCCGACCGACTCAAAGGGCGAAGGCCAGGGGTCCACTCCTCCCACTCCGGCTGCAACCCCACCGCAGCCACAGCAAGACCAGGAATTTTCTCATGAATTCAAACCTGGGTGGGTTCCAAGCCAGAGGCTGGGGGAGGTAAGCAGGAAGTATCAGGAAGCCAAAGCCCGGGTAAACGAGCTGGAAAGCGCGTTACGGGTTTTGCAGGCACAGGCGGCTGCAACTCCCGCGCAGCCGAAAACGAGCAGGGAGATAACATCGACACAACCTTTGTCGGATATTATCTCCAAGCTTGGACTGGAGCCAGGAATTCCCGAAAACGAGAATGTGGCGAAAATAGTCCAGGAGATGTTGGCCGAGGCCAGGAGGACGGAAACGCTCACCCAGCCTGCGGCTACCCCTGAAATCGCCAAGGAGATTTCCGCGCTTAAGCAGGAACTTGCCGCGATAAAAAACGAGCGGGAAGCTGCTGCGTTTTCCTTTGGGCTTAAGCAGATAAGCGACCAGACAGTCAACGCCCTTAATCTTGGAAACCATGTTTTCAAAGACGAGATTTTCCTGCAAGCCAGCAAAGAGCTTGCCGACTATCTCGTCAAGATGCCGCCGGAAACACCTTTACCGGTCAAGTTGAACGAGGCCGGACGCATTCTCAACGACCGCTTCAAATTCTGGAAGGGAGTTTATGACCAGAAGCTGGTTGCCCTCAAGGGGGGCGATAAGCCCAAGGGCGGAATCGGGGCGCAATTGCCTGGAGCCGCTGCCCCTGCTACCGAGATAGACCCGTTGAGGCAGCAACTTGACCAGGGCCAAATTTCTATCCGGGAATTCATGACAAGAAGGCGGGAATCACTCAAGGAAAAAGTATCTGGAGGCTAACCTATGGCTTATATGGACTTTTCCTCTATATCTTCTCAAGCGCTGGAGGTGTGGGAACGAGACTTGAACCATGTAGTCTTGCGCTCACAGCCCTTGCTTGAGAAAATTCAGAGGCAGAATGTGTTCAATCCCCAAATCGGCAAGTTCTATGACAACAAGCTGATTATCGATACCCAGTATGGCTATGGCGCGTCATCGCGTTATGTGGCGCCGGAAGGGTATCTGCCGAGTTCCACTGTGCCCACCTATGTCAAGATGACCGCAGAACTTGCGACCATCAAAGACCGCAGGCACATCGATTGGGAAGTCTATCACTCGGCAGCTGGCAGAGGAGATGGGGCATGGTTTATCGATGCTGGAACCAACCTCATGGAGTCAATGGTTATCAGCTGCAAACATCGCCTGGAAGCCGCGCTTATGGGCTTCAAGGTCAATGGAGCGCTGGCAGCCATTGTTTCCGGGGCAAACAGCGCCACACAGACTTGCCAGTGGAACGCGAACAACTATGTTGGCTATCCTGGCACCAAGTTCCTGGCGACAGGGATGCCGGTGGTTATCGCCAACGCGGTGGACCTTGCCGGGTCGTCTTATGGCACCGGGTCTGATGTGAACAACACCGTGTCGAAGATAGTCAGCGATACCTCCGTGGTATTCGCCAACAGCATCGACACGACTTCGGGCGGGCCGTATTATATCTGCCCGGGCGAATACAGCAATTCCACCAGGCAGTGCGATTATGGCAAGGCGACTCCCGGCCTCTGGCAACATGTGGACGATGGGACCGATTCAGCTACCTACCAGGGTATAACCCGGTCGGATTATCCGGTGCTCTGGGCGAATAAAATCAGCTCCGGCACTCCGGGGACAGTGGCGGCCCTGACCGAGGCGATGATTGACCAGGCGCTGGACGCCGCAGCCGAATACATGAGCATCGAAGAAATCACCCCCGACATCATCCTTTGCACCAGGAAGATGAGGCGGACCATCAAGGCGCTAACTGCTACTACCAATCCGAGCCGTTGGCTGGATTTCAAAGAAGCGCCTGATTTCGGGTCAATCGAGTCTCGTCCCAGAATACAAGGCAAAACCCTTCTGACCAGCAAATACGCCCATCCGGGGCGCATTTACTTCCTGAAGAGTGATAGCTTTGTGTTCTACACTTCCCATACCAGCAACGACCCGGACCGCTTCTTCGAGTGGGATACGGCCAACATGTTCCAGCGCAAGGGAACTCTCGGAGATAAGGACATCCTGGAACTGCTTGTGAGATGCAGGCACGCGTTTGTCTGCTTGCGTCCGCGCGAGAACACCTTGCTGAACGACCTGGTTGAGACTAGCTAACTCTATCGGGCAAGGGGAGGGGGACATCCCCCTCCCCAAACCCGGGAAAGGGCAGAGATGAAACGGAAACCTCCTGCCTGGTTTGAAGAGGAGCTACGGGCAATAAGTCCAGCCTTAAGGGTTTTGTTCCATCCCCGTAAGGGCTTGTGGGGAATCTATCGGATATATGACCCGGAATTCGATTCGCGCACATGCGCAATAAAACTCATGCGGGTATTTGAGATAGACGGCATTCCCTATTTCAAGTCCCGGCCTGCACTGAAATTCCTTGGCTGGATTCATGATGGCAAAGGAGGATACGCAGCTCCTGACCGGAACATCTTGCGCCAACTGCGTGAGCAGAAAATGGGGCTGTATTGGGAAAAAATTGACAAAGACGAGGAGGAGCGGGAGAGAGCGGAGCGGAATGTAATAGAGGAGGCCGGACGCGACTATGGCAAGACGCTTTTCAACCATGCAACCAAAATGACCTTTGATATGGGAGGATGATGTGGCCTGGACTGAATTCGGCAAAACTTTCAAAAATCTTTATGAGGATACTTCCACCAGGCTCGGGGACAGCTCCAATGTCACCTGGCCACTGGCGCTGATTAAGGACTTCATCAATCAGGAATATGTGGATATGCAGGATAACATGAACCGGTTCGGGGACTGGTATAATGCTTCCACAACCATCAGCGTTTCAGCTGGGACACAGGAATACGACCTGCCTGCGGATTTCGACTCCATGCGGAAGGTTTATCGGGCGGACTCTTACATTGAATTAAAACAAGGAAAATATGACGATTACCTTCGGCAGGGCACCGAAATTCAAACTGGCTATAGCTACTCATATTATATCCGGGGTGGCTGCATGACTGACAACACCACTACAACCTACAACCTGCTCGGATTGGTTCCCAGCCCAAGCACTAGCTTTTCCCTGCATATCGACTACCAGAAAAAACCTCACCAATTGACCAACGACAACGATGTCCCGCTGATTCCTGCCACATTCAGCGAGGTGCTGATTTATGGAGCGATGAGGCGGGCAAGAATGATGAAAGGCTCAATCCAGGAATTGCAAATACTTGTGCCTGAATACGAGCGGAAAGTCAGAAAATTCCAGAGATGGTTGGCCGAGAACCGGGAACGGTTCGGGAATTCTCCCCTGCAGGATATGTGGGCGAGGTTGATATGATTCTGGACTTTTCCGGGATACCCATGATGGACGGATTGGATGATACCACCAATCCCTGGAGAAGAAGTCCCAACTCGGCAAAAGCCCTGTTCAATATCACACACGACCCTTGCCGGTATTTTTCAACTATCAAGGGCAGGGCTTACAATCTCACCGGATACGAGACTACTACCGCCGGAATTACCGGCCTGATTGCTACCAATTCCCGCTCGCCAATAGCCTCATTCCGACCTGGGAACAACTGCATTTCTTTCAATTACGATAGCAACAATTATTATGGGCTGATTCCGCCAGGTGATTATTATTCCTATTACGACTTGCATCAGGCGGTTGTAGGCGCCCTGACAAACTGCTACAAGGACGCGGACAACTCACCGGTTCATATAGAAATCGGCGGTAGTTTTGATAATACCTGGAATAGCAAGACCTTCGGCCGCTCGGAGGTCAATTTTAACAACGCTTCCGGATATATCCGCTGGTGCGCTGGCATGGGAAGCGTCAACCACCAGACCACTGCCGACCTCTCCTTCTGGTATCGCTGGGCGGAAATTCACTACCAGGGAAGCACCAGTTCCAAAGTCCCACGCTATTCCGACCCTATACACGACCCAATGGTGGCGAGCAACTTGAAGCTCTGGGGCACTCATTGGACCAGCGCCAATCATGATAAAAGCATAAAAGAGATAAAGGGACGGGACTGGGAAACTAGCGCTGAATCCAGTGGCTCGTCTTGGACTTTTTTCGATTATTACGGCAGGCTATATCTGTCCGACAATCTTCATGCCTACATCATGAGAGACAACCAACACTTCCTGAAACCAGCGACAGCTGATGATATTACCCCGCGCCGGGCCGGAATATCAGCGGTAGGCGCAGTCTCTGTTTATAGCCATCTCGCTACTCCCGCCTATTATGACGCAATCACTGCTGATAAATTCAGGTTCCCGGCAGTCCCGGGTGTGTCGGGATACCCCGACATCAACCTGGTCAATCTTTTCCAAATATACCTTAAAAAAGCAGCTGGGACAGCAACCGATTTCTGGTTAGATGTTTATTTCGAATTCTCGGACATAAACATCGAGCCAGTAAAATTATGCTCAATCAACTCCGGCGAATTGAGTGATTCGCAAGGAGTGCTTGTTACAAAATATGTGGAAACCGCAGCTTTGGGCATAGTAAATAATGTTGGAATTTCCCCGGGCTGGATTAGGATTGATTATCGCAACCCGGAGGGGCCTAAGCCTCTGGAGGTGGGCTGGGCGGTAAGTGATATGGTTAATCAATACCAGTATCTAGACGAAAACGGGGCCTGGAAAAACGCTTCGGCTAACCGCGATGTTTGTGCTTTCCTGGGCCAGACAGCTTCCCTAACTGGAAGTTATTATTGGAAATATTCTCTGACTAATCGGGAAGGGGTGGAAACCGAACTAAGTGATGCAGCCCAAATAACTGGTATGAATGGCCAGGTAGTAAAGCAAATAATGGCATTAGATACCCCGCTCCTGCTGGATGTGGAATACATAAATATCTATCGCACTATTGCCAGTGGGAGCACTTATTATCTCGTGGGGAGAATTCCCTATGAGTATATCCGCTATTATGGGCATTTATTTAATGGATATGTCGGGCATCTGGAGTTCTCCATGTCGGAGGGAATTCCGGACAATGAGCTGATAATGCACGCGGAGGCCGATGTTATCACTGCACGGGACCCGCTGCCCCCGGGAATCAAATACGCCTGCTGGTCAAATCGGGGATGGGTTCTGAAAGATAACGGCTTGCTTTATTATAGCCGCCCATATTTTGTAGATTCGTTTGACTATACTTACCAAATGATGGAGTTCAATCAGGCGGGAGGGAAGGCCCTGGACCTGATTCCCATGATTGACCGACTGCTGGTCTTGAAAACAAATGGCATCGGCATTGTCTATCCCAGTGGCGGTAAATTCTCCAGCTATATGATTGATACCAAAGGGGTGGGGGTGTGCTCATCTTCAGCAGCGGTTTTTGTGGCCGAGGCCGCAAACGGAGTTTTTATGCAAGCCCAGGATGGGCATTTCTATCTTTTTTCCGGCAATAACAGCCTGGTGAATATCAGCAAGGGGAAAATTGACTCCCTGGTCAACTCGTTCAATAAATCTGCCCTGTCTAAGACCAGATGTGTCTATGACAGCGTGAACAAGGATATTCTCTGGTCAGTATGCACCGGGGATAATACTACCCCAGATAAACTTGTTTTTTATCACTTACCCACGCGGAGTTGGCATACTAGCGATATGGCCTCGGAGTATTTCCTTCAGGACCATCTCACCTCTCCCGACCAAATGATGATTATGGGATGCAGTGGCGGTAATACTTTCCACTACTACCAGGGAAACTCCGACTTGGGGAATAACTTGACTGCATATTGGGAAGGCTCGGATTGGGTGTTCCCGGATGACAAACAGAGGGTCTTGAGAAAGAACTATCTCGCCGTGGAGATATATTTCGAGAACAGCTCCCCCCTACAGACTGCGACCCTGCGCTGGTATCTGGATAATTCTGCCTCCGAATATTCCCATTTGTCAATAGCATTGGACGGCTCCACTAACCGGACATCGAGAGGCACATACCGGATTCCCTTGAGTGGCACTGGAAACAGTATTCGCTTCCGGCTGGAATTTGACGACCAGCTCGGTGAGGTCAAATGGTCATTCGTCAGTCTTGAGTTCGAGCCTGTCCTGCAAGCGAGGTTGTAATGCCTTATCAGGAAGCAGCGCATAGTTTCGAGAGCGATTCCAACCAGTTCCAGGCAATCCAGGACTTGGTTAACCAGCTCAAGTTGGGGGAGACTTGGCTATCGCCTCCGCAATGCAAGGTCAACTTGAGCAATGTGGCCCCAACCGCAGTGCCAACCGAGACCTGGAATTATTTCACGGTATCTGAAGACTACCCACAGGCAATTATCTCTGCCGACTTGCGCATAAAGCATAGCTACTCAAGCACATTGAACCTGACCAGTGAGCTGGTCTTCCCCCTGGAGAGTGATACAGTCAATACCCAGGAACCTCTTCTGGCGTATCCCTATAGCCACACGAAAGACATCCAGGGGCTGGTATTAAACAGCTGGGGGCAGTCTGGCTGGAACTGGGTGATGCGAGGCTTTTGGCGTGGCACAGTTCCCGTGATAGGTGGGAAGGTATATTGGCAGCTGAAGCGACGGGTATGGGCAGGGTCGGAATTGGCACTGACAACCACCGGATGGAGCATGAGCGAAATTTATCTAAGAATAAATCTCTTGGGGTTTACAGGAGGTAGTTGAAAATGAGCTACTTTACAGATTGGCTTACCAACCCCGTGGCTTGGCTTAATGATGTTGGAAATTGGCTTAGTGGCGACAGTGGGGGTGGCGACTATTCAAAGCAGGCACACCAATCTTGGGATGACTTGATAAAAAAACTGGGCTGGCCCGGGGTTTCCAGTTCCGGATTCGGGTATCCGGGCACAGGCGTGGACACTAATTACCTGAATGCCCTGAATAAGGCTTACGAAGACTACTACAGCATGACCGACATCCCGGCTCTTTACAGTGGGTATAATTTGGCAAAGCAGAATCTTGCTAACCAGATGAATGCTGCCAATCTGGGGCTGGGCGAACAGATGCGAGCGCAAAATCAGCTGGCGAAAGAGCAGTCGCAAGCAGCAGCGGAAGAGCAGATGAAAGCGAAGTATTTGCAGGCACAGGGCTTGGCGGGATTGGGAGAGATGGAGTTCAGGAACTATATGGACAAGCTTAACTCTCTTTTGCAGATGAACTCTGCGAGAAGCGGCATTGATATGAGCAGGTGGAACTGGGAAAATCAGCAGGATATGATGGAGCAGCAGGGCTTAGCTGACCTAGCGAGTACTTTGACGCAACTGGCCGCCATGTCCATAATTTTTGGTTAGCCCGAATCAGGAGGTTTCTATGGCTAGTTGGGGTATAATGAGCGGAATAAGCCGGGGGTTGAGTTATGTCGCGCAACTGGGGTATGAGCAGGCGCTAGCCAAACAGCGTCTGGAGCAGCAGCAAAAACTCCAGAACGAGCGGTTAGCTGCTCTGGCCCAGATAGAGCAGATAAAAAGACAGGACCAGCTCGATATGTTCAATGCCAAGATGAAACTCGAAGAGGAAAAACTGCGACAGGACAATATTCACCAAATGGAGCTGAAACTGAAAGATTTGGAAATCGCCAAGGCGCGCATGGAGGCCGAGCTGGGAAGGAGTAGGGGTGGATACAGAGATATAGCCGATTCCCGCAAAGCTCTTTTGAGTTTCACCAATGAAATTGACAGCATACTCTATCCAACCGACCCCAGCCGGGACCCGTTTGCCCTTTTGCAGGGAGACGCAAAAAAAGAGGAACAGTTCAAGGCGGCCTTTGGTAGGTTTCAGGCATACGCACAGGCGTATCCGGAATTGAAGGATAATATGGAGAGTTATCTGCGGTTAAGATTCCCGGATATGTATGCCCCCCAGCCACAAGCACAGCCTAAGCTGCCCACTCCGCAAGCGCCGAATCTGGGAGAAAGAATCGGGCGAGCGGGAAGGGTTGTTCCTAGTCTGATGAAAAGTGCCATAAAATGGCCATTCACTGGCCCAGGAGATATTGCTGGGCGCATTGTTAGGGACATTTACACCGGATATAACGCAGCCAAAAAGGAGGAGGAGCCGGAGGGGAAGCCGGAGGAGAAACCGAAGGAGGAGCCGGAGGTATTCCTGCGACCGAAGGTGGAGCCGGAGGAATAATGCCCGGGCCTTTCGCTAGTAGTAGTCCTTTTTCTGGCAACAGGAGCAAAAGCCCGTTTGCCCCGAGCCAAAAGACTGCACCCACTCCCACTGATGAGCAACTCAAGGATATTAGCGCAAAGGCAGGGGCGGAACCAAGCACTTGGGATAAATTGTGGGCCAACACCGGGAAAGACATAAAAAGTCTCGCCATGCTGCCTCTCGTGCCATATTATGTGGCCAAAACCATCACCGAGCCGGATGCGGAAAAAAAACTTTCGGAAATGGGCAAGCAGGTACTGTCCGGACAGATAGAGTATTTCAAAGGGTATCGACATCCAGTAGAGCATTTCATCGAGGACCCACTCTTTACGGTGCTGGATGTGGCTAGCCTGGCCTCCCTAGGCGCGCCACTAGTCGCCAAGGGAGCTGCAACCGCTGGCGCGGAAGGGGCGGCGAAAATGGCCAGCTCCCTGGGCAAAGCCGCCGAACTGATGTCCAGCCCAGCGGCCTTGATAAAATATCCGGCAAAGGTCGCATCCGAGGCAGCAACAAAAGCGGCATTCCGGGATATTGCCTGGCGGAATATTGAGAAGGAAATGGCCAACCTGGCGGATAAGCCGGGAATGACTAGGGCCGAGGCTGAACTTGCCACCAAAGAGATGCTACGGGAAAAATATCATCTTCCCGAAAAGGTGGCCACGGACGCGGTTAAAAATGCAGCTCCCATTGAAAACGCCAACACAATCGCCAAACTAGGCTCCTATATTTCCAAGCAGAACGCCGTGCGGGAAATAGAACATGTCTATAACATATATGGCGAAAAGTTGCACGATGCCAACACCAGGGCGGTAGAGGTTTATAAAAACGCCCCGCTGGAAGAATTCAGGAAAGAGTTCGGCTCCGAGCCGACTGCCCACGAAATCGGTATTGCTACCGAATATTCCGTGACCCCAAACACTCACCCGTCATTCGAGCTTCTGGAAAAAGAAGTGAAAAACAATCCCCGGATTTTACGAATCTATCAGCAGATAAAAAAAATCGGAGACGAATTCCGGGAGGAGGGTATAGCTAAAGGTTGGTTCACCCCCGAAGAGGCGCATCGCCGCCTGCTTAAGCCGTATGCAAGCAAGGCTGCTATGAACGACCTGGTAGAACAAAAATATGACGAGATAGCCCAGGCGTTGAAAGCCAAAGGCTGGTCGGGGGCGCAAATTACCGAGTATTTCAAGCAGCCGAACCGATACCTAGAGCCGGATGTGTTGAGACATATCACTCAAAAATACCAGGAACCGGCTGCATGGGATGTTCTGGTGAATAAAAAAATTGACGAATTGATGAAAGCCCCTCCCCAGGCTATAGAACATCTGGCCTATCATTTCCCCATAACCGAGCGGGCGGAAAATATCTCCGCTGGCTGGACTGACCGATTCATGGGCAACCTCATGCGCTCGGATAAGGCCGGTTTTATGAAGCATTATACTGGCGGTCGGGAGGCTTTTTATGACCCGTTTGAATCGGCAGTGCGGTGGAAGCAAAAGGCCAACTGGATGGAAGCCCGCAAAGCCTTCAAAGATGATATGTTCAACATTCTCGATAAATACGGGTTAAGAAGGGAGCTGGGGCCGGGAGATGAGCTTCGGGTCGGGGAGCGGAGATACGACATCGGCCCAAGCGTGCAGACCGAAAGGACTATTCTCAACACAATATCTCGTGAAAGCGCGTCATATGCGCAAAAACTGAATGAACGGAAAATGTATATCACGGGGTTAATTCCGCACTCGCCAATTTATAATACTGTCAACGATATTATGCCATCGGCACTAGATACTATTCTTACCCCATTATCCCGTGAAGCGTCATATGCGAAAAAAATGGGAGTCCATAAAGCATTCGAGACGCTACGCGCAGAAAATCCCGCATACGCAATTCCCAAGCAGGTGGCCGATTTTCTTGACCCCAAAAATCGGTCGGTCAAAACAAGCGCTTTTATGAGGTATGCTGTTGATTATCCGGTAAATGAGTGGAAAATGTATGTCCTGGGACTAAGCCCGCGCTGGGTGGCTTATAACACAGTTGGCAATGTCATGTTCTCGGCGTTGCAAATGATGGACCATCCCCTCCAGGGCGCAAAGGCTTTTTATCGGGCATTCAAGAATGATTGGAAAAGTCAGATTCCTCCGGAAATAAGTAGAACCGGGTTATATGAATCCGAAGGGCGGGTTCCTCGGTCGCTTTTTGAGCGTGCCCGCAACGAGTTGCTTGGGAACGAGCCGAACCATGTGGTGGAGTTTGAATTCGCGGATAAGAAAATCAAGGTGTATGACCGCCAGGCTGACAAGACCAAAAAAATGCTCGCCTGGCTCAATTTTCCCAAAAAGCTTTCTGAAAAAGTGATTGCTCTCAACTCCCAGATTGAAAACTATTTCCGCAACGCATCTTACCTTTATGAGTCCGAGCGCATGGCCCGCATGGAAATGGCCAAGAATGTCGCGGCCAAAGGTGCGGTTATCAACGATGTTATTGAGAGCAAAATGCTCGAGCTTATGAAAGACCCACGCAAGTCAATGGACATCTCCCGCATGGTGGGGGACTGGTTTTTCAATTATTGGGACGCGTCCCGACTCGACAAGCAGATAAAGCGTATCATTCCCTTTTGGATGTGGACCAAGAATATGATTCGGTTCTCGCTCTGGACTTTGCCGATGGAGCATCCCTTAAAATTCAGAACTATAATTCTTCTCAATCAGATAGGGGAAGACTTCTGGCGGGAAGACCTCAAGCGGTGGGGGGTCAACCCGGACGACTTGTCTGATTATCTCCGGGGGAGCGTCCCAATAGGCATAGATAAACGCACCAACAACTTGCTGATGTTCAACACAAAAGGCCCAAACCCGTTTAATACTTTCTATGAAATGAATCTCGAAAAAATACTTTCCTCGGCCAGCCCGGTTCTTAAGGTTATCATTGAGCGAGCCATTCACCGGGAGATTTTCTCTGGCAAGGATTTTGACAGTCCATTTGTTTGGCAGCAGGGGGGCACTGGACGGAAATTCATGCTGGGGCCGGACGGACATCCTCACGAAGTCAAAGGGGTGAACCCACCGTTGTTTGAACATATCGGCAGGCAGATTCCCCAGTATCAGCTGCTGACCAAGATGTTGCTGGCCATGAAATACGGCGGAATCCCCCAGACTTATTCAACTATGAGTCTGCCAGATGTGTGGAATCCAGCGTTTGTCAAGCCTGCGAAAGAGCCGAGTCAGGCGCCAAGGTCAATCATACCAAGTATCTCCGGTTTTATGGGGCTTCCCGTATCCGAAGTTTCGCTTAACAGGCAGCAACCCAAGACGCAGAAGGTAATTCGGAGGGGATTGTATAATCAACTGAAAAAAGTAGCTCTTAAACAAACTCAAGGAGGTTCCTAATGACCTTAACTTACACACAGGAATTTTTTACGCTGGGAGACGAGGCTACTCCGGTGAGTGGCACCAGCTACGATGCCCTGCTCTCCACGGCTCAATATGCGGGCGGGATGCCAATTTGGTCTCCACGCGAACGGCGGGTGCATGTTTTGGCTTGCAACCCCGTCTGGCAGTCCGGGCTGGTGAAGACAACTATTACCGAGGCAGCTACATCGGATGTTATTTACCTGACTCCGCCAATTGACTGTGGCCCTTATTTTTATAAAGTGCTGTTCATGCTCAAGGACGCCACCAAACAGCTGAATACGGCAGCGAACCTGGTGGTCTGGACCGGGAACACGCTGAAAGACGACTCCGTAATCGGGAAAATTATTGATAACACCTCGGGGAGTTTCATGGCTCTACCGGTTCAGTCTTCGGTGAGCAGCATGGGCTTCAAGCTGATTGCCGACGGCACAGACGCCAACGCTTATCATATCACACTGGCTGGCCCGGAGATGTTCAGCGATTTCCCGTTGCAAAGATACTTCCAGTTGGTATTTACCGTGGCGTCTGCCATATCCGCAAAAACCATTCTCAACCGGGTCGTGGGATGGTATTTAACTTGAATAAGGGAGGTGTCCGATGACGGCTACATACACGATAAGTCCGGTCTTTGCCGATTTTCCCCAGCCGGATTTCGAGCCACGCAAAAGAAACAAAGAAGGGATGCTTGACCGGGTATATGATAGTGGCCTGATAACTGTCTCTGCGACCAATTGGGTGGCAGGCGACTACATCCCCCTGACCCATCCCATCAAGACGCTTGGGCTGAAAAAGATAGCCATCTATTCAACCGAGGCTTTGGTGGATACCGGCGGTGATAGCTTTCTTTTCGGAGATAATAATCTCCTTATGAGAATGGGCTGTAAGCTGACCACGACCGGGGAGATAGACAACACCGACTTTTATCAGATTAAGCAGGCGCTCACCACTATAGGCACGGCAATGGGGAATAAAATGGTCCAATGCACCGCCTTCCAGGGAGACCCCACATACCGAAGCCACCTGGTTGTGGTTGGTTCAGAAATGCAAAGTGATGTGCCCCTTACTCCTTATGTCCAGCTCATACTACAACCGTCTACCGGGTATTACGCCGACCAGAATTTCTATACCCGTGTTTTCGGCTGGTATTTGGGGGAGGGCTAAAATGGACAAGATTTTCGAGTGGGTTTTGGGCATAACCACCTCCATCCTGTTTTTCTTGATTGGACTGATTTACCGCCATCAGATAAAAGCCCTTGACGAAAAGGTGGAATCTATGCTATGTGATGAAAAGCATCGGGAGATTGGGCGGAGGTTGGAGAGGCTAGAGGATAAGGCTGACCAGACTTTGGCGAGTTTGAACCGAATTGAGGGCAGGCTCAAGGAAAACAAATGAAGACAATAATTATCGACCCAGGACATGGAGGAGACGACCCGGGGGCAACGGGTAATCTCGCCTCTACGGTCATTAAGGAAAAAGACCTCAACTTGAAGATAGGCCTCCTGACTAAGAGCTTCCTCATTGATGCCAACTATGATGTATACATGACTCGATACATAGACACCTGGGTTTCGCTTAGCGCACGGGCCAAGCTAAGCAATGAGCATCATGCCGATTTTTTCCTGTCTATTCACTGCGATGCCGACCCGGAGAAAAAGGGGAGGGGCTTTACAGTTTATTATTTTTCGGAGAAGGGTCGCGAGTGGGCAGAGAAATTAGCAAGCGGCCTGGCAGGACTCCCTCTTCACAATCGCGGAATCGCGTTTGGCAACTTCCAGGTGTTGCGGGAGACCAAGTGCCCGGCGATTTTGCTTGAGTGTGGATTTATGACCAACGGGGAAGACCTGACCTGGCTCTCTCGGGCGACAAACCAGATGGCCCTGGCTAGGGCCATTACCAACGCGATAAAGAAATTTTTATGAAAATGGAAGGGAATTCCCAGGAAGAACGGAAACGGGGCAAGGTTCAAGAGAAAAAGCTCCTGATGGTGATGTTTCTCTGGCTTTGCCTGGTCTATTTTGTGAAAGAGGACGCGCCTCGCGAATTCCTCCAGAGCTGTGTGTGGGCATTCTCGGTCTTGACCTTTGCCACTTTTTTTATGCGAGAAATAATGAAGCCCGGAGGCAACCTGGGAGAGATTCTGAAAAGTTGGCTAAAAAAATAGTTGACAAACGAAATCTTCTTTGATATAATCTAGGATAGGAGATAAATTTGGAAAAAGAGGGTGGTGAAAAGTTTTTCCCAAAATCCGGCGGCGGGGTCTGGGTTTCTGGGCGCAACCGCCCCCCTCGGTTGGCCTATTGCCCCTCTCCCTCTTTTCCCAGGCCCCTCGCCGGAAAATTAAAATGAGATTCAAAGAAGTTTGTGAAGCGGAACTCCGCAAGGGACAGAAAAGGCACGGGACTGATTTTTCTGCCGAGGCAATTTCTGCGCGAGGCGAATCTGTTTATGGTTGCATCCAGAAAGAGGCCGCCGGAATATGGCTCTACGCCTCACTGCTTGGCTGGCGTGGTCTCTGGCTTCGCTTTTTGGCACGGCTCATTTTTCTTCTAACTACCCCTCTTTTCCCAACCAGGGCATTCATTCGGAATACCGGCACGGCCAACTGGCACACCTTTCGGGAAATACCGGCGTGGAAGGCGCGATTCATATGTGCTTATTACAAAATAAAAAAAATTTTGTAGGAGGTGAATATGAAAATTTTCTTATTCAGTAAGCCAGATTGCCCGGGTTGTGTCCGAGCAAAAACAAACTTGAGACAGCTTGGCGTCAAGTTCGAGGAGGTTGACGCTAGCAATGGCGGGATGCCCCTGGCGAGACATTATGGTATTCGTGGAGTCCCGTCCTTGATTCTCCAGCGGCGCGGGGAAGGACGGGAAAATGAATGGTTGCATATAGATGCCGGGCTGTCAAGTGAAAAACTTGAAAAGAGGCTAAGAGAGGCGGGGGTGGCTTTTGAAAAAATTTGTAGTTGACAACAATACGCCCCGTTCTACAGGGGCGGAACCGTTGATGGTTTCCAGGATAAGGAGTCTCCTGGATGCCATGCCACCGGGCCGCCTCATCACCATGCGCGGGTTGGCAGGCAGGCTGGGCTGCTCGGTTTTCACTATTTGGAAGTATTCGGCAGACCCCAGATTGTCAAACCACAAGACTTACGCAGTCCTGAACCGGCAACGGCTAGTGCTTTTCGCTAACCAGAAAACTATCAGCGACTTCAAAAAAGAGCAGGGGGAAAATGGCAAACGAAGAGATTAACCTGGAAGACCTAATCCACCACGAAACCAATGTTGACAAGGAAATTCGGCGACTGCAAAAACAGATTGCAGAGTTTACCAAAAACCGCCGCAAATACCAGATTGTTTACGCTCAAAACCGGACGATAAAATTCGGGCTTATTGGTGATACGCAACTTGGCAGCCTCTACGAGCGACTGGACGCGCTTGATAATTTTTACCGGTTTTGCGCACACGAATCAGTTCGCGATGTATTCCACTGTGGTGATGTCCTGGATGGTTGGCGCGTCTATCGCGGCCAGGAATTCGAGCTTTATGCTATTGGTTATGCGGCACAGAAAAAGGTCTTTCGGGAAAAATACCCCAAAATAAAGGGCATCACCACTCATTTTATCACTGGCAACCACGACGCCAGTCTGAAAAAACTTGCCGGAGTGGATGTTGGACACGACCTAGAAAAAGAGCGTCCTGATTTTCACTTTCTTGGTGAAGACTATGCGGAGATGGTTTTGCGCAACTGTGCCGGGTTTTCCTATAAAATCGCCCTGGTCCATCCGGACGGTGGCACGGCTTACGCGCTTTCCTACCATCCCCAGAAATATATCGAGTCTCTTGCAGGCGGGACCAAGCCAAACCTGGTGGCATTTGGGCATTACCACAAAGCCGAGCTGATTCCCGAATATAGAAATGTGGTTGGCATCCAGGTCGGGACTTTTCAGAGCCAGACCCCATTCATGAAACGGCGGGGAGTCGCAGCTCATATCGGAGGCTGGATAGTCGAGGTTATGCCCGAGGGACGGCTTACGAGCAGGGTGCGCGCCGAATGGGTTAGTTTTTATGAACCACAAAACTAGGAGAGAAAAATGAATCTCAAAAAATTGACAATCATTACAGGCGGGATAATTATCCTAATTCTGCTGTCTTCCTTTGTGGCGTGGATAAACGACTTGAGCAGGTCTAATCGCTTGCTTGAGGGCGAAAAAATTCGGCTGGAAAAAGAGGTGTCTAACGCCAAAAAGGAAAACGACCAGCTAAAAAAATCTCTGAACGAAGCCAACAAAGTCGTTGTTGTTTACAAACCTCGTCCTGGTCATGCCGAGCCAATTAAACCCGAAAATTTATCCCTACAAGCGAGTGATTCAGCGGAAACCTGGCATTTTAAATACCCACCTGGGGTTCTCTCTGCAGATACGCTCATTGCCCGGGCATCCGCACCATGGAAAAAGACTGCCGAGGATTGCCTAAAAGCCAAGAGAGAGTCTCCCCGGTTTTTCAGGAAGGCCCAAAAGTTTGACTTTCTGGCAGGAGTGGGATTTTCATTTTACAAAGGCCAACTTGTATATTCCCCCATTGAATTCGGTGGCACGAAATTCAGCGTAGCCCCATTCATATCCGGGGATGTCCGCTTTAATCAAATGGGGGGAATTACCGGAAGCGCCTGGGGTGGATTGAAAATATCTACCTCCTTGGGCAGGTAATTTTTTCCAGAAAAAAATTCGCATAGTGCGAAAATTTTTCCAAAAAGATGGGGAGTTGTAAACCAGCCACCATCATAACTATTTGATAATTATATTTAATTTATTTTGTTTGTTTTTGGCATAAATTTCGCAAGATATGGGCATTAGGAAAGTGAGGTGGGATAATGAAAAAGAAAATAACTTGGCCGGATGTTGAACGGCTCGGAGTTTCTGCGTCCCTGCGCAAATACCGAGCAATGATTTCCGAGAACCAGCACACCACGGCAAAACTTTATGGCGTATCCCCTAAAGCCTACTGCAATTGGGAAGAGGAAAAGACCAAGCCCAGCTTGTCGAGCCAACGGAAAATTTTAGCATACTGGATTAAGGTGGGGTTCAACCCGGAAACGGGGGAAGAATTATGCAGATAAAAAAGGCGCAATTTAATCTCCCGTTTTTGAAAATTGCTCTTATGGGCCAGGCGGGGGCTGGAAAAACACTCACCGCATTGAAGCTGGCAGATGGGTTGAAGGGTGAAAAACGCATCCTGGTCATCGACACCGACCCCATACCCGGCTCGGAGGCTTACGCCTTACCGCAGGGCAAGTTCGATTTCGATATATTTAGGCCGGAGTCTGTTTCAGATTTGATTGACGCCATTCCCGAAATTGACCTCAATAAATACGGTGTTTTGGTGCTGGACACAATTACATGGGTCTGGCGTAAAGTCCAGGACGCGGACAGCCTCAAGCGCACATCTATCGGAAAGCCACAATTCGGGGAGTGGCAATTCATTAAGAGAACCTATCGGGATGTTCTTATGCCCCTTGCCACTATGCCTATCCATGCTATTATCACAGGAAGAGAGGGGAAAGAATATGCGCAAAGCACAAACGACAAGGGCCAGCAGGAATTGACACAAGTGGGTGTGAGGATGTTGGCAGAAGCCGAAACGCCTTATGAGTTCAATCTTTGGATTGCGCTCAAGCAAGTCAGGCAGAGTTTGGACGAGCGGGTGCCACAAACCCATCTCGCGGAAATCCTGCGCGATAGAACTGGTATTCTAAGCGGGCAGATATTCGAGAACCTGGATATTGACGACCTGAAGCCTATAATTCAGGTTTTAACCAGGGGTGGGGTGGGGGAGATAGTTAATGAGACAGATGAGGCGATAAAAAATCTGGAAATTTTCGAGAGAGATAAAGTTAAACTTGAAAAGGCCGAACAGAAAAGCGCGGCTCTCCGCATGGAGTTTGAGGCAAAATTTTATAAAGCAAAGAGTCTTGACGAGCTGGCCGAATATGGGCTGCAATTAGGGAAGTCAAGCAGGTCCTTGACCGAAAAAGACCGAGAGGTGCTGAAAAACCTTTATGAGGTTCTGATGACTTCTCTCAAAAACGAGAAGGAGGGTGTTAAATGACTCCAATTTTTGAAGGCCGGGTAATTGACGACAGTAAGCCGTCTAATTTTCTTCTCCTACCTGATGGTGAATATCGCGTGAAAATTTTGGAAATTTTGCCCAAGCCTACCAGGGCAGGGGACGAGATGTGGCGGGTAAAATATGAGGTATTGGGGAAAGGGAAAATCATCTATGACAATGTTGTCTGGAGCGAAAGGGGTGCAGCTGGTAAAAGGCTGAAACAATTCCTTAAATGCTTTGGCTTGTATCATGAGGAAAAATTTGAATATAAACCCTTTATGTTTATGGGCAAGGAAGCGACTGTTTTTCTGACGAGCGAGGTTTCTCAACAGGGCAAGTGGGCGGGGAAAACCTTTAACAAGATTCCTTTTGACGGCTATTACACCTATTCAAGGGAGAAGGATGAAGATATTCCTTTTTAAGAAAAATAGCCAGATGTCGGCAATGCTCCCTGGGGTAGCGGGTTTTCCATCCGCATTGGGCGGACGGTCCTCCTTTTACCGCTACCCTGGGGGGCTTAAAGAAGGAGAGGGATATGTGGAAAGATATTTTTGGCGTGTCTCATGAGGAAGAGTCCGACTATCGCACCCGCTACGGACTAGGTGAGGAAAAAAAGTCTAGCAAGGCATACCCACCGCCAACGATACCATTCAAAAGCATTTATGCTTTTCTTCTGTCGCACGAAGGCTGTAGTGGGCTAAATGACCTAGCTAAAGCATTCCAAAAGTCTCCAAGAAAAATCAGGAAGCTAATTCAAGAGGAAATCAATAATGGGGCGTTAATAGGCTCCCGCTCTGACCAGGGTGGTGGATACTTCGCCATTACAACAGAGGAGCAGCTCGGGGTGGCAACAGCTGAACTCCGGAGCCGGGCTAGAGAGCTTTTTGCCAGGGCAGACGCCCTGGAGAAAAATTGGCGCAAAAACAATTACCCTGACGATAATAACCCCAAACTGTTTGTTAGCAGCTTTTTTCCTCGCACGAACCTTGTTGATTATGTGAAGAAAATTCTGGGGGCGAAAAATGCATAGGGATGTTGACAGCCGGATTTGGGGAGACCAAAAGTTCAGAAAGCTTAGCCATTCTGGGAAATTGGTCTGGTTCTATCTCCTAACTGGGCCTCAAACAATGTCTCTGCCAGGTATTTTTGAGGCTGGAGAGGCGCGAATGGCCGAAGACCTGGAAATGACCCTTGAATTATTCAGGGAGTCGTTCCGTGAGGTATTTCAGCTTGGCCTGGTTATGGTTGATTGGAAGGCCCGCGTGGTGGTGATTCCGAACGCTCCAAAGTATAACCCGCCACACAACCCCAACATCTTAAAATCCTGGGCTAAGCAGTTCGATGTCATCCCGGAGTGTGAGCTGAAAAATAAATATTATCAAATACTTAAATCATTTATAGAATCATTAGGGGAATCATTTGCCAAATCATTCCGGGAATCATTCCCGAAACCAACCCCGAATCATTCCCAAAACCAACCTGAAATCATTCCCGAAACCATCCCGGAATCATTCCCGAAACCAACCCCGAATCATTCCCCAAACCAACTCGAAACCATTCCCGAAACCATCCCGGAATCATTTCCTATTGGTCCCAATCCCAATCCAGGTCCCAATCCTGGTCCAGGTCCCAATCCTGGTCCAGGTCCCAATCCTGGTCCAGGTCCCAATCCCAATCCAGGTCCCAATCCTGGTCCAGGTCCCAATCCCAATCCCAGTCTTAAAAGACATGCGCTGGACAAGCCAGCGCGTGTGCAAAAAACCAATCCAGATATAAAAATCTTCATTGACTATTTCTTCCAGGAGTATCAAAAATTCTTTGGGCGAAAATATGTGGTCGCGAACGGGAAAGATGGAGAGGCGGTTAAGCGTGCTCTTCAAACCCTAACCCTTGATGAGCTTAAATCAATGCTTCCTGAATTTTTCAACGACCCGCTTGACTGGATGGGTGAAAAACCCAACCGGACAATTTCGGTTTTTGTCAGCCAAATAAATCGCTACGGGCTTAACAACGAAAAAATCAGCGCAAAAACCAGGCAACAATTACAGGGACTTGCGGATTGGTATGCCAAAGGAGAGAAAAAATGACACGCGCGGAGTTTGCAGAAATATTTGCGGAACTTTGTGTGGCCTTTGGTGTATCCCCCAGTGTTGAGCAGACAGAACTTTATTTCAAGTTTTTGTCTCGCTTCCCCCTTGACCAGTTCCGGTCGGCTGTTCATAGAGTTATCGAGACCGAAAAGGGATATGGTCGCCTGCCAGAAATATCAGTTATACTGAAACAATTCCAACCTTCTCTCCATAGCCTAGCCCTAAACAAATGGGCACGGGTTTTGGAGTTAAGAGAGCATTCAATAGCACATGAGCAGGATTATGACCCGGAAATCGGAACTATATTTCATACACCATTAGAAGTAAAAAACGACCCATTGCTAGACAAGGCAATACGCGTCTGTGGTGGGTGGCAGAAGTTTTGTTCAATAACACTGGATAAATTTGACCAAAAGACTTTTATCGATTCAATTTGTTCGTCTCTGGAAACAGAACCAGATAAGTGGAGTCTTCTTGCGCCCACAACCAAAACATTTTGCCCACCAGAGAAATCGTTGCCTACAAGCCTTAAAAAAGATGGGGGGGTAAAATGAAATTCTACAAATACACCAACCTCAAAGAAGTCCATCAGGGTCTTAAATACCATACCGGACTGAATATAGACATTCTACCCTTCAACCCCACAGGGGATTGTAAGCCTGGGGGTATCTATTTTGCCCGAGAAGATATTTTAGCATTCATAGATTATCCTGGTTGGATTAGAGAAGTGAAGCTCCCAAAAGGGGAGCCTATTTACAAGAACCCCGGCAATCCCCAAAAATGGAAGGCTCACCGGGTCATACTCGGCCCTCGTAAGCCAGTGAATGCCAAGACAATCAAGGCGCTTATTGCCGAAGGTGCGGATGTTCACGCCAATAACGACAATGCCCTACGCTTGGCAGCTGAAAAGGGACGCCTAGATATAGTCCGTGTTCTGCTCGCTGCCGGCGCCAATGTCCACGCTAATAATGACTATGCTCTGTGTTTCGCGAGCGCATATGGGCACTTGGCAGTAGTTCGTATTCTGCTCGCTACTGGGGCTGATATTCACGCCAATAATGACCTTGCTCTGCGTAGGGCTGCCACGCATGGGCATCTAGGGATAGTCAAAACCCTACTCGCCGCTGGCGCCAATGTCCATGCTGGTAATGACTCTGCCCTATGCTGCGCGAGCACATATGGGCACTCGGCAGTAGTCCGCACCTTGCTCAAGGCCGGTGCGGATGTCAACGCTTGCGATGCAGATGCCCTACTCCAGGCCTCTATGGCTGGCCATCTGGATGTGGTGCGCGCCTTACTGGGGGCGGGAGCAGATGTGCACGCGCACGACGACCGAGCACTGCGCGAGGCTGCCTGGGCTGGCCACCTGGCTGTGGTGCGCGAGCTGCTCGAGGCTGGTGCCGATGTCCACGCTTGCAATGACATGGCTCTGCGCATGGCTGCTGATAAGGGCCATACGGATGTGGTCCAAGCACTGGAGCGGGCCGCTGGTGAGGAACAAAACTAAAATCATCAAAGGATGCTAAAATGACCCAGGAGCAAAAAACGGATTGGGATGAAATTTTGTGGGCTTCTGTGCGTGAGAGGATTGCCGAGATTCAACAGCGCTTGGCTGAGCTGGACCACGAGATGGACAGGCAGTGTGCTTATGGTCTGGAGGACAGTTGGTTTGATATGTATCATGAGAAATACGATTTGGAGCGGGAGCTGCGGTCACTTGAGAGCCTGATAAATGAGCCAGTGCTGAGTGATGAGGATGGGGACGACTAACCCGAAAAGGGGGCTAAAATGAGCAGAGCCAGGAAAGGAAAGAGACAATAATGGGTAAAAGAAGAATCAAACATAGGAGAGTGGTTATTTATCTTGACACCCCTGGCGGCCGTAAATGTGGTGAGAGTAGTGCTACCAGCCTGGCCGAAGCCGAGCGGAATCTTAAGATAGCAGAGGAAGAGTTGAAGCAAGCAGAGCGTGCTCAAAGGTTTGGTCTAAACAAGGATGGATTCGGAAGCACCCGACCTCTAGATATTGCGGTCAGCCAGTTAGCGGATAGCGCGCATGATTACCGCATTGTGGCTGCGCTCGCGGTCTATGGTGAAAAAGAGGTTGATGTGCGTGATGCCATCCGCGAATACATCCTTTGGGATGGTCGTGAGCCGAGTGAATGGCGATATACAGAGGCATATCTGCAGGTGCAGGCGGCCCGAGCTGTGTGGGAATTATTTACAAATGGTTACACAGATATACGCCGCACATATCCGGATGCGTTTATACAGTGATGTTCAACAAAAGGAGGGGAGGAAATGAAATTCTATAAATATACTAACCGTAAAGAAGTTCATCATGGTCTTAAATATCATACCGGATTGAATGTGGATATTTTACCCTTTAATCCCAGAGGTAATTGCGGGCCTGGTGGTATTTATTTTGCCCGGAAAGATATTTTGGCGTTTATTGATTATCCTGGCTGGATTAGAGAAGTGAAGCTCCCAAAAGGGGAGCCTATTTACAAGAACCCCGGCAATCCCCAAAAATGGAAGGCTCACCGGGTCATTCTTGGCCCTCGTAAGCCAGTGAACGCCAAGACCATCAAGGCGCTCATCGTTAAAGGTGCGAATATTCATGTCTACGAAGATTGGCCCTTGCGTATGGCAAGTGCGCGTGGACTCTTGGCAATAGTTCGGGTTTTAATCGCAAAAGGCGCCAATGTCCATGCATGCAACGACGAAGCCCTACACATGGCTAGTGCTAACGGACATTTGGCAATTGTCCGGGAACTGATTAAGGCTGGCGCCAATGTCCATGCTGGTAATGATTATGCTTTGCGCATGGCAAGCAAATATGGTCGTTTGGCTGTGGTTAAGACTCTACTAAAAGCTGGGGCCAATATTCATGCTTGCAGTGATTATGCTTTGCGCTTGGCCTGCACATATGGACACGCGAATGTGGCCCGAGTTTTAATCGCAGCTGGAGCTAATATTCACGCTGGTGATGATTATGCCTTAGACATGGCAAGCACATATGGGCACTTATCAGTAATTCGCGTTTTGCTTAAGACCTGGGGGAATATCAAAGATAGCAACAGTTATGCTATATACAGAGCCATTGAAAAAGGACACGGTGCGGTGATAGAGGAATTGAAGCAAGCATTAACAAGACAAAAGTATAACCCAAAAAAGAAGGAGAAGAAATGAAGATAGACAAAACCATTCAGTTTATTTTGCTAGTCGCGATTCTTCTTGTGTCCATTGAAATTGGGATGCAAATCCAAGCATGGCTTGACAAAAAGCAATGCGAGCATCGAGAGGAAATCGGATATGAGGAGATATTTAGATGACCATTGAATTCCTGGTGATGGGAGTTCCCGCTCCCGCTGTGCGTAAGAATTTCAAAAAACCCTGGCAGTGGAAAAGGGCGCTGGAGAACCCCGGCAGCAGTTTGGCCAAAGAATTCTCGTGGCGGAATAAGGTGGTTCTCGCTGCCCGTCCCTTGAAAAAAGCTCTTACATCGCTATCATTCCCGATATCGGTTTCAATGGTTTTTTGGTTCCCAAAAATCCCCAGGCGCATAGATGGAGACAACCTTTTTAAGGCGACATTAGACGCGCTTGTTTATGACGGGCTTCTTCCTGGCGATTCTTGTGATATAGTTCAAGCAGGAATGTTTTATGTTTTTGAATCAGAGGAGCCACGGGCTAAAATTAAAATCAGCGAAACAAAAGGGGCAGTAATGCCAAAGGAGGAAAAATGAAAAACATAGTGAGCAGGAGGCTCGTTTGGGCTGCGACGGTTTTTATTATTGCGGGTTTATCTGCCTGCGGGTTTTTTCTAGCTGGATTTTTCTGGCCACATCAGCCCAATAATACTCGCTCCCAGACACACGGCCAACTCATGGAGCATTTTATTCAAATTCCAGTGGCCGCGCTCAATCAATCCTGCATTATTGATTCCCAAGTTTGCTATTGTTATGATTATCTGATAGATATTTGCGGGAAGGAAAAACAAATCCCTGGACGGCGGGAACCATGAAGGTTTTATCTCTTTTCAGTGGCATTGGCGGGTTTGACCTGGCCGCCACAAAGATGGGCTGGGAGGTGGTTGGCCAGGTTGAGAACAACCCGTTCTGCCAAAAAGTCCTTGAAAAGCATTGGCCAGATGTAAAGCGCATGGAGGATATTCACGATGTCAAGGGAAACGAGTTCGGACCAATTGACCTTATATGCGGGGGACCCCCCTGCCAGCCAATCAGTTTTGCCGGGAAGCGAAGGGGCGAGGCAGATGACCGTTGGCTCTGGCCAGAAGCTCTTAGAATTATGTTCGTGCTCAAACCGCGTTGGGCCGTGTGGGAAAACCCTGTTGGAATACTTAGTCAGGACGGGGGAATTCCATTCGAATCTCTGTGTGCTCGAATGGAGAGTAAAGGCTACGAAGTCCAACCGTTTATTATTCCAGCTGCGGCCATTGGTGCGATGCACATACGGGACAGGGTTTGGATTATCGCCAACCAGTGCAGCGGGAACCTCAAGCAACACGGGATTGGTGAATCAAATCGCCATACTAAGAACCCCGACAGCAACGGAGGGTATGGGTGGGACAAGGGATTTGCGTCGGGTGAAGAAAATGGGGTGGAATCCCAGGGTCAGATTGCGGGACCAGGTTATGCTAATTGGCCTGCGATTGCAACCCGCCTTTGTGGAATGGATGATGGGCTTCCCGTTAGGATGGACGGATTTGAACTCACCAAGTCACAGCATCGGAGGGAACGGCTGAAGGCACTTGGGAACGCCGTGGTCCCCCGGGTGGTTTTCGAAATTTTCAGGGCGATTGAATTTTGCGAGAGAGTTTGGGTTGCGTTGGGGCAACCAGAATGAGACAGGAGGGATGTAATAAGAGAATGATTCCCTGTGCAAAAGAGTGCCAAGACCCGAACTGGCTTGTTTTGGCCGCCCGTGTTCAAGAAATGAGCGGAGGGTATGCCCCTATACCCAGGAGAGGCGTGCCCCCCAAGCTGAAAAAAATAACAGCAGCGGAACTCTTGAAAAAATTCCCTGGTGGGTATAGAATAGGGTTGAGCTGATGCCCATTTATGAATACGAGTGCGACTACTGCGGAAATCGTATGGAGCGGGTTTTCTCAATTTCCGCCCGCCCCTCTAGAATAGATTGCGACAATCCCACTTGCAGAAACCGCAAGAGCGCGCGGCTAATTATCAGCCGGAGTTTTTTCCGGCTATGTGGGCAGGGCTGGGCCAAAGATAATTATGCGAAAGGGAAAAAATAATGGACACCAAAACACCAGCGCCCAGTTTTGTTCTTTCGGTTCTTTGTTATAATCAGCTGGATAAAACTAAATCTTGTATTGAGTCCATTCTTAAATTTACTGGGGGTAATTTTAGGCTTCACATTTGGGATAATGCCTCTCGCAGGGATACCTATCAATACCTGGACAGCCTGAAAGACCGGGATTGCCGGATTGTCATTACCCACAGCCCCCGAAATGTCGGCTTCATTCTTGCACACAACTGTGTTTTTGAAAGATACCGGTATAGTTGCGAATATTTTGTGTGCCTAAACAATGACTTGGTGATAAAAGAGCCGGACTGGAACCTCCGCATGGCCGATACACTCGAGCAACACGGATGGTCGGCGGTTGGAGCCAAACAGAAATTCATGTTCAATAATAAATTTGCGGGAATAACCCGACTGTCATCCCGGCTGGATTATGTTGACGGCTCGCTGCTGATGGTCAAGTGCCACGATTTGAATTTCCTGCCAACGCTTTTTGATGAGAAATATTTGAAACACATCTATTACGAAGACGGGGATTTGAGCCTGCGATTGAAAAACGCGGGGTTGGAGATAGGCGAAGTGGATGTGGCCGTTGAACATGAGGTCGCTTCCACAACCAGCAGAGAAAAAATATGGATAGACCTGGAAGCCGCCCAGCTCAATAATCAGGCGGTAATGTGCGATAGGTGGAGCATTCCCCGTTTTGAGGGACGCCCTCTGAAAATACTTGTGAATCGTCCATACGCCCTCGGGGATGTCCTCTGTGTAGAACCCATTTTGCGGGAGTTGCTTTATAAATATCCTGCTAGCGAAATAACTGTGCGGACGCTGGTTCCCGAGGTGCTGAAATATAACGGCCTTCCTCTAAAATTTAATTACAATTCGGAAGGCGCTTTTCTGTGGGACAAGGTTATTGACCTTACGCTCGCATATGAGAGTCGTCCCCATATGCATTTAGTTGACGCCTATGCTGCCAAAGCGGGGGTTGTTTTATCGGATAAAGTGCCTCGGTTTTCGCCTGATATAGTTTGGCCTGGCGAGAAAACCTTCCGGGTTTTGGTCTGTGCCGATGCTAGCTGGCCTTCTCGCTCTTGGGATAAGCAGAAATGGATAGAAGTGGCCTCGGAAATCAAGGCGAACGGGAACGATGTGATAGAAATAGGCCGCCAGGGAAGTGGCCTGGGGGTGGGAGAAAACCTTGTTGGTAAATTCCAGTATCCGGGTGGCTTGCGCGATTTAGCTAAACTGATGACCACTGCCGACATTTTTCTGGGCATAGACGGTTTTCTAATGCATCTGGCCCAGGCGGTCGGGTTGCCGGTGCTGGTGCTTTTCGGGTGTGTTTATCCGGGTTATCGCATCCACGACTGGAGCAAGGCTAAAGTTGTCTGGCTAACCCAGGAACAAATCCCTTGTGCTGGTTGCCACCATTTTCGGGATGCGCCCTCTACTTATTGTCAATGCCCGGGAGATAACGATTGTATGAAAAACATAACAGTAGATATGGTTCTGGATTCCTTTTTCAATAGAGATTTTGGGGAAAAACCCCCGCTCCACATACGCCCGTGGCTGGGGTATATGAAATGAATATCCAGGAGTTGCTGGAAAAACGGGCCAAGCAGGTGTCGGACATCAACGAGCATCTTTATTTTCTCAAGGATTTTGTGAATAGCAATCAAGTGAAAGAGATTGTTGAGTTTGGGGTTAGGGATGGGAATAGCACCATCGCTTTTCTCTCTTCCGATTGCAAGTCCCTGGTATCGGTGGATTTAGTTAGAGACCCTCGCTTGCAGGAAGTTTGTGATGCTTATAAGGAGGGTGGCTGTCCGGAGTGGTCGTTCATCGAGGCAGATGACCTGGATATTCCACCAGTGTCCTGCGACCTGCTATTTATCGATTCCAACCATACTTACAAGCATTTGAAGGCCGAACTCGCCAGACATGCGAGTGGTGTTCGGAGATTCATCGCTTTACATGACACTACAACTTTTTGGGATTGGGATGCGTTTCGGAGCGAAATAGGCATAGGTCGGGCGATTATGGAGTTCCTTCGGGAGCATAAGGAGTGGAAGACCCTGCTCCGGTTTTACAATAACAATGGACTGATGGTTCTTGCAAAATATGCCTAATATATTAGGCACAAAAAGAGAGGAGGCTTGAAATGAAATATTCGGTTATTATTCCAACAGTTAACAATATTTCCTGCGTAATGCAGCTGGCTGACAGCCTGGAAAACGCTATGTGCCCTGAAAGCGAATATATTTTCGTGGTGCATCCTTCTAATGATGGCACCACTGAATATCTGGAGGCGCTTAAATGGCCAATAGTTATTAAAAGCGACCGGAATACTGGCTGGGTTGGGGGAATTAACCTGGGAATACGCGAGGCAAAGGGGAAATTCCTGGTATTGCTCAATGACGACACTCTGGTCGGTGTAGACTGGCTGGACCGGCTTAGTGGGGCAATGGCAAGGCTGGAGAAGAAATATCCTGGTATCAGATGCGGAATATCCGGGCCTTTGTGCAATTATGTAGGTAGTGAGCTTCAAAGAGACCATCGTTTCCAAATTCCCAAGCCCACCCGCGAGCAGGTTTCCAGCTATTCATTGAGCCTGACCGACACCTCTGTGGAGAGCGTGGGGTTTGTCAGTGGGGTATGTATGATGATACATCGGGAGTTGTATTGGAAACTGATTGACCCCACCAGCAGGGAGTTGCTTGACCCCAGGTTTGCACCCGGGGGATACGATGACAATGACCTTTGCGTGCGAGCGCAACGGGCTGGTTTCCGGGCTACTATCGCCAGGGATTGTTTTGTCTGGCACCTGGGTGGAGCTACGACGAAAAAGATGGGCCTGTCCCCCGATTACAACGAAAAGGCAGCGGTCTTTGTGGATAAATATCGAGGAGCCAGTGCGCCCCCAGAGACCTTAATTGCGGCCTATCTGGTAAAAATACTTGAAGACGAATCCGACCTGGAAAAAAGCGTGAAACAAGCCACCCAATTCGCAGACGGACTGGCGGTTCTAGTTGACACATGTGGCCAGCCAGAGATTCTTCGGAAGGAGTTCGCATCATGCTTGAAATCCTGGGCTGGGGACAAACCTATCCAGATAGAATTTATCCCACCCGGAGAGCCGTTCAATGAGCGCAATTATCGCAACCGACTCCTGTCCCTGGCAATGCAAATGGGAGCCACCTGGGTGATATGTATAGACGCGGATGAGGTTTTCGAAATGGACCGGGAGGATGCTCTTCGCATGATGCTCACTCCCGACCCCCAAGTTGTCGGGTTTGTTTTTCATTTTTTCAACATTTGGGAGCGGGACCTGGTTCGGGTGGACGGGTTTTGGGGGATACAAAATGATTGCCGTATGTTCCGGGTTATGCCCAACCAGGTCATTACTGGCGGGCATCCAGACACAGGCCTTCATTGCGGGTCAGTCCCTTCCGACCTGCCCAAAGATTGGCTGAAAACGACTAATATCCGGGTTATCCATTCGGGTTTTGCCACTCCCCAGAAACGGGCCGCTAAACTCGCCTGGTATGAGGAGCGAGACCCGGGCGGGAAATACGGTGCGGAGAGATATGACTCTCTTGCAGACGCGGTGGTCACCCTGCAACCACTTGGACCCCGTATGCGCCTGACCTTGGGAGTCATCGCTAGGCAAGAAGAGGCAAATATAGACGCCTTTTTCCTCAATTCGTCATATCATTTTGACCAGATTGTAGCATTGGCAAATAACTGCGTAGACAAGACCGAAGAGCGCTTATCGGTTTGGGCGAGCAAGCCAGTTATATCCTCTGGACGCGTTTCTTTCGGCGAGCTTCGCAACCAGGTTCAGGAAAAAGTTGACCCCGACTCTTGGCTGATTTTTCTCGATGTGGATGAGCGACTTGCCCCTCGTATTCCCATATGCCGGTTAATTCATTCCCCGCGTGTTGAGGCATATGCATTGCCTATAATTAACATTTTGCCTGGTGGAGAGGCCATTTGGCAACCAGCAGCAATCCGGCTGTATCGCCCAGAGTTTGGGCGTTGGGTAGGCTCCGTGCATGAGCATGTCCGCCTGGATGATAAGTCAACAGTAGTGGAGCTGAACCACCCCGAAAAGCAATATTTTATCGCCCATTTTGGCTTTCTCAAACCACGCGAGATAGTTCAAGCCAAGAAAAACAAATACCGGCGATTGCTGCTTGACGAGGTCAAGGCTGACAATCGGAACGCCAGCGCATATTTTTATCTGGGGCTGGACTGTTTTGACCGGGACCAGGTCGCCCCCGGGCTGGATTATATGCGCAAAGCAGAGGAGTTGGGGTCTATCGATGCGAAGCGTTTTTTGGGCAATTGGTATCTGAATGAAGGGATGCGGGAGCTGGAAGAAGTCATCAGGAATACCCCCCAAAATCACCCGGCCTATCCGGTGCTTTATCGCACCCTGGAAGTGCTTAGCCAGGTAGTGCCCCCAGCGCTTGACAAAAGGAGATTTTGATAGTAAAATAATTAAAACGGAAGGAGGTTTTAATGATAAGAAAGGTTAAAGGCGGATATGTGGTGGTGAGCCACAAGGGCAAGCGATTATGCAAACCCACCACCAAGGCGGGCGCGCTTAAGCGGTTGCGCCAGATAGAATATTTCAAGCACCAAAACGGAGGCTGAAAATGAAGATAACCATTACCTCTTCCATGCCATCTTATTCCCTGAAAATAACCCTGACTAACCCGATTACGGGCGTCAAAGATATCGACATGGAGGCACTAAAAGAGCCAGCCCGGATTGTCAGATTGACCCCAAGAATGTTCAAAGAAGCTATTTTGATAACACTTCTTGAGGGTGAATATGACATAAGCGGCCTTCACTTTGCTGGCGAAAACGCTTAATTATCGGGCGGTTATCTTTTTTTTGTCATCCGAGCGTTAATCAAGCATAAAATCATCACTGCCCAGATAAACCCATACATTAAAAACATAGCAGTCATTGTATTCCCTCCTTTTCTATTTTATCGACTGCTTCCCAGAGTTCGTTTTCGGTTGGATGCAGGTATAGCCCAGTCATTGCCAGGCTGGAATGTCGCGCGAACATTTGCGTTAGTTTTATGTTCCCGGTGGCTTTCAGAAAGCGCGTGATGGCAGTATGCCGGGTGCAATGAAAATTGAACGGCGGAATGATGTTGTTATCCCGCTGCCATTTCCGCCAGCTGGCGGTCATCCCCTTTTCGGTCCAGCGTTGCTCCCGGTCTTTGCCGTAATTAGTGCTCGTAAATAGCCATCCCTGTTTTACTCCCGGGCGGTGCTTGGCTAGGTAGTCAGCAGTCTGTCGACGCAGGTCTGGACCCCATCTGACCCCTGCCCATTTTTTCCGCTTACCCAGCACCCGGACAACTGGGCGGACATTCCCATTTTCATCGAGGACATCCTCAATTCGCAAATGCATTATCTCTGACTCCCGCAGGCCAGTTGCCCGGGCGATAAGATAGACCAGGCGCAGCCTCGGCTCGGTGGGCGTAGGGAAATCGTCTGGGAGCACTTTTATTTTTAGCTCCATTATCTACCCCCTCTTACGCTTAACCAAGCCAGCTTGTTCCGCAGGTATCTGCTCCGGCGGCAGTTAGCTATGTCGCATTCATTGCAGGCGGATGGCTTGGGGCAGGTATCAACAAAATTTTCCGCGCCAGTGAGCGGGGCGAAGGCAAAGCGGTCAAAGGCAGTTTCCGCTTCCGGCTCTTCCGGCGGTTTTTCGCGCGCTGGTTTCCCCTCGCATTTTGGGCAGACCTTGACCGTGTCAAACCGGCTAAATCCGCACGCGCAGGTTTTCATTTTCGCACTCCTTTCCAAATAGTTCGCCCTGTTTTGGGATAGTCCCCTGCTTGACAACCTGGATGACCTCATATCCAGGATAGAGCACGGTTTCCTGGATACAAACCAGGCCGCAAGCTTGGCCGCAGACTGGGCATTTTTCAATTTTTTTAAGTTCGTTTGTCTCTGTTTTCATGTTGGCCCTCCTTTTGGTTAGTGGTTAATGTTCTATCCCCTATCCGCGGGCAGGGCATAATCATCGCAAGCATGCACATCAGCGCCAGCCCCCAGCAGGAGATGCATCACATCCAGATAGCCATTTAGCCTCCTTTTCTTTTTTAATGGTTTTTGTTTGCGTATCCCCTAACCACGCGCAGCCCTGGCAGCGAGTAGCTCCCGCACTACCGCCAAGTGGCCCTTATCAGTAGCCATTTGCAGCGCCAGGTCATCGCAGGCATGCACATCTGCCCCGGCCGCGATGAGTGCCTTCACCTCATCCGCCCGCCTGGCAATCCGGGCAAAAGTCTCCATCATCGCACCGTTCCCAATTTTCAGGCCACAATCCGATTTCCGGGACTTCCGCCCCGCAACTGCTGCAAATGATAGGGCAATCGTCCGCTTCATAAAGTCCATCCTTGACAGGATAGATAGTTTGATACTCGATTTTGGTCAGCGGTTCGACTATCCTATTGTTCCGGATTTTTACCCATCTAGCCATTTTAAGCCTCCTTTTTTGGTTAGGGTTTTTGTGCGTATCCCAGTTAGCCGCGAGTGGCCTCCATCGCCACCTGCAGCTCGCGCACCACATCCGCGTGGCCATACTCGGCGGCCCAGCGCAGGGCGCGGTCATCATAAGCATGGACATCAGCGCCCACTCGGAGCAGGGCGCGCACATCGGACAG
>Ga0078972_1004488_pt1 | contig 38041 bp, 56 predicted proteins | sample YelNatPaOPGAMG01_FD_67568 | JGI IMG/M metagenome (GOLD analysis project Ga0078972, IMG submission 67568) | Hot spring thermophilic microbial communities from Obsidian Pool, Yellowstone National Park, USA - OP-RAMG-01 (SPADES assembly) (version 2) | ecosystem: Environmental > Aquatic > Thermal...
TCAACGCTCGGGATATAATTCCCAAGCCCTTTTGCTATACCTGCCGATACCGCACTCGTTACCATATTCTGACCCAAGTTTCCCCCCGAAACCACCGTGTTGAAAGCCCCAGACACGGCACCGGCCGCCATATGAGCTCCCACCGCTGCCGGAAGATTTGTGATGATCTCCTTTCCTCCTTGCTCGACAATAACCCCAGCGGCCCTCAATTCGACTCCAGTATTGTACATTATCCACGCGCTAAATGCCCCCTTCAGGGCCCCTTTCCAGATGTTTTCCCCGAAGATAGCAGCCTCAATGGACCCCTTAATAGCCCCCGCGATTGCCGCTATAAGGTCGTCTATTCCAAACCAGTGCCCCGACGGGTCCGTGTAGATAACCGGGTTATTACGGGCGTAGCTGTATCGGTTCAGGGGTTGGGGATCATCGGGGGCTTGGACAATCGAATCCGGGGAGAGGAATTTGCCGAGAACAGGGTCATAGAGCCTGGCGCCGTAGTTGTAGAACCCCAGCTCGTCATCGTCTTCCTGGTCGGGGGAGGGGTATGGGCCCTGGGAGGACGAAGCGCCGGAGGCAGTGGCCCGGTAGGGCACCCGTTTTTGGTTCAGATTTCAAAGAACGAACGGAACGTAGCTATTCCGTTTGCTCACATTTTACATCGAAAGGCTTCCTTGGGCAAGATTCTGGCCCAACGGATAAGAAAATAGCCTGCCCCTTTTCCTCTCGCCAGTTTCTTAGGGAAGTAAGATAGGAAATTAGCCCTGTTTGACCTCTTTACCTCTTTCCAAATGCGTTATTGCAAGACCTGCCCCCATCGCTTTGTTCCTCAAGTGGTCCCCCTTGGTTGTCAAGAGTCCGCAAACTCAATATTTAAGTCTGACCCCGGATCGTGAGCCCAGATCGTCGCTACTGGCCGGAGAAATCACCCCCTGCATCGATGGAAGAGGGGAACAAAGCGAAAAACGGGACGAAGTCTTTTTCAAACCCCGATCGAGAAAGGTGGCTGAATTCCTCGAAGCGAGGAACCTCTACCGGGCAAAGGTCTTGATGGTACCATTCCCCCCATGGCGCGCAAGAACGAAGAACCTTTTTTCAACGTCATCCTGGACAGCATCGCTGACGGCGTCTTCACCGCCGATCAAGAAGGCCGTATCACCTTCATGAACAAGGCGGGGCAAGAAATCACCGGTTTTTCAAGTCGAGAGGCCATCGGGCACTACAGTTTCGACATTTTTCGAGTGGGGCATCTGCCCCAGACCCGTTGCGTCCTCAAAGAAACGCTTCGAACCAAGAGAGAGATCACAAACCTCTCTGTAGCGATTCTCCGTAAGGACGGTAAGAAAATCCCCGTCAGCATCCGTACCGCAGTCCTCCGAAACACCCCCTCTTCAACATCCTTCCAAACATTACCGAGAGCGACAGCACGGTCTTGATCCAAGGCCCGAGCGGCGAAAGAATTGGGCCTTAGACGGAGGACCCCTTGGAGGAAGATGAAGCGATACGGTCTTGTACGTTCCAATAATGATACGGATATGTTTCAATGGTTGCATTTATGAAACAGTTCGATAGGAACCCTTCCTGTTTTCTTCTCCTTGGAAATTTTCTAATATGCCGAATTGAATGGGTTTTTTAAATCTTTGCCGGTCTGGTATGGTATTTGCTGAGTGAAGATGTGTTCCCTTTGAGCTGGATGGAGCGGTTGAGGAAAGGGCAAGCCCGATGCGGTGAAAGCTTTTTCGAAACCCATAGCAGGCCAAGGATATGAAACTGGCTATTCCTGTTTTCCGAGATCGCGTTTCACCTCGATTCGACTTTTCACCCGAAATCTGGATCGTCGAGGTGGAAAAGGGGGAGGTCATAGGAAAAGAGAGAATCCCCACCCAGAACCTCAGCCTTCTTCAGCGCCTCGAACAAGTCACCGCCAACGGCGTCGAGAAGGTCATTTGCGGCGGGATCGACGGGTTTTGTGTAAATCAGTTGGGGGGTAGGGGGATCGAGGTGGTTCAGGATGTGATCGGTGAGGCTGAGGTCGTGCTAACCGATTTCCTCAAGGGAAGGCTCCGCCCTGGTTTTCGATGCGAACGGAAACGAAGACGCCGCTGCCGAGGGAAGGAGGCAGCCTGGAGAAATGAGGGTTGAAAAGAAGGTGTGGGTTTCAGGACCCGCAATTTAAGAAGCGGAGGAGGAAACGTGGATGGCGGAAGAGCGATGCAAAGAAGAGAAAACTTGCGAGAGCTGTGAGGGATCGAGTTCATGTAGCCAGGAGGAGAAGGAGGCCCATGCCCAGAGACGGCTGGAATCGAAACTTTCCCATATCCAACATCGAATCCTGGTCATGAGCGGGAAAGGAGGCGTGGGGAAGAGCACGGTTTCGACCAACCTGGCTGTTGCCTTCACGCTGGATGGCCTCAAGGTCGGGCTTTTGGATGCTGACATCCACGGCCCGAACATCCCCAAGATGCTTGGAATCGAGCGGGAACAGGTGGGAGGGTCTGCTGAGGGAATGATCCCCGTGGAGGTTTTTCCGAATCTGAAGGTCATTTCGATGGCCTTCTTCATTGGAGATCGAGACAATCCAGTCGTCTGGCGCGGACCGCTCAAGCACAGCGCCATCAACCAATTTCTCGGCGAGGTGGAATGGGGGGATCTTGACTTCTTGGTGGTCGACCTCCCTCCCGGGACGGGAGACGAGCCTTTGAGCGTGGCCCATTTGATCAAGGACGTTGACGGCTCCGTGATCGTCACGACGCCTCAGGATGTGGCCCTACTCGATTCTCGAAAGGCGGTCACCTTCAGCCGGATGCTCAACATCCCAGTGATCGGGATTGTGGAAAACATGAGCGGATTGGAATGTCCTCATTGCCATGAGGAGATATTTCTTTTCAAAACGGGCGGGGGAGAAAAAGCAGCTCGTGACCTGAGGGTTCCCTTTCTTGGACGAATTCCGATCGATCCAGAAATGGTCAACGATTGCGACCGTGGAATGCCTTTCGTCATGGCCCACCCCGAGGCAAAGGCCACCAAGGCTCTCAAAGAGATCGCCGCCCGTTGCAAGGAATATGTCGATTTCAAAGCAGCAGGGAAACGATCGGAGAAAAATCAATTTCCTTATCATTTCAGGAGACAGGAGGTCAAGACATGAAGCGCATCGCATTAGCTTCGGAAGATGGTTCCGGCCTGGAAGGATCCTTGAGCGCGCATTTCGGAAGATGTCCCTTCTACACGTTAGTCAATGTGGAAGGAGACCAAATCGTGGACTTTCAGGTCGTCAGGAATCCATACTACCCAAACCATCAGCCGGGAGTCATTCCAGAGTTTATCCACTCGCAGAAGGCCGATGTGATGATTGCAGGAGGGATGGGACCACGGGCCATCGACTTTTTCAACCAATTCGGGATTGATGTGGCTACAGGAGTCCAGGGGAAAGTGAGAGACGTGGTAGAGGCTTATCTGCGGGGGGAGATTGAGGGGGTCGTTGCTTGCGAGCACCACGGACACGATCACGGGTGCGAGGAGGAAAAACGATGAAGGTGGCTGTCAGCGCGACGGGGAAAGACCTTCAGGCTCAGGTTGACACACGATTCGGAAGATGCTCGTATTTCGTCTTCGTCGATCCAGAGACGATGGCATACGAAGCTGTGGAAAACGCGGGAGGGATGGCCTCGGGAGGAGCGGGGGTTCAGGCAGCCCAACTTGTTGTCCAAAAGGGAGCGAACGCTCTTATTACGGGGAATCTCGGACCGAACGCTGCATCGGCTCTTTCCGCGTCCGGGATCAAAATCTATCTTGTTTCCGGTGGAACGATCAAAGAGGTCATGGAGCGATATAAGGGAGGAAGTCTCCAAGAGAGCACGGGAGCCACGGTTCCATCCCACTTTGGCATGGAGAGAAGCCCCGGCGGCCGAAGAGGGATTTAAATCTGAGCACCGAGGCCTCGGTGTTCATGACTCTCGTGTCACCGGGCATTGACCGAAAAGGGGGGATACGTATGCCGTATAGAATGGGACCTTGGGGATGGGGATATGGCTTGTATGGGTATGGCCGAGGATGGTGTTGGCACCCTGGTTGGTACGGAACGTCCGTTCCACCGTGGGGGCCTCCGTCCAAGGAAGAGGAAATTCGGTTTCTCGAAGAGCAGGCGAATTTTCTTCGAGAAGAGTTGAGTCAGATTGAAAAAAGGCTCGATGAACTGAAAAAGTAGGGCTCTCTATTCACGCCTTACCGCGAACCAATCACTACTCGCGGGTCAAGAAAGGAGGTGTTCATCATGCCAGGATTCGATGGAACGGGACCGCTGGGTCAAGGACCGATGACCGGTGGAGGCAGAGGGTTCTGTGCCTTCCCCTTCAGGGCCTATGGACCCCTCGGGTACAGCTACCAGACACCCTTTTATCCACCGGGTGGCCCGTTCCCATTCTATGGTAGGCCGCTTTATGGCCCTGTCTTCGGTGCAGGCCGCGGTGGTCTTCCGTGGGGTGGGGGGCGTGGCCGGGTATTCGGCGGTGGACGAGGACTCCGCCGCTGGTGGTGGTAACAAGTAACCTGCTACCTGAGGGCTTTGCCGAACCGGCTGGGGATTGGCTACCCAGTCCCCATAGGCCCTCGGCAGCGAAAAGGAAGAATTACCGTTACGGAGGATCTTATGAAGATCGTCGTCACAGCATCAGGGCCAGATTTGGACTCGCCCGTCAATCCCAGGTTTGGCCGGTGCCCGTATTTTATTTTTGTTGACTCCGACTCTCTCCAATTCGAGGCCATTGAGAATGAGAGTATGATGGCACCGGGAGGAGCAGGTATTCAATCTGCCCAGTTTGTTGCCCAAAAGGGTGCTGAAGCAATCATCACTGGAAACCTGGGCCCTAATGCTTCCGCCACTCTCAGTGCGACAGGCATGCGGGTCTTTTTGGGCGCCGCAGGAACTGTCCGGGAAGCCATTCAGATGTTTAAAAATGGACAACTTCAAGAAGCCTTCGGCCCGTCTGTACAGGCCCACGCCGGGATGGGGCAGCAGCCGTCAGCAGGGTCTTCGCCCACCGGCTTCGGACCAGGAACGGGTGGAGGCATGGGAATGGGCATGGGCAGAGGCATGGGCATGGGACGGGGTATGGGAATGGGTCGAGGCATGGGAATGGGTAGAGGCTTGGGTATGGGACGAGGAATGGGAATGATGGGCCCAACTCCGCCTCCACCTCAATCGATGAGCAGAGAACAAGAGATTCAAATGTTGAAGGAGCAAACCAAGGTTCTGGAGGACCAGTTGAAAATGATTGGGCAGAGGATCGAGGATCTAAGTAAGAAAGGGAATTAAAATTTGCGCAAAGGGGGTGATCAATATGCCGAGAGGTGATGGAAAAGGTCCGCCCTGGGGAAGTGGCCCGGGGACAGGTAGAGGGGCTGGGCTGGGGCGATCTCGGATGGGAAGAATGGGGGGCTCGAGAGCCGGTGCAGGCCCCGGAGGAGAATGTACCTGTCCAAAATGCGGAACGACGGCTGTGCATGAACCAGGAACACCCTGCTACTCTCTGAAATGCCCGAAGTGTGGTTCACCGATGGTAAGAAAATAGGTCAGCTTTCGTATAAAATGAAGGGAGGCTCCAATGGGTGAAGTGGAGAAGAAGAGTGTGGATAGAGCCACGCAGATAGTGATCGAAAAAGCAGCGACAGACGGATGTGAAACGATCTTCGACCGGGCAGAAGCGATGAAACCTTGCCCTATTGGAGCAGAGGGGAGTTGTTGTAAGAATTGTGGGATGGGCCCCTGTAGAGTACCCGCTCCAAAAAAGAAAGAGGGGGCGGCTGAAAAAACTAAGCGGAGAGGTCTCTGCGGGGCTACAGCAGAGACCATTGCCGCCCGTAATTTTGCCCGGATGGTGGCGGCAGGGGCTGCTGCTCATTCTGACCATGCCCGCGGGGTAGCCGAACTCTTTCTGGCCACCGCTAAAGGTGAAGTTCCTGATTATCAAATCAAAGACGAGCAGAAACTTTACCAACTGGCAATGGATTTTGGGGTTGAAATCGGAGATCGGCCCGTTCGGGACATTGCGATCGACGTGGGTGAGAAGGCTTTGGCCGAATTTGGTCGTCAGGAAGGAGAGATTCTGTTCCTCAGAAGGGCTCCCCTTAAACGGCAACAAATCTGGCGTGAAACAGGGACAGCTCCACGGGGCATTGACCGAGAGATCGTCGAGATCATGCATCGGACCCATATTGGGGTAGATCAAGACTACCGGAACATTCTTATGGCCTCTGCACGTTGTGCCTTAGCCGATGGCTGGGGGGGTTCGATGATCTCGACCGAACTTCAGGATTGCATGTTTGGGAACCCCGTTCCCATAGCCGGTCAGATCAACCTCGGGGTACTGAAAGAGGACCATGTGAACGTGATCACTCATGGGCATGAGCCCCTTCTTCCGGAGATGCTGGTGGTGGCCTCCGAGGATCCGGAGATCCTAAGCCTTGCGAAATCAAAGGGAGCCAAGGGGATTAACCTTGCCGGAATGTGTTGCTCGGCCAACGAAATTCTGATGCGTCATGGTATCCCCTGCGCAGGGAACTTCCTCCAGCAGGAGCTCGCGATTATCACCGGGGCCGTTGAGGCAATGGTTGTGGATGTCCAGTGTGAGATGCAATCGTTGGCGGATGTGGCCAAATGTTATCATACCAAACTCATCACCACGGACCGAAGAGCAAAGATTGAAGGGGCGATGCACATCCAATTCGATGAACACGAAGCTCTCAATGTCGCCAAGAAAATCCTCCGCGAGGCCATAGCGAATTTCCCCAATCGGAAATCCTCTGTTCTCATTCCACCTGTCAGTACGGACACCGTGGTTGGGTTCAGCCATGAAACGGTGAGCTACCTTTTGGGGGGGCTTTTTAGGGCCTCTTACAGACCTTTGAACGATAATATCATTAACGGTCGGATCCGGGGAATCGCCGGTGTAGTAGGATGTAACAATGCCCGCGTCACGCACGACGATCCCCATCTGAAGATGATTTTAGAGTTGATCGGTAATGACGTTATCGTCCTGACGTCGGGCTGCAGCGCCATGGCCGCAGGAAAGTATGGACTCCTCACCCCAGAAGCGGCCAGCAAATACGCGGGGAAAGGGTTAGCTTCTGTGTGTGAAGCGGTTGGACTTCCGCCCGTCCTCCATATGGGCTCTTGTGTCGATAACAGTCGCATCCTGATGGCAGCCACCGCTGTGGTCAAGGACGGAGGACTGGGGGATGACATCAGCGATCTGCCGGCCGCTGGAGCCGCCCCAGAATGGATGAGCGAAAAAGCCATCTCCATCGGTCAGTATTTTGTTGCCTCGGGCGTTTTTACTGTATTTGGTGTCACTTGGCCAACCTTAGGAAGCGAAGAAGTCACACGCATGCTTTTTGAGGGGTTTGAAGAGATCTTTAAAGGGAAATGGGCCTTTGAACCTGACCCAGTAAGAGCAGCCCGCATGATGATTGACCACATTGACAAGAAACGAAAGGCACTGGGCATTGACAAGGCAAGGGAGCGAATCCTTTTCGACATGGCCAAGAGGCGGGAGCTGGAGGCGGCTTAAAGAAAAAAGGTCAGAACACGGGTTAACGGAGTGATCCCTTATCCAATGAGAAAGGAATTATCCGAGTACAAATTGATTCGGCACATCCTCGAAGACTGTCCAGAGACATGGGAAATCATGTCAACCTATTTCGGTAGGGAGTGCCTAAAAAGGCCAAGTTTCAAAATCCAAACACTGGAAATGGCCTGCATTCTGTTTGGCGTCGATCAGAAGAGGTTGCTTCAAGAATTTGAGAAAACTGAGCATTGATAAATATGGATAAAAGATTGAATGAGCTGGTCATCCTCATCCGAGGCGCAGGAGAGATGGCAACAGGTGTTGCTCATCGACTTGCCTCCTGCCATTTTAAGGTTTGTCTGACTGAAACTTCCAATCCTCAGGCTGTCAGGAGAGAGGTGGCCTTCTCGGAGGCGATCTTTGAGTCAGAGAAGAAGGTGGAAGGCGTTATTGCAAGAAGGGTTGAGTCAGCAGATCAGATTCCGGAGGCCTGGAAAGAAGGGAAAATTCCTATCCTGATGGATCCGGAGGCAAAGGTAAAGGACTCCTTAAAACCCGATGTGCTTATCGATGCCACCCTGGCTAAAAAGAATCTGGGCACCAAGATTACGGATGCTCCTCTGGTCATCGGACTCGGCCCTGGATTCCATGCAGGAAAGGATGTTCATCTGGTTATTGAGACAAACCGGGGTCACGATCTGGGAAGAATCATTACGAACGGCGAAGCTGAGCCGAATACCGGGATTCCTGGGGCCATCGGTGGTTATACGGAAGAGAGGGTAATAAGGGCCCCCACGGCCGGGCATTTTCAGCCTTTGAAGAAGATCGGGGATGGAGTCCGAGCAGATGAAAAGATAGGAATGGTAGGGAACGCCACGGTTCGATCCAAAATCGCGGGGGTCATCCGGGGTCTGCTACGGGATGGAACTGAAGTTTGGAAGGGGATGAAACTGGGCGATGTCGACCCGCGGGGAATTGAAGCTCATTGCTATACGATCTCCGACAAGGCCAGAACAATCTCTGGCGGAGTCTTACAGGCTATACTGGCGCACTTCAATGGATAAGTCTTCAGTCGAACGGAAATATATCTTTGGCCCCGTTCCCTCAAGAAGGCTGGGAAGGTCTTTGGGAGTTGATCTCGTCCCATATAAGACCTGTACCTTTGATTGTATCTATTGCGATCTGGGAAGGACCACTTTTAAAACAACCCTTCGAAAATCTTATGTACCAACTGAAGAAGTCCAGAGGGAGCTGGGCCTCACTTTATCCTCCTTAGAAAGGAAGCCAGATTATATTACGCTCTCCGGGTCAGGGGAGCCCACACTGAATCAAAATATTGGAGAGATCATCCGTACCATCAAGCATTTGACTTCCATTCCTTTGGCGGTTCTAACGAATGGATCTTTGCTCTCTTTTGAAGAAGTCAGAAAAGACTTGGTTGAGGCTGATGTCGTTCTGCCTTCCCTGGATGCGATTACTCCAACCGTTTTTGAACATATCAATAGGCCACATCCATCGCTAAAAATAAGCGAAATCATACCGGGTCTAATTCAATTTCGAAAAGAGTATCGGGGTCAGATATGGCTTGAGGTGGTTTTTTGCAGGGGGATCAATGATGGCAGAGAGGAGATGGATAGACTCAAGAGGGTCATCGAAAGAATCCAGCCCGATAGGGTTCAACTGAACACACCCGTCAGGCCCCCTGCTGAAGAATTTGCTTATCCTTTAACCACCAACCAACTGGAAGAGGTCAGGGAAAAGTTAGGAGATAAAGCAGAGATCATCTCTGAATTTGCTGCCCCTCTGGGAGAAGAGCTTATTTCAATGAAGGACACGGAAATCTTGAATCTGGTTAGAAGAAGACCGTGTACTGCGGAAGATATTTCCAAGGCTTTGGGACTGCGTATCGACGAGGTCGTAAAGCGTTTAGATCATCTTATAAAAAGAGGAACGATCCGGTATCGAACCTACGAGCACCATGGCTACTACGAGGGCGTTCCAACCTCTTAAACGAGGGTAGAACAATTTGGGGCTTTTATGATCATCTCTATTGCAAGTGGTAAAGGGGGGACTGGAAAAACCACGATCGCCGTCAATCTGGCACTTGCTCTTTCGCAAGGACCTCTCCAGGTGATTGATTGCGATGTGGAGGAACCGAATGCTCACCTTTTCCTAAAACCGCACATCCATCAGGTGACCTCCGTAGGCATTCCGGTCCCCCGAATTGATGAATCCAAATGTACCTCCTGCGGCCAATGTGCCAAGGTCTGTGAATATCATGCGATCGCCCTCTTGTTAAAAACCGTTCTCGTTTTTGATGAACTTTGCCATGGCTGTGGCGCTTGTTCCTATTTATGTCCTGAGAAAGCTATTTCCGAAGTAGAACGGGAAATCGGGGTCATTCAAGAAGGAAGTTCAAAGGGAATTTCTTTTGTCAATGGGATTCTCAATGTCGGAGAGCCCATGGCCTCTCCCCTCATCCGAAAGGCCAAAGAAAAGATTCAAAAGGATAAGATCGTGATTCTTGATGCGCCTCCCGGAACGGCTTGTCCCGTCATTGAGACGGTCAAGGGGAGCGATTTCTGCATTCTTGTTACCGAACCAACCCCTTTTGGGTTGAACGACCTGGAGTTGGCTGTTGGAATGCTAAAAACACTGGCGATCCCGCTGGGCGTCGTGATCAATAAGGCGGACATCGGGGACGGAAAGGTACGGGATTACTGCAGCTCACAGCGTATTCCCATTCTCTTGGAAATTCCGATGGATCGGAGGATTGCTGAATCGTATTCAAAGGGAGTTCCAATGGTTGTGGAATATCCCTCTTACAAGGAGGCCTTCATCGATCTCTTTCAAAGGGTGGAGAATCTCTATGAGTCGAGTCGAAGAAAATAAACGAAATCCGCCTCCGGAAGAGCCTTGGGACGAAAATGTAGGTTACCTGGTTTATAACGACATCCTCATCGACCATTTCATGCATCCCAGGAATGTTGGAGAAATTGAGAATCCTGATGCCATGGCAGTGGTCGGCGATCCTACCTGCGGGGATTTTATCCGAGTTTATCTCAAAGTGGAAGATGGGAAGATATCCGCTTTCAAATTTTTAACCCATGGATGTCCCGGTGCCATTTCCACCTCCAGCATTGCTACGGAGTTGGCCATCGGAAAAACTCTCGAAGAGGCATTGAAACTCACAGATAACGACGTGATTGAAGCAGCCGGTGGTATCCCTGCAAGGAAGGCTCATTGTAGCCTTTTGGCGATCAGGGGATTACACGAGGCGATTGCTCATTATCGGGAGAAACAGGCTGAAGAATCAAAGGGGTCTCGACAAGAGATGGTGGGGATGCGCTTATAATCCAAATCGAAGGAGGAAAAAAAGATGAAGCGGATGGTGATCGTTCAGGTAATTCTCGTAGTAAGTTTGATGGCTTTCGGATGGGGTGGGGTTTCATCTGCCCAAGAGATCAAGAAAGAGAACTGTTTTTTCCTTAACAGTTTGCACTATACCGCAAAGGGAATGGGGTACTGGTATGACAAGGCCAACGGAGGTTTAGAAATCCTATCCGGTGTTCCTTATTCTAACCTTACGTGCAAAAACTGCCATGTGCCTGGATGCGATCGTTGTCATAAGGTGGAAAAGGACAAGAAACCAGCCTATTCAACTCAAGCAGCAAAAAACCAGGCCATGTGCCTGGAATGCCATGCAAGGGAACAGGCTATCATAGGAATTGATCGTGCGGCAAAGCAGCCGGATGTCCATCTGGCTAAGGGCATGAAATGCATGGATTGTCATTCTTCGAGGGAGATGCATGGGGATGGGACGGAATATATTTCACTTAAGCAGCCTGGCGCCATGGATACAAAGTGCGAAAAATGCCACCCCGCTGTGAAACCAACGGATTCCCATACAGTCCACGGAGATAAGGTGGATTGCAAAGCTTGTCATGTACGCCATGTGGTGAGCTGCACAAACTGCCACTTTGATACCCTTATCAAAGAAGGAAAGCGTGTTGCTATTCCGGTTTCCGGATGGATATTTCTGATGAATTACGGGGGGAAGGTCACTTCGGCGAGCATGCAGAACTTTGTGGTTGGAGCGGATAAAACCTTCTTCATGTTTGCTCCCCATATGAGCCATTCTGTAATGAAAGAAGGCAGAACATGTGATGGGTGTCATGGAACGGAGATTACGAAACAAGTTCAGAAAGGGAAGGTAACTTTGACCTGGCTTGAAGAAGGGAAAGTGAAAAACCTTAAAGGTGTCATCCCTGTTGTGGAGGGTGTGGATTATCAGTGTGTCTATCAAGATCGGAAGGAGGGAAAATGGGTTCCAATCAACAATCCAGCAACGCCAATCTATCATTATGCGGCATTTGGTAAACCATTATCAAACGAGCAGCTTAATAGATTAATTCAACAAGTAAGGTGAACATGTCATGGGACAAGAGGAGAAGCAGGTAAAACAATTGGGCATTGTCAGTGGAAAAGGTGGGACAGGAAAGACTACCATTGCGGCTGCATTCGCGTCGTTGGCACAAAATAAGGTCATGGTGGACTGCGATGTGGATGCAGCTGATCTCCATCTTTTACTTCACCCCAGAATTGTGACTCAAGAGAAATATTTTGGTGGAAGGGCTCCACATGTAGATCTGGAGAAATGCACCCAATGCGGCCTCTGTAGCGAAGTTTGCCGATTTAATGCCATCGATAACGGATGGGTAGATTATGTCTCGTGTGAGGGCTGCGGGTTTTGTTCACATATTTGTCCCGAAGACGCTATTATAATGGAGGAGGCGTTTTCAGGGGAATGGTTTGTTTCCGAAACGCTTTATGGCCCCTTTGTCCATGCCCGGTTGGGGATTGGGGAGGAGAATTCAGGGAAACTGGTCACCGTCGTTCGAAAGAAGGCGATGGAAGTTGCCCAAGAGAGGGGTTTGGAACTGATCCTTATTGACGGTCCCCCAGGGATCGGTTGCCCGGTTACGGCCTCGTTGACCGGAGTCAATCTTGTTTTAGCGATCACAGAGCCAACCCTCTCAGGGATTCATGATCTGGAAAGAATTCTGAAACTTGCGGAACACTTTAAGATTCCCTCGATGGTTTGTATTAATAAATTTGACATAAACCTGGAAAATACTCAGCAAATCACCTCTTACTGCGAAAACAATGGTTCCAGAATCATTGGGAAAATTCCCTATGAACCAAAGGTGATTGAGGCATTAGTTCACCAGAAGACGGTGATGGACTACCCATGCAACGAGGTTCAAGGGATCATTCAGCAAATGTGGGAACAGATAGGAGCTATCTTAATTCAATAAATGGTCAGTTGAACGGACAGGAAGAGCGGACACGGACACGAGGGAGGAGGAATGGCTTACCAAAAATTGTGTTACTGGGTGGATCATGAAAATCTGGAAAAGGTCAGAAAAAGTTGTAAAGAGAAAGGGATTGAACTGAAGGATGAGGCACGGATTCCCTGCCGGGTATTGAGAACTTCGTGGGAGGTCGGGTATTTAACTCCTCCGGCCTGGTACGGTCTCTGTAAGAGGAGAACCTCATGGTACTGGGAATCCGAGAAGGCAGGGAAGGTGCTGGTCGTCAGTAATACATCTCTGGATCCTTTAGATGTTGGAAACCCGATCGTTATCACGGAGTCCAGTTTTAAACCAGATCGGCTTCCATCTCCTAAAGAAATCACTCGATTGATTAAGTCAGAAACGTATCAACAAAGAAAGCCGAGTGTTTGGGAAAACATCGAACCTGTTGAAAAGGAATTTTACCAGACGTGGTTTGAACGTCACAGAGCAAATGAACCCTTTGATTTCGACAACATCTTTGCCAGCCATTCAGCAAATCATTCCAACTTTATTGATCCCAAATATTTTGTAACCCAGAATGGGCTCATATCGCCATACTCTATTGCTGGCAGTTCGTATGTATGCTCTTCTTGTCTCGAGTTTTTTAATATCCTTGGGGAGCAATGGCCAATCAAATATGTCGTCCCGTGTATCGGTGCTGTCTTATTTGCCCATCTCCCTATGGATCAATATTTTGAAGTGAGAGATCAAAAAGGGGAGGGCGTCAATAAAAACAAAGGTTGAAGGAGGTCTTGCCCAAAAAAGTTTTAGGCCGTTAACTCAGGAGGTAGCGTACCTGCCTTTTAAGCAGAGAGTCGTGGGTTCGAGTCCCGCACAGCCTACTGGAAGAGGGTTATGAGAAAAAGCCGTAAATCTTTGGAGGAGAAAGGTTGGATATTTCAATTCGTTGCTGATGAAACATTGGCCAAAGACGCTGTAGAGATATATAACCTCCTGGACTATGAGGTTTATCTACAGCCTCTCAAACGAACTCATTCTCGAAGCGACGGTTCCTATTTAGGGGAATCTCAAGGGCAATGTCGGATTGTATACATCAGGCCAAGAAAATCAACGGATAATGAGGAAGACCGAACGTAACGTAACATATTTTGTGTTAGGAGGAGGTAGTATGCCTATTTATGAATATCGCTGTAACCATTGCGGGACCATTTCAGAGTTTTTGGTGGGTGTAGGTTCAAACGAGCAAACCTTACGCTGTAAACAGTGTGGAAGCCCCCAACTGGAGAAGATGATTTCGGCCCCTCATTCTTTGAAGAGGGGAGGGAGGACTTCCGGACACACTTGTTGCGGAAGAGAGGAGCGATGTTCCACCCCACCCTGCTCCACTGGAAGCTCCTGTAGGCGCGATTGACCAGGAAAAGAAAAAGATGAACCCATAAGAGAAACATTCCGCTCATGTTTTGCTTTATCTTGCTTGGATCGTGAGGAAGCAAGGCTGTCGGGAGAGGAGCCATGATAGAGATGCGACTCGAAGCCATCGGGATTATCCATTCGCCATATAAAGAAAGGAAAGAATGCCCGCCTCAGGGTCGGGAAGAAATTTGCTGGATAGAGGTATTTGAAGAATATAAGGAAGGTCTGAAGGATATCGATGGGTTTTCCCACCTGATCTTATTCTATTGGCTTCATTGTTCAAAAGATTATTCTCTTCTGGTAAATACACCCTGGGATTCTAAACCGCATGGTGTGTTTGCGACCCGATCGCCAAATAGGCCCAACGCTTTGGGCTTTTCTGTTGTCGAATTGATCGAAAGAAATGGAAATCGGCTGAAGGTCAAGGGATTAGATGCCCTGGAAGGAACACCTCTCATCGATATAAAGCCCTATCTGCCAGAAATTGATGCAAAGGCAAATGTCAGAGTGGGATGGGTTGAGGAAACAGATTTCTCGAAAGTTTACGGGAAATGTTTTAAGGAGTCGAAGCATGTACAATAATTTCCAAAAGGATGCGGATGAACTTCAGGCATTGATCATGGAGGATGCCAAGAAGGTCTATTCTGAAAAGGTGATCGAACGATGGTTAAATCCAAAGAACTTGGGAAGGATCAGGAACCCGGAAGTCTATTGGGGAGCCGAAAAACAGATCGTGATTGACTCGATAGGAGAACGGAGAACATTTATTGTCCAAATACCCCGTGGCGTAAAACCAGGAACCCTACTAAGAGTTGTGTTAAATGAATCAAAGGATGAAGAAATCCTATTGCGGGTGAGGATCATTTAAGGTGGTTAAGATTTTATTGTTAAATTTGATCAAGCTCTCTTTTCTTCCCCTGCTGGCCGGTTTGTTTTTATACGACCAAGGTCTGGGGAATCCTGTTTATCCTGAATCCGAAAGGTCTCAGGGTAAATTGACTATCCTTTATGATAACAATCCCTGGGATTACCGTTTGAAATCATCGTGGGGCTTCTCGTGCTTAATAGAGCTCAGAGGGAAGACGATCCTTTTCGATACAGGAGGAGACGGGGGGATTCTCCTCTACAACATGAGGATTTTAAACAAAGACCCCAAAATTATCGACATGGCCGTATTGTCACACATTCATGGGGATCATACAGGGGGGCTGTGGAGTCTATTACGAGAAAGGTCACGCTTGAAGGTATATATTGTGGCATCATTTCCGCAGGAATTTGAACAGAGGGCAAAAAAGTACGGAGGCGAAGTGGTAAGAGTCGATGCATCTTTAGAAATTGCTCGAGGGATTTATTCGACCGGCGAGATGGATCACGGAATAAAAGAGCAGTCCCTTGTCATAAAAACTTCGAAAGGGATGGTCCTGATAACGGGTTGTGCCCATCCAGGAATTGTCGAGATCATTAAGAAAGCGAAGTCGATTGCAAGGGAGAATATTTATATGGTAGTAGGTGGATGGCATCTTTCTTCGGTAGGGGAAAGGGAGATAAAAGGAATCATCGATACGTTTCAAAGGATGGGAATTCAGAAGGTAGCCCCATGCCACTGCACGGGTGACAGGGCCATGGTGATGTTTAAGAGGGAATATGGGGAAAATTTTATTGAGGCTGGCGTAGGGAAAGTCATTGTGACAGAGAGATCAATGTAAAAATTAGAAGGAGGTAGATCATGGCAACCAATAAGAAACTGAAGTTAATGAAAACAGAGTTCAGTTTATTAGCACCCCAGGCGAAGAGCGTATTGATAGCCGGGAGTTTCAATCAATGGAATCTGTCCGCACATCCTTTGAAGCAGGACAAGAAGGGGGTCTGGAAGATTTCACTTCCATTAGGTCCGGGTCGATACGAGTACCGATTCCTTGTGGATGGGCAGTGGCAAAATGATCCCAACTGCTCTTCCTTTATCGAAAATCCCTTCGGCACATTAAACTGCTTGAGAATCGTTGAATAGATATGGGAAATGAGAGAATTCATGTGGATCAGTTTGTTAATGATCTCGCTTCAGACGAAGCCTCAGAGGACAAACACAGAATGGATAAGATTCGGATTTATCCTGATCCAATTTTAAGGGAGAAAGCCCAAACCGTTGAGAGCATCGATGGGAAAGTCAAAGACATAGCGGATCGTATGACAAAGGTCATGTATGCGAATAAAGGGATAGGTTTGGCGGCACCCCAGATTGGAATTCTTAGTCGAATCGTAATCGTAGACCTTGGACAGGGAAGGAGGGTTTTGATCAACCCTGAAATCGAAGGGGGAGAAGGTGAATCTCTCATGGAAGAAGGGTGCTTAAGCCTTCCGGCGATCGAAGTGCCTATAAAAAGGATGGAGAAGGTCTTCGTTAAAGGCTGGGATTTGGAAGGTCAGGAAGTCAGTCTGGAGCTATTCGGTCTCCCAGGCAGAGTCTATCAACATGAAATCGATCATCTGGACGGAATTTTAATCATTCACCACATCTCTCGATTGAAGAGGGAGCTGTTGATAAAGAGAATGAATAAAGCTCTAGAACCTTTTCAGAAAACGGGTTCGATTTTATGAAGACGAATCTGGATTGTTTTCCATGTTTTTTACGTCAAGCCTTGGATGCTGCTCGAATGGTAACCCAAGACGAACGAATTCAGAGAAAGACTCTGGACGGCGTTTTGTCGATTCTACTCAATGTCTCTGTTTACCTGAATCCTGTTGAGATAGCTCACCTTGTCCATCAAAGGGTAAAATCGATCACGGGAGATGATGACCCATACAAAGAAGAAAAAAAGAAGCAGAATGAATCAGCCCTGAGATACGAAAGTACCCTGAGTTCAGAAATCGCAGAGATGTCCGATCCGCTAAAGGCAGCCATGATGTTATCCGCTGCGGGAAATGCTATCGATCTTGCCCCGGAGCGCCCTATCCCAGACATTTATAAGGAATACATGGAAATGATCGGCAAGGGATTTGCCTGGGATGACTATGAATTGCTTCTAAAAAGACTGAATCGATCAAAGTCGCTACTTTATTTAGGAGATAATGCCGGAGAAATCGTTTGGGATAAGATTCTCATTGAGGAGCTACTCGATCGTTTCAACATAGAAATCATTTACACAGTAAGAGGTTCTCCGATTCTCAATGATGTAACAATGGAGGATGCCCATTTTGTTGGAATGGATAAAGTGGTCGAAGTGATTTCCAACGGCTTTGATGCCCCCGGAACCCTTCTCAATAAATGCTCAGGGGAGTTCTTAAAGAAATATGAAGAATCTGATCTCATCCTGTCAAAGGGACAGGGAAACTATGAATCTCTAAGCGAAGAGAATCATCCAATCTTCTTTTTACTCAATGTAAAATGCCCGGTCATTGCCAAGGAGATTCACTGTGATATAGGAGATATTATATTGAAGTTTCAATCAAATTCAAAAAGAGAGATGAATTGATATGGATGCCATCATTCAGGTAAATGACTTGACCAAATTCTATGGGACAACTTTGGCTTTTAACGATATATCATTTTAAGACAAAGAAGATGAGGTTTCTGGTTTTCTTAGGCTCAATGGTTGAAAGAACCTCACAATAATCCGAATGATGTTAGGGATGACCCAACCTTTATGAGGAGGTTTCCCTTACCAACATTGTAGATGGCTTGAAACATTGTTTATCGAAAGAGTGGAAAGAACTATTTTCACTTGGAGTTATTAATTCTAATGAGGTTCATTTTTTTACTCTATAACCTCTTGCCATTCATTTTTTAAAAAAATCTGTCAGAAGTTATGAAAGGAGGCGATGGTTCGTCTAAAATAGTATTCGAGTAAAGGGTTTGAAGTTGGTGTAGCCATAGGTTGGGATAGCCAGTTTTAGGGGTAAGTCTTTTGCCTTACTCTTTAACCCTCAAAACTAATTCATGAAGGAGGTGGGAGTTATGTTAAAAGAAATGAATCGAAGGGAGTTTTTAAAAACGTCAGCAGCCACAGGTGCGGTATTGATGGCAGGTGATATTGTGAAAGGAGGTGGTACAGTGGCTTATGGTTCTGTAAAAATCCCAGAGGTTGAAAAACTGGTCATTACGGTCATAACGGATAATTACTATGATTGCTTGAGATGGAACTTATTTCCACCTGATTTTAAGATGGTTAAAAGATACATGATCGGTCCTGAATCGTCTTTCCATGCTGAGCATGGGTTATCTTACTACATCGAGACATTTGTTGATGGTAAATCCCATGCCTTCATGTTTGATTATGGTTTGGATTTCCAGGGTGTTAGTAGGAACATGGAGCTACTTAACTTAGATTTGAAAAAGTTGGAGGCTATGGGTATCAGTCACGGCCACTTTGACCATTGGGGAAATATCATTGCCATCCTCAAACACAATAGAACGAAAATCAGAAAAGGGATTCCGCTTTACGTGGGAGAAGAAAATTTCAGCCGGAGGTTTGCCAATCTTCCCGCCGGCCGGTATGATCCGAGTGGCATGCAGGATCTTGGGCAATTGAAAAGGGAGGAAATAGAAGCTCTTGATCTGGTCAAGATTGTAGAGATTAAGGATCCAACGCCCATGGTTCCCGGTGCCTACTTGACAGGAAATATCGAGAGAGTCACGGAATATGAAAAGGGATCTCCGATTTTGTTCATTAAAAGAGGGGAGAAGATGGAGCTCGATCTCTTCATGGGGGAGCAGTCCATTGTGTTTAACGTTAAAGGAAAGGGGTTGGTTGTATTGTCCTCCTGCGCCCACGCAGGGATCGTCAACACCGTAAAACATGCTCAGAAGATAACTGGAATCGATAAGATTCATGTCGTCATCGGAGGATTCCATCTGATCGGCGCACCATTACCGAAAATCCAGAGCACGGTTGCAGACATAAAGGCTGCGAACCCCGATTACGTTATCCCCATGCATTGCACAGGATGGGAGGCGGTCACGATGTTTGAAAGAGAGATGCCGAAGCAGTTTATCATTAATACAGCAGGAACCCAGTACACCTTCGGAGCGTGATTTAACCTGGGGCGTTGGGGTTTGATTTACCCCAACGCCCTTATTCGGCAGGCGAATTGAAATTGAGAATCAAATTCTAACTGAGAAAGGAGGTCCCACCTTATGGAGATCATTGAAAAGAAGGGCTGGAGTCCCTATTTGGCAGGAGCTCTCAGCGGCGTCTTATCCATTCTATCCGTCTGGATTGCAGGGAAATATTTCGGGGCATCCACTACTTTTGTCCGTTCCGCGGGCATGATTGAAAAGATGATCGGCCCCGAAAGGATAGCCAAGATGTCTTATTTCATCAAGGAAGTCCCTCAGATCGACTGGCAGTGGATGTTTGTGGTTGGCATCCTCATCGGCTCCCTCATTTCCTCGGCAACGTCTGGTACCTTCCTCTGGAAAGGCGTGCCCGATATGTGGGAAGAACGGTTTGGACCGAGTAAATTGAAGCGGGGCATCGTCGCCTTTCTGGGTGGAGTGATCGCCATGTTTGGTGCTCGTCTGGCAGATGGGTGACCGAGCGGCCATGGGCTGAGCGGTTCGCTCCAGTTAGCAGTAAGTGGCTATATCGCCCTGATATGTTTTTTTGTCGGCGGGATGTTCGTGGCCCGACTCCTTTATGGAGGAGGTGATCAAAGATGACGCTACTCTACGGACTCATTACAGGAATCATATTCGGCTTTTTGCTGCAGAAAGCCCGGGTGATACGCTACGACAAACAGCTTGGTGCCCTTCGTCTTATGGACATGACGATTGTCAAGTTCATGCTTTCGACCATCCTGGTGGCAATGGTCGGAACCTACCTTCTCAAAGACCTGGGCTTAATCAAGCTCTCCATAAAACCAACCCTCTTAGGAGCCGTCATTCTGGGTGGCTTAATCTTTGGAATTGGCTGGGGGTTTTTAGGTTACTGTCCGGGAACCTCTGCCGGAGCCCTGGGTGAGGGAAGATTTGATGCGATCTGGGGAATTTTGGGGATGCTGGTAGGTGCCGGGCTATATGCAGAGGCTTATCCGAGTTTGAAAAAGACGGTCCTGACGTGGGGAGATCTTGGTAAGATCACATTTCCCCAGATCCTCGGAGTGAACCACTGGATGGTCATTCCCTTCTTTGTGGCTGGCGGACTATTACTTTTTCGCTGGTTTGAGAAAAAAGGATGGTAAGAATCCGAAGGGAGAAAAAGAGGAGGAAGGAAGAATGAAAAATTTAGTGATCATTTCGGTTATTTTAGTTTGCTTCGTACCTATCCTGTCACCCGCCCAGACTCCGGCCACGAAGTCGAAAACTCCCCCACTAAGTCAAGAAACCTCTGCATGTTTGGAGTGTCATAAGCAATTTACTCCGGGAATTGTGGAGGATTGGCTGAGGAGTCGTCATTCAAAGGTCACGCCCGCCTCCGCCCTGAAAAGACCCGAGATAGAGCGAAGGATATCCGCTAAGAAGGTGGCCCCACCTTATGGAAATGTGGTCGTCGGCTGCTTCGAATGCCATAGTCTGAATTCCGCAAGGCACAAAGACAATTTTGATCATATGGGGTTCAAAATAAACGTCATCGTTTCGCCTAATGATTGTGCCACGTGCCACCCTGTCGAGGCGAAGGAATTTTCAGGAAGCAAGAAGGCCCATGCCGCAGGAAATCTAACGAAGAATCCTGTCTATCACACGCTCGTAGAGACCGTGATCAGCAAAAAGGCTCTAAAGGAAGCAAAGATTCTCCAACTGGACGTTTCTGATTTTACACGAATGGAGACATGTTTTGGTTGCCACGGTACAGAGGTGAACGTTGAAGGGACCAAAGAGGAGGAAACAGCGATGGGTAAGATCGAGGTCCCCAATCTCACCCGATGGCCGAATCAAGGGACTGGAAGGATAAACCCGGATGGAAGCCTTGGAGCCTGTTCAGCCTGCCATGCCAGACACGAGTTCTCGATCGAGGTAGCCAGAAAACCTTACACCTGCGCTCAATGCCATCTTGAACCGGATGTTCCTGCATGGAACGTTTACCACGAGAGCAAACACGGAGATATCTATCTCTCAAACTCTCAGAAGTGGAATTTTTCTGCTGTTCCATGGAAGGTTGGAAAAGATTTCCAGGCCCCTACCTGTGCCACATGCCACAACAGCCTCATCACCAGCCCTGATGGCGACAGAGTAGCAGAGAGATCGCATGACTTTGGCGCAAGGCTATGGGTGAGGCTCTTTGGGTTGATCTATTCGCATCCACAGCCAAAACACGGTGATACATCCGTTCTCAGGAATAAGGATGGTCTCCCTTTACCCACCGCTTTTACGGGGGAGATAGCCACCGAAGGCCTCCTCGGTCAGGATGAACAGATAAAGAGAAGAAAATTGGTATCAGCGGTTTGTAACAGTTGTCATAGCACCTCCTGGACCAATGGACACTTCGCAAAGCTCGAGAGTACCATTAAGGAGGTCGATAGCATGACGCTTGCCTCTACTCTTCTGCTCGTCGAAGCATGGACCCACGGCCTGGCAGAGGGTCTTCCTCAGGGAAAGAACCCCTTTGACGAGGCGATCGAGCAGATGTGGATAAGGCAGTGGCTGTTTTACGCAAATTCGATCAAGTATGCCTCCGCCATGACAGGTGCTCCTGATTATGCGACCTTTAAAAATGGCTGGTGGAACCTGACTGAAAATCTACAGCAGATGAAGGACTGGGTGGAACTGATGAAAAAGGCAAAGGCCAGATAACGGGAATGAATCATTTGGTTCAGAGACTTAAACTTACCAAGGGGAGGAAGAAAAATCTTATAGAAATCATGAGAGGCTTTTAGTCATGGGTAAGGGAATGAAGAAGTGAGGTCAAACAAATAGAGGTTGAAATCGACAGAATCGCGCAACGGTGCCTGAGAGTCTCTTCAAAAATTCGCATGAAAGGAGGTCCGATATGGCAGAGGCAGTCGATGGATGTGTGAAGCCGGCAAAAGGAATAATCGGCTCGAACGAAACCAAACCTTCTCAACCCGCGCAAATTCATAAGGAGGAAATCAAAATGATAGCCCAGGTTGGAAAACCAGCGCCCGATTTTGAGGCAAGTGCTTATGTGGATGGAGGTTTTAAGAACATCAAACTTTCAGATTACAAAGGAAAGTGGGTGGTCCTCTGTTTTTATCCTGGTGACTTCACCTTCGTCTGACCGACGGAATTGTCGGCAGTTGCCGCCAAATACGAAGAGCTAAAATCGCTCGGGGTCGAAGTCCTCTCATGCAGCACGGACAGCCGCTTTACCCACAAGATCTGGCAGGAGGAAGAACTCTCGAAGATGGTGAAAGGTGGAGTCCCCTTTCCCATGCTCTCAGATGCGGGAGGCCGTATCGGAAGTGCTTACGGTGTCTACGATGAAGAAGCAGGGGTAAATATTCGGGGCCGTTTTTTGATCGACCCGGACGGGGTCATCCAGGCAATGGAGACCCTCGCCCCGCCGGTCGGAAGAAACGTTCCCGAACTGATCCGGCAGGTGAAGGCCTTTCAGCATGTGCGTGCAACGGGCGAGGTCATGCCTTCTGGGTGGCAGCCGGGCAAGCCCACGTTGAAACCCGGCCCGGACCTGGTCGGAAGGGTGTGGAAGGTCTGGAAACCGGAGATGGCTTTTTAGCATGCATAAGGACATTCATCCCCTTAAAGATCTGCTTGGGCCGAGAGGACTGAAAAGTACCAAGGAAAGGGAAACGATTCTTAGAGAACTTGAGGGTCTCCAGGATCATTTCAACGCCGAAAAACTGTTCTTGCGTCTTAATCGCAAAGGAGCGAAAGTCTCCCGGCCCACGATTTACCGGACTTTGAAACTCTTTCAAAAATATCATTTTATCGAGAAATTGGACATCAAGAAAAAATGTTTTTACTATGAGCCCATATCTCAGAAAAAAGAGCACGGCCATAGGATCTGTGAACGTTGTGGAAAGATCATCGATTTTCAAAGCAAGAGCATCGAAACCTTGAAATCAGAGATGGGAAAAGACAAGAATTTCAGACTCCATAATATTTCAGTGCAGGTATTTGGGATATGCAGAGATTGTCAGATGACATCTAAAGATAAGAACTGAGCATGAATGGAGATGAGGGTATGGCAACGAAAGAGAAACTCCTGATTGTCGGTGGATCGGCGGCAGGACCCAGTGCTGCGGCCAGGGCCAAGCGAATCAATCCTGGTCTTGAAATAACGATATTCGAACAGGGGAGATTTATCTCCTACGGTTCTTGAGAAACCCCCTACTACATCGGCGATGTAGTAAAGGACCAGAAAAAATTGGTAGTTCGGACACCCGAAGAATTTAAAGAGAAGCAGGATATTGATGTAAGGATCGAGCACCGTGTGACCCGAATTGACGCAAAGGCAAAAAGGATCGAGGTCTTAAATCTCGTCAAATCCGAAACGCGATCGACTCCATATGATAAACTCATCGTTGCCACTGGTGCCCGATCCAGACGCCTCGACCTCCCTGGAACGGACGCAAGGAATATCTTCACGTTGAAGGACCTTCAAGATGCGATCCGCATCAGAGAATATATTGATCAGAACAAACCGAAGCGAGTGGCTATCCTCGGCGGAGGCTTCATCGCCCTCGAGATGTGCGAGGCTTTCCGATTACGGGAGATCGAAACCTTTGTCTTCTGTCGGAGAGATTTACCGGCAGGTAATCTCGAAAGGGAAATATCCGAGACGATACTCAAAGAGCTACGGGAAAATGACATTCATTTCCTCACCTATCACGAACCTCTGGCCTTCCATCCGAACCACAAGGGGGAGGTGATCGCTCTTGAGACGACCAAAGGAAGTTATCCCGCTGACATGGTGCTAATGGCCATTGGCGTGGTCCCCAACGTGGAGCTTGCCAGAGAAACAGGCATCGAACTTGGAAAGACGGGTGCCATCAAGACAGATTTTGGACAAAGGACGAACATAGCAGATATTTACACTGCAGGGGATTGTTGCGAGGTCTTCAATCTGGTGAGCCAAGATTGGGTTCATACACCGCTCGGAGACATTGCCAACAAGCAGGGGCGCGTGGCGGGAGAGAATGCCGCTGGAGAGAAAGCCCTTTTCCTCGGGGTCGTAGGATCGGCGGCCTTTAAGGTCTTTGAGCTTGAGGTGGCCTTCACAGGATTGGGGACAGAAGCCGCTCGACGCTACGGCTTCGACGCGGATTCCCAGGTGATCGAAGCCGAATCCAAAGTTGCTTACATGCCGGGGTCGAAACGGATGTTCATCAAACTGATTTTTGACCGACAGAACGGGAGACTTTTAGGCGCCCAGATGGTAGGGAAAGAAGGGGTCGCCCGGAGAATCAACTCCTTGGCCGTGGCGCTTCACCAAAAGATGACGATCGATGAGATTGCAAGGCTCGATTTTGCCTATGCGCCTCCTTTCTCAGCACCTTTAGACCCAATTTTAATTGCAGCCGAGCAAGCTGTTAAAAAAATAAAAGGATAGTTAAACGGATGGATCAGAGAATATTTGGGGAAATCCAGAAACACTTTAAACAGGAGGTCATTGAATTTGATTGGGAACCCATTTTGAAACAACCCAGGAGATACGGGATTCTTTATCCGATCATCGGTTATATTGTATCCTTGCTCGCTGTTATTTTTATTGGGCTTGGGGTTTTCATGTGGCTCTTTCTGATTGCTGGATTCATTTTATTTTTTGGCGGGATTTTCTGTGCCAATGGGATTATTGGTGAATATAAGAAATTAAAAATTCAGAAGGAGGAAGAATATGGCGGTCATCATTGATCAAGAGAAGTGTACAGGTTGCGGGACATGTGAAGAAAGTTGTCCGGTAGAGGCGATTAAGGTGGAAGATGGGAAGGCAAGGGTAGATGAAGAGGCCTGTGTGGATTGTGGGACTTGTATTGAGGAATGTCCTGAGGAGGCTATTCGTGAGGGGGCTTAGAATGGCAGGTAAGTCGCAGGTATCTGTTTGTGGGATAAGACGAAAAAGGGGACACATTACGCTATTCTGGGTGGGGTCCATTTAGATTTGTTGACCCCTGAGCGATTGGAAAAGTCCGTCAATGTTCACAGAGAGACGAAGTTTGAAAGAGTCGGCGCACCTCACTGCAATGCCATGAGGGCATCTTTTACACTTCACCTGGAATGTGAGGATCAATTCTTCTATGGATGTGTTGGAGGTCGATTGGAAGCATAAGGCACGAAGGGATGATCGCGATAGACATACCAGGAAGGGAAAATATGGAGGTTGTAAATATTGGCGTGGATTTGAATGGGACGACGGCGACCGAGGGAAAAAATCCACCTGAGCTAACAGAGAAAACATTGATTATCTGAAGCGGTTAAGGTGTTGTGTTGCATCTCCTTTTGAAACCTAATAGGCTTATTGCCACATTGCGCGAGTAAGGAGAGGCATATGCTTCTATTTGATCTTGGTAAACTTCCAGGCCAGCAGTCGATGCTCATCTTCCACGCCCTTGCCCGAATGGGAATCGAGGCCCTGGTCATTGTTTCTCCCCAAACCCCTCTTGTGAGTATTGGATATTTCCAGGACGCCGAGCAGGAAGTGGATCTTTCTTACTGTAGGACCAGAGGTATCCCTTTCATGCGGAGAGAGGTAGGAGGAGGGGCAACCTATTTGGATGAAAATCAGATCTTCTATCAATTAATCTGGAGAAAGGATAACCCAAGATTTCCGAAAGCCATTCGGGACATTTACCCCTGGTTTTCGGAGGTTCCTGTGGAGACTTATAGAAGCTTCGGAATAAAGGCAGAATATCGAGCCATCAATGACATTGTAACCAAAGAAGGGAAAAAGATCGCAGGTGAAGGTGGAGGAGATATTGGAGAGTGTTTAGTTTTTGTTGGAGGAATTCTCCTTGATTTCAATTATTTGGCGATGAGCAGAATACTGAAGGTCCCAGACGAAAAGTTTAGAGATAAGGTTTTCAAAACAATGGAAGAAAATTTGACAACGATGAAGAGGGAATCGGGAACAATTCCGTCAAGAGATGAAGTAGTGGCCGTACTCAAAGAGAGATTCGAAAAGAAACTGGGCAAGTTTGCACAGACCTCTTTAAACTCAGAAATCCTTGGAAGGATGAAACAGTTGGAATCTTGGATGACCTCTGAAGAATTTCTCCATAGAAAGACTCCCAAAATCCCGAAAGGGGTGAAAATCAGAGAAGGGGTTGAGATCTTTTATGGCCTTCACAAGGCCAGGGGAGGGCTAATTCGAACAGCAGAGGAAATTTCTGACCAGAGGATTGAAGACATCACCCTTTCAGGGGATTTCACATTTTATCCAAAAGAATATCTAAAGGGGTTGGAAGAGTCGTTGAAAAAGGTGCCTCTCGAAAAAAATCAGATCGTTGAAAGAGTGGAGGAGTATTACGAAGAAAAGGGGATTGAGTCGCCAGGGGTTGAATCCGAGGACTTCGCACGGACCATTTTGAACCCTGTCCGAGAATTCAAAGAAGATGGAGAGAAAGCTTGACATGAGTTCACTGAGACAAGTTTATTATGACCTTTCTTCTAATGTCTACGACCTCATCATACGATTACATTCTAAAGATGTTGAAGGTTCGCTCCGGAGATTTATCGTGGAAAAGGCAAACCTGTCCAAAGGGGACAGGGCTTTAGATCTTTGCACCGGGACAGGTTCAGTAGCGGTAGAATTGGCCAGACCAGTTGGAGAGGGTGGTTTAGTCATATGCCAGCCAGCTCCCGTTCAAAACATCCTCATTTCATGGGGTGACATGTTCACATGCTTTTTATGAATTGCGGGGGGATGAAAGAACACGGGCAGTCAATGAGGTGGCAAGAGTTTTAAGCAAAGGCGGCAGGTTCTGTCTGATGGAACATGCGAAACCTGAAAAGCGAACGCAACGATTTCTCTTTTATATCCGCCTCTTCTTTCTGGGTGCCGAGGATGCCAGAAAATTCCTCCTGGAGGAAAGAGCGATATTGGGAGGGAGTTTTAGAAATATAACGAGTAGGATGAGTCCGAGAGGACAATCAAAACTGATATGCGGGGAGAAAGGGGGAGGATAGCTCATTGAAAATATTAGATGACCTCATCTTAAGCCTTAAGGGGAATGATTCCCCAGTGAAGGCCGTCCATACCTGTGTCTTTTGGACTGCTGTAATCACGAAGCACTGTGGTCTCTCTTCGACTTTCAGGGATGAAGGACCTTCCCATGATCGTGGCGTCAGGGATGTTGGAAACCTTACCCGAAAACCAGCGTTGGAATTGGCTGAATATGCCAAATCACATAGTCTACTGGAAGCCTCGATCGGAATGGCAACGATCAACTCACTGATCGATATCGATGAATCAAAATGCGTTGAGAAGAATGCTTTTGAGATAATTCTGGAAAAGGGTCAGGGGAAAAATGTAGCGATTGTGGGTCATTTTCCGTGGGTTCCAAAATTAAGGGAAAAGGTGCAGAAGCTCTGGGTTCTCGAACAAAGAATTCGAGAGGGAGATCTTCCGGCAAAAGAAGCTGATAGAATTCTGCCAGAATGCGATGTCGTAGGAATAACAGGGACCTCCTTTATTAATCATACATTGGAAGGTCTTCTGGCCCTTTGTAAGGAGGCTTTTGTTGTTTTGATCGGTCCTACTTCTCCTTTATCTTCTGTTCTATTTGAATATGGTATTCAGGCCATCTGTGGATCGTACGTGGTCGATGTCGAAAAGGTTATTCGTTCTATCAGCGAGGGCGCGACTTTTAAAGAGGTAAACGGAGTGAGACTTCTGACTTTGGCCAAAACATTGTGATCTCGAGTATGAGGAGCATCATGGTTGAAATAAGAGTTGGATTACCAGAGCGCCCCAAAATTCTATACGAAACAAACCCAATCGAGGAGGTTATGAAATATGGGAGGTTCTACGAACTCTGCTAGTCCTGAATGTGCCAAATGCGGAATCAAAGACAAAATCTGCCGATCACCAGACGGGCAGGGACCAATCTACTGCCCGACCCTACATCGGAAGGAATCGGTAAGAAAGGCCAATGAGGAATACACCAAGCCCGACATTCTACAATTTGCCCACGAAGCCTCCGTTCAGGAAGGAGAATGTTACATCAATCGGAATGTGAAACCCTATGTTGCGCATCCAACGAAACCGCGCGTTCAGGAAACTTGCGAGTTTGCTCAAAAGATGGGCTACAAAAAGTTGGGAATCGCCTTCTGTGGCGGTCTGCACAGGGAAGCCCTTTCCCTCACGCAAATCCTCGAAGCCCAGGGATTCGAGGTGGTCTCTGTCATCTGCAAAGCTGGGAGGACTCCTAAAGAATACATCGGCATCAGAGATGAAGAGAAGGTGCGTATCGGGGAATCTGAATCAATGTGCAGCCCTATTGCCCAGGCCATGATCCTTAATGAAGAGGAAACCGATTTTAACATACTGTTGGGCCTCTGCGTAGGACACGATTCTCTATTTCTTAAATATTCCAAAGCTTATTGCACAGTGTTAGTGGCGAAGGACCGCGTCCTTAGCCATAACCCCTGTGCCGCCCTTTATACAACCGGCTCCTATTATGCCCGCATGCTCAGGAAGGGATTTTAAAGTGGAGTGTTCTAATAGCCTGAAGAGGGAAGGATCATTGACAGGGGAAATTTAGGAAGGTGATGGACGAGTATTACGCACACTACTCCTGGATGAAAACGGTTTTTTAAAACCAGAAACTCTAAAAAGGATGGGATTGGAAAGGAAACAGACTCATCGGTTTTAAAGAAACATTCAAAATACCAAAATGAAAATGGAGTCATAGGTGGATTATCTCTATACGTGAGATTTGAAGAAAATGCCGTTGATCCCTTACCCCTACTAAGGGAGAAGGGTTTGCTTTAGATGAATGCCATAGGAGTTTTTTATGAAAGGAAACATGCCTTTCCAGTGCTCGAAATGCGGGAAAACATTAGAAAAGCAACAATGCTATGAACACCAGGAAAGAGTACTTTGTGAGGATTGTTATATGGATATCCTATCTCCCCCGAAAGCCTGTGACCCATGGGCCGTTCATTCGGCCAAGACCTTTTTAAGAGGGAAGGACAAACTTTCCACTCTGACACCTTTGCAGACGAAGATCGTCGACTACATCAGGGAAAAAGGAGAGGCAACGATAGAAGAAATGGTGGAGAATCTTAATCTCACTGAAGAGGTATTGAGAAGAGAATTTGTCGTTCTGAGGCATATGGAAATCCTTAAGGCAACCAAAAAAGGAGATAAGATGTTTTACCTATTGTTTTAGAAAATGTGCTTCATAAAGGTTTTTTAAGATATGGCCGAAATCAGACAGAATCCTATCACGAAAGATTGGGTCATCATCGCGAGCGAGAGGACTAAAAGGCCGGATGATTTCAAAGAGCTTCCCTCCCACTCTCACCTATGCGAATATCGGCCTGATTGTCCTTTTTGCCTTGGAAATGAGAAATTGACTCCAGAAGCCATTTTGGTTTTCCCTGGTGACATGGTTGAGGGCTGTCAATCGGAATGGAGTATTCGCGTCGTGGAGAATAAATATCCCGCACTCCTTCCAAAGGGTACGGTAAAACGAAAGAGCATGGGACGATTCCATCTCAAAATCGATGGTTGCGGAAGACATGAGGTCATCATTGAAAGCCCGAAGCACAATGCAACCATCGGCACCCTTTCTGACCTGGAAGTGGAAATGATTCTTCGTGCCTGGCGTTCTCGTTTCCTGGAGCTTGGCCACGATGAAGGAATCAGACTGATCACCCTCTTTCGTAACCATGGCCTTAAAGCAGGGACCTCCCTGGAACACCCGCACTCACAGATTTTGGCCACGCCCGTGCTCTCCAGCCTAATCCGGCAGCGGATGGAAGAGGCCGTGCGTCATTTGGACACGTATGGGACCTGTCTTTTTTGCGATCTTGTCCAGGAAGAACAAAGGCTCCAGGAAAGAGTTGTTTTAGAGAGTGAGTATTTTCTGGTTTTTGTTCCTTATGCTCCCCAGGCGACTTATGAGATATGGATCATTCCCAAGATCCATAAACCTTCCTTCGGGCTGATCGATGATGCCGAAATAACTGACCTGGCAAGGACTCTAAACCAAATCCTCGGCACCCTTTATCGGAGGCTGAATGACCCGGACTATAATCTGACCCTCAACACGCCCCCCATCCGGGAGGCGCGGCAGGAATGTTGCCACTGGCACATCCGAATTCTTCCCCGCATGAGCTATTTATCGGGCTTTGAACTTGGCTCAGGAATTTACATCACCACCACTTACCCCGAAGAGGCAGCTCAATTTTTGCGAGCGGGTGATTAAATTATACGGGTATAAATGGAGATAGTTTATGAAGGTTCTATTTAATGAGAGGGTGGCGCATGGATATGATAGATGGTTTGAGACGAAAAAAGGGGCAATGGCAGACAGGTATGAAAAGGAATTGATTTCAAGAATTGTGGAGCTGAAACCCGGAGAGATAGTTTTGGATGTTGGATGTGGAACGGCAAATCATATTCAATACTTCTTGGAAAGGGGTATGAAGACCATCGGGCTCGACATTTCCCTTTCCATGCTTCGAGTTGCCCAGAACAAATTAGGGGAAAGGGGCGGACTATGTTTGGGGAGGGCAGAGGCGCTTCCCTTCAAGGCAAACTCTTTCGACTCTGTTTTTCTCATTACTACATTGGAGTTCGTGGAAGACCCGTTAAAAACTTTGCAGGAGGCGGCCCGTGTATCAAGGAAGAAGATCATATTAGGGATTTTGAACAGATACTCCCTTACTGCTTTGGGCAGAAGAATGAAAGGGATATTCCGCCCAAGCATTTATAATAAAGCCAGATTTTACAGCATTTGGGAATTGAAGCGATTGTTAACTAAAGTTTTAGGGAAGCACCACCTGAACTGGGGAAGCGCCCTTTTCCTACCCTTAAGCTTTCAAGAGTGGTTTGGAGGTCTCGAGAGGATCCTATCCTTTAGAAAGAATCCCTTCGGTGCATTTTTAGTCTTGGGGGTTTCAGTTAAAAATCTCATAAAGAAACAGCAATAGTAGTTATGGAGAAAGAAGTCTTATTTCATGTAACTGATGAAACATTTAATGAGGGGGTTCTCCAATCCGATCTGCTCGTTCTGGTGGGCTTCTGGGAACCCTGGTGTGGGCCCTGTCTATCTATTGCACCGGCTGTTGAGGAGTCGGCCAAAGAATATAGCGGGAGAATAAAGGCAGGAAAAATGAATGGGGTATGGGATTGGGGGAATCCCGACTCTTATTCTTTTCAAAGGAGGAAAGGCTGTTCATCAGGCAGTGGGGACTGTTCCCAAGTCTAAGTTAAAAGCGATGATAGAGAGTTGCATCAAATAGGCGGAGGTCTCAAATGGAAACAACGGTGATAAATCTAAACGAAGAAGAGTTAATGCGTTTGGAGGGTATCTTTATGGATAAGGATAAAGAGGAGGCCTTACGGTTTTTGTTGGAGGTAATAAAGCCCAAACTGAGGTCAAAGGGAAGTCCAGCCCTGGATTTGAAGAAAGGGACTGGTATTCCAAGGTGATAAAAGAAGGGCGGAAAATGTGATGGAAGAGACAACGATTAATTATGAAAAGATGAAATGGACGGATGCCGCAGGTTACGCGGAGGGGAGCACAATCGAGATTTTTGGAAAGGGAGGACCTGATGAAGGGAAAACCTTTTTATGCAAAATCATAAGAGGATTTAAAATGGAAGGACATTCCGATAGAACTGTGGAACGGCATTTTGTTCTCGAAGATGAGTATGAGAGTGAGGGGAAGATTTATAAGGCAAGGACACTTACAGATTGATCTCCAAAGAAAAGGAGATTAGGTTGGGATGAAAAAATTCAATCCCGTGAAAGGAGACTGAAAGATGATCCGCATTTCAAAACGAGCTATTGAAGAATTAAAGGGGTTGAATCAGGGGAACCAGAAGAATTGGTTTCGTGTTTTTATAAGAGGTATAGGTTGAGGCGGGCCGAAAATGGGTCTGGCTCTGGATGAGCCAAAAACAAATGATGAAAAAATCGAAGTGGAAGGTTTCTCGTTTCTTATGGCTTCAGAAGTGGTGGATACAATTCAATCATATGGAAACCTTTTCATCGATTACTTCGAACATCCGTGGATGAAAGGATTCCAATTGTCCTTTCAAGGGAGAGGCTCCTGCTGATTCCTTGGCAGGTGGATAAGGAGATGAGAGGTGTGGAAATAACGATGATTTGAAGTTTCAGAAAAGAGGCGTTTGGATTGAAGATAAGTGACGTAAACTTCGCGCCTTAAAATCACAAGCCTATGGATCTACACGAGGATAGGGGGCGGCTTCTAAGAGAGATCGAAGAACTTGGAAAAGAGATTGAAGAGATAAAGAAGAGAATACCTCCCTATTCGATTAAAGATAAGGTCCTTCAACTGCTGGAACAGAAAGAACGGAAACTCGAAAGGGGGGAAAAAAACACTTCTAACTAATGAAAGGAGACCCGATTGCCTGAAATAAAATATACAACAGAGCTGGGTGAGAAACTGATGAAAGGGATTGGTGCTTCCCCTGGGATGGCCACGGGAAAGGTCTGCATCCATAAAGATATTTTCTCTCACGTGCCTATTTACACCATTGAGGATAATCAAATTATATGGGAGATTCAGAGACCTAAAAAAGGAATAGAAGAAGTTGAAGAAGCAATCCGGAGGGACCAGGAGAAGATTAGAAGGCAGTTGGGATATGGAGGATACGGAGATGTCGAAATCTTCTCGCCCCACCTCTCCATCTTAGAAGATTCACGTTTTTCATCAGAGGTTTTCGAAAAATAGCCACGCAAAGAATCAATGCCGAGTCAGCGGTTTGTTCTCAAGTGTGGAAATATGAGGAAGTCTTCTCAAAAATAGAGGATTCTTAGTTGAGTGAACGGATCGGGGATATTCGTGATATAGGAAAGAGATTGCTGGAATCTCTGATGGGACCTCGGGAGTTTGATTGCCCATTTGACGAAGCCGTGATCATAGCTGGGATTGAATTAACACCCAAGGATACGGTTCAATTCAAAAGAGAGCGGGTATTGGCGTTTATTACAGAACAGGGGGAAAAGAGTCCCATGGCGCCATCCTTGCGCGATCTATGGGAATTCCGGCAGTCTTAGGAATAGGGGGGTTGCTCGCGCGCGTGGAGAGGGGGGATTTTTGATCGTCGAAGGAAATCCGGGTTTTGTCGTGATTAACCCTCCGGAGGAAGTGATTCAAGAATACCGAAGGAATCAAGAGAAGATTGGGGCTCATCGGGAAAATCTGGAGGAACTGATTACCTCTCCGGCGGAGACCCTGCTTATCTCCCCTTATTATTCGGGTTGGGCCTCAGGGAATTCAGTGTGGCCCCTGTTGCGATGCTTGAGATAAAGAAAATTTCAAGGCTTGTAACTAAGGAGCAAGCCTCTCTTCTTGCTAACAAGGCCCTAGGGATGGATTCTTCGCAGGAAATTGAGCAGTTATTGGAGGCTTCCTATCCTTTTAACCATCAATAACTTAAGGAGGAGAACTTTATGGGAGAGAAAGGGGATCACCTTAAGAAACTTTCAGCGCTGTCAGAAAAGATTATGAACCTTGCAAATTCATTAAAGCAGGCAGAGAGGGATATGGAGTCAACCTGGATAGATGACATTGAGGCAAGAGATCTTCGGAATGTGAAAGAACAGATGAAGGCTGCGGAGGAAGCCCTCTGTGCCCTCCAAGAAGAGATCGGCCACGTAGAAACTGAGCACTGTCAAAAAGCCATGGGGACAGACTGAGAAAGACATGACCCAAAAAGAACATTTATTAGAAAAGAACGGTGACCCATCACGGATTGCCCTCTATTCAACGCTTCTGAACGTTCTCGTAGCAGGTGCAAAAGGTTTATTGGCGTGGCTTTCGGGGAGCGCTGCCCTTCTGGCGGACACGATCCATGGTTTCTCAGATACGTTTGCAAGCCTTCTGGTCCTGGTGGGGATATGGTTGTCGAAAAGAAAATCTGAAGCCTTTCCGTGGGGTCTTTACAAGGTTGAGAATTTTGTTGCCCTGTTGAGTGTGGGGCTTATCTTTTTTGCAGGTTATGAAATCGTCCAATATGTCTTCAGAGCAGAAAAGAGCTTCATCCTCGGACACTTTTCTCTCTCACTGTTCGGTCTTTTGGCCATTGTCATGGCCATTGCTATTTTTTCACGCTTTGAGGCCAAGAAGGCAAAGATGCTCAACTCCCCCAGCCTTCGGGCAGATGCTTCTCATTGGTACTCGGATATTGGCTCCACCTTGCTTGTTCTTTTTGCTCTTTTGGGATCGAAACTGGGGTATCCTATTCTCGACCGTTTGGCTTCCCTGGTGATGGTCGGGTTCATTGCAAAAGTTGGATGGGATATTCTCAAGGACTCGATGAAAACTTTACTCGATGCATCCGTCGATCCAATGACCCTGGATCGGATTCGGAATGTTATCCTGCGCTTTCCACAGGTCAGGGAAATCAAATCCGTTCAGGCAAGGAACTCAGGGAGATTTGTCTTTGTCCGTACCAACCTTGCCTTTGGCTTAAAAAAATTGGCTCAGGCTCATCAAGTTAGCGAGGAGATTGAGAGGTCCATTCTGAAAGAAATTCCTCAGGTGGATCAGGTGACGATCCATTACGAACCGGTGAAAAAGGATTTTCTTATCTACGCGCTTCCTATGGAAGAAGATAAAAGGAGTCTCTCCGATCATTTCGGTGATGCTCCCTATTTTTGCTTTATTCGGATAAGTACCGAGGGGCGTACGGTTCAAGAAGAGAAATTTTTGCGAAACCCCTATCTGAAAGAAGAGAAGGGCAAAGGAATAAAGGTTAGTGAATGGCTCATTCAGAATGGAGTGGATGCCGTTTATATTAGAAAGACCTTTGATGGAAAGGGACCCTCGTATGTCTTTTCTAATGCAGACGTTGAAGTGATTATTACGGAGTATAAGACCATCGAAGAAATCCACCTCAAATTGATGGAACCAGAAACAACATAATCGACTGAGGAGAGCATGCCAACAACTCTGGATCGGGTTTATGAGAGTAAGAAAGCAAGGGTGATCGATATTCAAGGAGGCCAAGGGATAAGGCAACGTCTCGGCCAGATGGGTATTCATCCTGGCGATACGATAACGATGCTGAGGTATGGGGCACTGCGAGGTCCTATACTAATTGAGGTGCATGGGAGTCAGGTGGCTCTTGGAAGAGGGATTGCTTCCCGAATCATTGTGGAGGAAGTTGAATGAGAATTGCTCTGGCAGGTCAGCCAAACTGTGGAAAGAGCACCCTATTTAACCATATCGCTGGCTACAAAGCCATTACTTCCAATTTTCCGGGAACGACCGTCAAATACACTGAGACCAAAACCCACATCAATGGGATAACATGTAACTGCATTGACCTTCCAGGAACCTATTCGCTGACGTCCGGAGACCCAGCCGAATTGGAGGCACGAAAACATCTCCTTTCTGGAGAGGTAGATGTGATCATCAATGTAGTCGATGCCTCGCTACTCTGCCGAAGTCTGGAATTGACACTTCAACTTCTGGAGCTTGAAGTTCCCATGATTCTCTGCCTGAATATGATGGATGAGGCCCAGAGGAAAGGGATCCAGATCGATGCCCAAAAACTCTCAAACGTTCTTGGGGTCCCGGTTATTCCCACCATCGCCACAACGGGAAAAGGGCTGAAGGAGCTATTTACTGAGGTAACGAGAGTTTGGAAAGAAAAAAGAAGAGGGAAAACCCTGAAATTCAGCAAAGACATCGAAGAAATCATAGATCAGATGGTCTCTATCCCCCGTAGTCAATCGGTTCATGCGAAAGTTCCTTCACGTTTTCTTGCTATCAAGCTCCTCGAAAAAGATCCTTTTTTCATAAGTGAGATAAAAAGGTCCGAAAATTCCATTGACTCAATCGAATCTTTTCACGAGAGATTGGAGCAGATCCACGGAGTCCCATCCGATGAAGTGATATCCTCTGAGCGTCATGCCCTGGCCATGAATTTATTTGAGAAGGTTTCAACTGTTATCCATCCTCCAAGGAGGGACATCCGGATCACTATTGATAACTGGGTGATGCATAAGATTATTGGTTACTTGATTCTGGCAGGAGTATTTTATGGCTTCTTCAATTTCATCTTCGGAATCGGAGGTTATATTGAAGAACCTCTGATGGAGTTCTTTAACCGATGGATAGAAGGGTTCGAGGGTTTTTGGGGAAAAGAGAGTTTGTTTTTCTTTCTTTCCAAAGGGGTTCTTCAGGGAATTGCAGGTGGAATAGCGATTGTTCTACCTTACCTTGTTCCCTTCCTCATCGGCCTTTCCATCCTCGAAGACGTTGGATACCTGCCGAGAGTGGCTTTCTTGATGGATGTCTTTATGCACAAGATTGGTCTTCATGGCAAATCCATTATTCCATTTATTTTGGGGTATGGATGCAGTGTCCCTGCTGTGATGGCCACCCGAATCCTTGAATTTCCTCAGCATAGGTTCATCGTTTCTATCCTCACGACCATGATCCCTTGTGCGGCTCGGATCACGATCATCTTCGGCCTGGTTGCATTTTTTATCAGCCCCAATGCGGCGTTGGCGATTTTTGTCCTTAACATTCTGGTCGTGGCTATCTCGGGGAAGATCCTCTCCACCCTCTATCCAGAACCCGGAAGTCTTGGATTGATTCTGGAAATTCCTGCCTACCAGTTACCGCCTTTGAAAAATACCTTGAAGAAATCCTGGTATCGGATAAGAGAATTTATCGTTATCGCTTGGCCCCTCCTGATTATCGGAAGTGCTCTGCTTGCCCTGATGGAGTATGGAGGCGTTGAAAAATATATCAACGGGTTCTTATCTCCTCTGACGTATCTTCTCGGTCTTCCAGTTTCTGTTGGAACAACGCTTATCTTTGGTCTCTTAAGAAAAGAACTGTCCATGATTATGTTGACCCAGGCCCTGGGAACGACGCAGGTTCTCGCTGTGATGACTAAAACTCAAATCATAGTCTTTACTATTTTTGTTACCTTCTATATTCCATGTTTGGCTACGATTGCAGCCCTTTGGAAAGAGATCGGTAAGAAAGGAGCCCTTCTGGCCATCCTTTTTACCTTATCCGTGGCCATCATCTTGGCCTTCATCATCCGTATCTTTTTAGAGATCTTTCTTGGGTGACTGAAAAATGATTGATCCAAAAGGAATTCTTTTATTTCTAATGGATCGGTTGAAATGGTCTCCAAAAATCTTAAGGGAGATTTTATACGGGATGACGGTCCATGAAATGGATCTCGAATTGAGAAGGGAGAGGGGCAGTTTAGACCACCTCTTTATGCTGGTGGTCTTTGGGGATCTCGTAGGATTACCCTTGCTTCCTCCTTACTATTCAATGAGACTTTTGCCCTATATCATTCCATCCATCGACAAATGGAAAAGGAGCCTTTTAAGAGAGAAAGACCTGACAGATTTTGTGTCGACAGATACTTGATTCTGAGAGTGCTCTCATGGTCTTGTCATTCTGAGGGTCTGTCCTGAGCATACCGAAGGAAACGAAGTGATGAAGGACCTCGCATAAAAGGGATTTTGTATGGAAAGCGATTTCGTTCTGAAAGTAAAAAATCTGAATGTGATTTTGGACCATCAAAGTATTATTGAGAGTCTTTCCTTTGAGGTGAAGAGAGGAGATGCCTTAACCATTTTAGGCCCCAACGGAGCAGGCAAGTCAGTTCTGCTGAGAACTCTCCTTGGGTTAATCCCCCATGGGGGAGAAATAGAATGGGCA
>Ga0078972_1004489_pt1 | contig 38034 bp, 25 predicted proteins | sample YelNatPaOPGAMG01_FD_67568 | JGI IMG/M metagenome (GOLD analysis project Ga0078972, IMG submission 67568) | Hot spring thermophilic microbial communities from Obsidian Pool, Yellowstone National Park, USA - OP-RAMG-01 (SPADES assembly) (version 2) | ecosystem: Environmental > Aquatic > Thermal...
TACGAGCTCAGGCTGGCTGCCCGGGCACAATCAGCCAGATTGATCTTTTCGCTGAAATTTTCCTCGATATAGCTAATTGCTTTAAGAATATCCGAGGGCAAATTGGTGGATACGGCAAAGGGAAGATTGACTCGGTCGCTGGAAGGCTTCCGAAAAGGAGACCGCTTTTCTCTTGAGCTCCGCTTTAATTTGAGAAGAGATGTTATGATTGACTTGAGCTCTGAAATATCTACGGGCTTTGGCAGATAATCTCTCGCCCCTGCCCTGAAGGCTCTTACCGCCAGGTCATCAGAACCGGCATCCGCAAGGAAGAGAACAGGAATATCGGAGTGCAAATGTTTGGATTGTTTGACCAACAAGAGTCCTTGCTCGTAGTTCAAACCAGAGTCAATGATGATCAGGTCGGGTTCACAATCCCTGATGCGACCCCGGGCTTCTTCGAAGGAATATATGCCGATAGTTTCTCCTTTAATGGTCAGGGAATCGTAGAGTCTATGGTAGGTTTCTTCGGCAAAAATGGCCACTGATTCCTTATTCATGGTTTGCCTTGGCTGAATGAGCATATTTTGGGGAGAGGGGAGAAAAATTCTTGATATAATTAGGGCTTTTAAACCCACACACCTGGTTCCCTTGCTGGCTATCGCATTAAAGTCATTAAAATTTTAAAATTCTAAAGGGGTAAAAGTCAAGAAAAGCGTTACGGTTACAAATAAGATCTGATCATATCATGTCGTTAATTTCCAGGACTAATTTTCAATCGGTTGGAAACATTGCTGGGGGCTTCTCAACAGGACATAAGTCTTTTAATAAAGCAAAATTTTAAGCGACCATTTAGCTATTCAGCCAATTACGTTTGTTCTTATATATTATTTATATATTGAATGAATTAGAAAAGTTGCAAAAGAGAGGAGGCGGAGGCAAAAACACGACAATGTCTAAAAATAGGAGCTCCATCCTCTTCTATTTGTTTTTTAAATATTGACAAATGGTTCCCTATATGATACCATTTTATAGCAAAATTGGTTCCCTATATGATACCGAAATGGAGGCAGCATGAGAATAGAAAAAAGATTGATGAAAGAGATAATCAGAGAATGGCAGGAAACAGGGCTTCCCGAGGTCCTACCCAGAGCTATTAAACTCCCTACCTCTATTAATAAAATAATCGCTATAGTAGGGCCCAGACGCAGTGGGAAAACATACCTACTGTTTTGGCTGGCTAAGGATCTTTTATCAAAAGGGGTAGCCCGTGAAAAAATAATTTATATAAATTTTGAAGACCCACGTTTGCTTCCCTTTGAACCTGAGGATTTTGAGGTTCTCTTAAATGCTTATCGTGAACTTTATCCAGAACTATCTTCTGGGATTGTCAGGGATAAGGCCTACCTTTTGCTTGATGAAATTCAGGTTGTAAAAAACTGGGAAGTTGCGGTTCGACGTCTTTATGACACGGGGAAATTCTTTGTCTTTATAACTGGCTCTTCATCCAAGCTCCTTAGCTATGATATTGCTACCCAGCTTCGAGGACGGGCCTTGACTTTCGAACTGTTCCCGTTTTCCTTCGCTGAAATCTTGCGCGCCAAAAGAATTGAGATAAATGAAATGGCGTTATACTCAAAAGCTCGCTTTTCGATTATGAAAGCCTTTGAAGAATACTTGAATTACGGCGGTTTTCCTGAAGTGGTCCTGGCTGAATCTGATGAGCTTAAATGGAGAATATTAAAGAGTTATGTGGAATCGATGTTCTTGAAGGACCTGGTGGAACGTTATGAAATTAGAAATCAAGCTGTTTTGAGAGAGCTGGTGAAATATCTGGCGACGAATATTTCTTCGCTTTTTTCGGTAAGCGCCTTTTTCCGCTGGATTAAGCAAGCTTATCCTATTACTAAAAGGACGCTGATCCACTACCTGGACTATTTGGAAGATGCGCGACTTTTTTTCCTGCTGAAGAAATTTTCTTTTTCGCTTAAAGAACAGGCTCTCAGCCCGCGGAAAGGCTACATAGCAGACCTGGGCTTGAGGCAAGTCTTCGGCCACAGCTACAGCCAGGACTTAGGAAAAAGCCTCGAGAATCTGGTGTTTCTTGGTCTGATGCAGGCGAAGGCAAAAAATCCGTGGCTTGATGTCTTTTTTTGGAAAGATTCAAAGAAAGGCGAGGTTGACTTCGTGGTGACAGAAAGGAGGCAAGTAAGCGAGCTGATTCAAGTATGTGCGGAGCTTGCTGGGCCAGGGGTAAAGGAAAGGGAAATAAAGCCGCTCTTGGTTGCGGCTCAGAAGATAAAGGGCCGCGATTTAACCATCGTAACCATGGACTATGAAGGCGAAGAGGTAATAGATAAGAAAAAAATAAAGTTTGTGCCAGCTTGGAAATGGCTCCTGGCGAAGACGAAAGACATCGGCCGCGTCGCCTCTTAATTTTATCTGGGCTTTTTATTTTTCTATCTTAACTTCGCTCGACCTGTAGCTATAGACCGGCTCCTTTTTTGGCCCTGGTTCCTGTGAAGGACTTACTCAGATTACTTCTTGGTCACATGCTTTGGCCAGAAATCGCTTCCAGTAAGCGAAAAGCAGAAGCACACATCGGCTCAGCATAGAGGCAAATATAAAAACCGAAAACTATTTAAAGCTGGGAAGAATATTAAGCTCTTCTGTAATGAGTTTGGTGGTTTTTAATTTAAAAAAAGGTAATTTAAGGTAATTTTTAAATAAATAAGTGTAAAAAATCGTTATTATCCTATTGTGATTCCCATGATATGAAATTCAAACCGCTGTTACTCTCATCTCTGATTTTATTTTGATCTGTGACTCTGTAAGAATTACTTTGTAAGAACCTACTTTTCATATGAGCTGGCTCAGCAGGCGTTTCTGCGAATAAATAAAAAAAAAGGGGGACTAACGTCCCCCTTTCCTCATGAGTAATTGTCTACTTAATTTCAGTAAATTACTTCACCTTGAGGGGAGTGAAGGGAGCGAAAAGGGTGAAGTTGGCTTCCTGGAGCAGCTTCTTGAAGTTTTCCACGTCTTTCTCGAAGACTTCGTTGAACTGGACCAGGAACTTTTCCAGCGCTGCCTTGGCTTTCTCATAGCGCACCATGGCGGCTTGAGTAACAGGTTCATAGCCAGCTCGGCTAATCCCGCCAACAGCTGAAGTCACCTGGGCCATCAAGCTGTCCTCACGGCTACCAGAACCTTGGCCTCGAGGCGTCGGGTTAAGGATTTCGCTCAGGTTCTTGAGCTTATCTTCCAGAGATTTGGCCGCTTCCAGGACTTCCTTCATCTTGGCCGACCGGTTGAAACGGGCATTATCCCGCACAGTCTGAATGGCCCGCTGGGTGTCCTGAATCTGGCGCTGCGCACTCTGGACTATCCTGGTTAGCTCCTGGGCCTGCTTGGCCATTTCATAGTTTTTCCGGAGAACAGCCATATCCACTTTGTACCTTGGGTCCGGCTTGACTTCGAATTTCTGGCTGACTTCCTCCCCTTCATAGCGAATCTTTACAGTATAGGTTCCGGGAAGAACAGCTATTCCGCCAGCGCCTCGACCGAAGCCAAAAGCCATCGCTGCTTGGCCCGCTTCCTCTCCTGGAGCTGATTCCATCATGTTCCAGTAAACGCGGTTAATTCCCTTATTTTCGGTGCCGTTCATGCGGGCCACAACTTTTCCTGAGGCATCCTCGAAAGTAATCGAGACTCTGGTGGAGGTGGCCGCTCCCGCTCTTTGACCGAAGGGGAATTGGCCGGCGCCGATCATTCCGGCAAAACCCATCTGTCGGGCTCTCTCGAGCATCTGCTGTCGAGCCTGTTCCATCTGCGCCTGTTCGGCCGCTTTCTCTTCTGGTTTCCGCTCAACCGGATTCAAAAAATAAGTAAGACAAGCGTTAAGGTTCTTGTTCTCCCCAGAAAATTCCGCATCGCCCATTGTCTGATAGGAGCTCATCCGGCCACTCTGCCATTGGTTGGCTTCCGCAACGGGGAAGAGGTGAATTTTCTTTTTGGCGATTTCTTCGCTGAATAGACGAAGCGGCGTGATGTCATCGATAATATAAATGGAGCGGCCGTGGGTGGCGATGAGCAAATCATTTTCGCGGGGATGAACCGCCAGGTCAAAAACCGGCACGGTCGGCAGGCCATGGGTCCACTTCATCCAGTTCTGGCCGCCGTTAAAGCTGACATAAAGACCAAATTCAGTGCCTAAGAAAAGCAGGTTAGGGTTGACTGGGTCTTCCTCGATAGCCTTGCACCACCCGTCAATCTCGCTGGTGGCTAAGTTTTTCCAGGTTTTACCGAAATCGCGCGTCACTAAGAGATAGGGAGTGAAGTTGGAGCGTTGATGGTCGTCATAGGCGACATAAGCCGTGGCGACATCATGGCGGGAAGCCTTGATATGAGGAACAGTGGCTCCGGCAGGAGCTAAAGCTGTCTTGCCGCTGGTGAAATTTTTCGAAACCAACTCCCAAGTCTTACCACCGTCACGGGTGAGCTGGACATTGCCATCATCAGTCCCCACCCAGATTACCCCTGGCTGTTTGGGGCTGGGAGCGATGGAAAGAATCGTGCAATGATTCTCCGCGCTCGTTACGTCCAAAGTCAGGCCGCCGCTTTCATTTTGTTTTTGTTTTTCCGGGTCATTGGTTGTTAGGTCAGGGCTGATAATTTCCCAGCTCCGTCCCTTATCGCGGCTGCGATGGAGGAATTGGCTGCCGTAGTAAACAGTCTTGGGGTCAAAGGGGTCGATGGCTAACCCGGCATTCCAGTTATAGCGGTGCTTCACATCCGATTCGGTTGGCACGCAGGGCCGGCTGGTGCCGGTTCGCACATCGTAATAATAAAGGCTTCCGCCCTGCGACATGCCATAACCGCATTTTGAATCTTCCGGGTCCGGCTGGACATCAAAGCCGTCGCCGCCACCGACAGTAATCCAGTGATACATCATTACCCCGCGGTCGGTTAAAGAATAAGCCGCGCCTCGCCAGGAACCGTTATCCTGAAGACCGCCATAAACGTTATAGGGGACTTCCATGTCGTAGGCGATGTGGTAGAACTGACCCACAGGGATGTTTTCGCAATAGCGCCAGTTATTCCCGCGGTTATAGCTTATGACTGCGCCACCGTCATTGCCCACAATCATCATTTCGCCGTTAGGATGTATCCACATGACATGGTGGTCAGAGTGGGCTTGATTGCCGCGGAAAAGGGAGCGAACGGTTCGGCCGCCGTCCTCACTCACCCGAAGCTGAGACCCCATGATATAAAGGATATTTTCATTCACCGGGTTCACATAGATGCGGCTGTAATAGAAAGGACGGTTGTGGATACCGCTTTCGTCGTTGACCACTGACCAGGTTGCTCCGCCGTCGTTGGAGCGGAGTAGGCAGTTTTTCTCTGCCTCAACCAGCGCATAAACCACCTGAGGCCGACTGGGAGCGACGGCGATGGCTATGCGTCCCAGGTCTCCCTTGGGTAACCCTTCCTTATCAGTCAGTTTTTTCCAAGTTTCGCCGCCGTCAATGGTGACATAAAGTCCGCTTCCCGGACCACCGCTCTTGAAGAACCAGGGCCAGCGTCGGTGCTCCCACATGGCGACAAAAATCTTGTTGGGATTCGACGGGTCCATAGCCATATCCGCCACGCCGGTTTTCTCGTTGACATAAAGAATCTTCTTCCAGGTGCGGCCGCCGTCCGTGGTTTTATAAACCCCGCGCTCCGAGCTATCGCCCCAGGTAGCCCCAAGAGCGCCCACATAGACTGTATTGGAATCGTTGGGGTGGACGAGGATATCGGAAATTTTTTCGGTTTTTTCCAAACCGACGCGTTGCCAGGTTTTTCCGGCATCTCTCGAGACATAGACTCCCCGGCCAATGCTGACGGAGTTGCGGACAAAGGGCTCGCCCGTCCCTACCCAGACAATGCTGGGGTTGGCTTGGTCCACAGCAATGGCGCCAATAGAATGGTCGGGCTGGTCGTCAAAGATTGGCTGCCAGCTTATTCCGCCGTCCTCCGATTTCCACACCCCGCCAGAAGCCGCGCCAATATAAATGACCTTCGGGTCAGAGCAGACAGCATCAAGGGCTGAAATGCGGCCGCTCATATTGGCGGGACCTATGGACCGGGCGCGGAGGCCAGCGAACAACTGAGGGTCTGGTTTAGCCAAGACAGAGGCGGGTGTGGCCGGCGCTTTGGCTGGCGCCTTTTGAGCGGGGCCGGCGCCGGTCATGACCAACCAGACAAAAAGCAGTAGAGCTAACGCAAATAGACCTCGACGTTTAAACCCTCTCACTTAAAACCTCCTTTCAGAAGATTGGGATGAGAAGAACTTCATAAAAAGACATCCCTTATTAAGACGGAGCTATTATGAATCTTCTTCCCAAAGATTGCAAATAGTAGTTGGCTCATCCTTAAAAAGTATGGTGTGTCTACGAATTTTTATCATGAATAACCAAGCATTTTTTGCCTGGTAACGAACCTCTCTTGGAGCAAAATGAGTTTTTATAAAGCCATACCTTGGGCGGCGCTCCCGATATCCCCAAACAAGTTATACTTGAGAAAATGACATTTTATAGACCCTTACGTTGGTCCTGTTTTAAAATTTAAAAGAAGAACAAATCCTCGCTTAATTTAAAAAGGCCTTTATCGCTGCCTTTAAATCTTACCTCCTCTTAATTTTGAATTAATAGAGCCGACGGACGCCTGATTAAACATCGCGCTTTTGGCGTAGAGGCCAGGATTTTTGATTGCTTAAAGAGGGGAATTTATTATAAAAGCCCGATGGCCAGCCGGGGAGGGCTTTATTTTTCCTGGCGCTTGTAGCTGATGGAAATTCCGGACCAGCTGGAGCGGTCGATGGTTGTTTCCATATAAGGAAGGCTATAAAGATAATCCAGAAATTCCCTGATACCCCACATTCTGGTTCCGGAAACATTATGGGCGGTAAAACAGCCGCCGACAACCAGCTTGGGAAGAACGGCTATCAGATAATTTTTGTACCATTCTTTATCAGCATCACAAAAGACAAAATCGAAGGGACCGGGAAGCTTGGGCACCACTTCATGAGCATCGCCAAGAATGGCTTCGATCCAGGGGCTGAGCCCCGCGGCTTCAAAGTTGCGGAGGGCTTGACGATAACGCCTTTCGTCAATCTCGATGGTAATGAGCTTGCCGCCCGTCTTACTCAGGGCCCAGGCAATCCAGATAGCGGAATGACCGGTGGAGGTCCCAATTTCGAGAGCCTTAGTATATTTATTTTTAATGACCAGGTCATAGAGGACCCGGCCATCGGCTTCGCTGATATTCATGTCGCGCCAGGCATAACGTTGGCTCTCCAAGAATCTTTTAACCCGCGTATCTAAATCTTCGGCTGGGCTTTGAAGATTAGGCTTGTCCGCTTTTGAAGAGACCTGGGGAAAAAGAAAGGCGGCGGGCCAAAGAGAAAGAAGAAGACAAGCTAAAAGGCCAGGCCTTATAAACCGGGCTAAGAACTGCCTCCTGGACAGGGTTAATACTGATTTCAAAATCAACCTCCGGCTTCTCGCTAATTTAACTCAGCCATGCTTTTTTTTAAATTCAATTCCGGCTCTTATTTTAAACCATAAATAATTTGTAACATCAATAATTCACTTCTTTTTTTATTCATTTTCCTCTATTTATTTAAGCACTATTTTGATTATTTAGGCAATCATTTTCCCCTCAATTAATGACTTATTTAGGGCCCTTTATAGCAACTTGCGAATAAAATTTTTCCCGGCCGTTGACTATCGGGTCTTCGCTAAGTTTCTTCGCGCCGATGGAGACACCCCCGGTTATTTCCTATTTTTTTGGCCGTGAGGCATTTTTTGGCGCCGCCGTTTCACCATTTTGTTTGGACCGCTTTAAAGGATAAGTCCGCGATGGCCGAAGCTAATCCTTAAGGGTTAACTGAGCTGGGCAATTCATGTTTTCACCATGCCTTGTTTTAAGGTAGGGGTTGGGCTATATTCAATGTTTGGAGATTTTGGCCCGAAAGGAGTGAGCGAACATGGAAATTCGGTTGTCGCCCGCCCAATTTGAACTTCTGCTCAAGCTGGTTTACCTCGGTCAATGGGTTGTGGAGGGAGCCCAAGAAGAAGAGGGCAATTTAGAGGAATACGATGCTTTGGCCGCTTATATTTATTCTTATGCTCCTGCCTTTGGAGCTAAGAAATGGGTCGAATTTGACGAAGCGGAGGGGGAGTATTTTCCGTCAAACGAGCTTGACGAGGCCATGGAAGAGCTAATCTCTCGCTATGAGGAGGCAACTTTTTGGGACCAGCTCGTAATACGGTTGGCGGAACGCGACCTCCTCCAAGAGTATGGCGAAGAGACAATTCTAAAAATGGACTGGAAAGAGTTAGATAAGAAAAAATCGCAAATTGTTCAAAAATACCTGCGCGAAATTGAAGAGCATGGTCTGGCTAACCTCATTATTCAGCGTGTCTCCTGAATCGGCTTTTTCCTGCCATCAAAATTGGTGCCCCTTTACCTATACACCTAATTTTTACCTATTCACCTAAAATGGGGCCACTTCTTAGAATGGTGTTACTTTACATATTCACTCATCTTATTAATTCACCCATTTCCACCTAATTTTTTAATCTTGGCTTCTTCTCTCTTTTTAGGCGGGGTTGAAAGACATAAAATTGGTGCCACCTTACCTATTTACTCAATTTTCTCCTTAAAAAATGGTGGCGTCTTTCCTATTAATTTTAAATGGTGCCACTTTACATATTCGCCCATTTTATTGAAAAAATGGTGGCGTTTGCTATTTACCCAATTTTCTTGCTTCCTCCCTATGTTAAGGCGAGGTTGAAAGATAAGCTGGCGCTGGCCGAGGCGACCATGGATGGTTTACCTTCTGAATCGGCCTTCGAGCGAACCTCGAGCGTTGAGCCATTTTGAGCCTAAACGGGATGACCGGAGAGGCCAAAAGTGAGGACAAAGGAATCCCAGAATACGCCCTTACGTAGGGAGGCGAGTTCCAGCATGCGGAGAAAGTCAAAGACCAAACGCCGTCTAAAACCGGAATAGGAGCGAGGCCATTCCCGCCATCTTTAATCCTAACCATGATGCCAGCCGGATGGTCCTCCGTCGGTGAAAAGGTAGGAGCAAGCCATTCCCACCGTCCTTAGTTCTAACCTCTTCAAGGTCCAAGAGAATCTCAAAGAAAAAATGCGGAAAAAGCTTGTTTGCCTGAATCAAGTTCAATTAGAATAAGCTGAGCTTTGAAATAATATTATCATTTAGGAGGGAATAATGAGGTCTAAAACCCCTAATACCCAAAAACCAAGGTTCTTCAGGTACAGAGAAGGCTCTCTTTTTTCCCCTTTAATTGAGCCTTTTTTTCTTCTCTTCTTCTCTCTTCTTTGTTTTAGTTTTATCTTTTGTCCGCGAATTTTTGCTTCCCCGGCCAAAGACGGGCCGCAAACAAAGAAGCCAGACCTCCCGGCACCCGCTTCGCTGCGACTCGATGAATCCTTCTTCAAAGCCTTTGAATTTCGCTCGCTTGGTCCTTATCGTTGTGGCTCGTGGGTGACTGATTTTGCCGTGCCGGAAAAGCCAGCCAAAGAGCATCTTTATACTTTTTATGTGGGGACAAGAAACGGTGGAGTGTGGAAGACGACTAATAACGGGACGACCTTTTTTCCTGTCTTTGATGACCAGGAATATCTATCTATCGGGGCCATTGCTTTGGCTCCCTCGGCTCCCGAGATTGTTTATGTTGGCACCGGCGAAGCCTATTGCACCCGGAGTACATATCGAGGCAATGGGGTCTATAAAAGCCTTGATGGCGGCCAAACCTGGAAACATTTAGGCCTGGAAGAGACGCATCATATTGCCCGCATCGTTATTCATCCTGAAAATCCTGACATCGTCTATGTCGCCGCCATGGGTCACCTCTTTGGCCCGAACCCAGAGCGGGGTGTTTTCAAAACGACCGACGGCGGCCAGACTTGGTCGAAAGTGCTTTATATCAACGACAAGGTGGGTGTTATCGACTTGGTTATGAACCGGCAAAACCCGAACATTCTTTATGCCGCCACCTACGAGAAATATCGTTTTCCCTGGACTTTTGAGGAGGGCGGCCCGGAGAGCGGCATTTATAAGACGATTGATGCCGGCCAAACTTGGAAGCGCCTGACCAATGGCCTCCCCTCGGGAAAGATTGGCCGGATAGGCCTTGATATTTATCGCCGTAATCCAGCCGTGCTTTATGCCATTGTCGAGAACGCCAACCTGAGGCCGGCCACGGCGGAGGAAGAAGCTCAGGATAAGAGGCGAGGGGTTCCGCCTCAGCCCCGGCCAATTGGCGGAGAGGTTTATCGCAGTGACGACGGCGGCGAAACCTGGCACAAGATGAATGCGCCGCAGGATGATATCGGCGGCAAAGCGCCCTATTCCTTTAATCAGCTGCGTATCGACCCGAATGACGACCAGAAAATTTATGTGACCAGCGTCTCAGTGGCTCATTCTTTTGACGGCGGCCGTACCTGGCGTGACCTGGATTGGCCGCCAACTCTTTTTCCGCGCATGTTTGGGGACGTCAGGACTATCTGGATAGACCCGGAGAATTCTGACCGTATTTTCCTGGGGAGCGACGGCGGAGTCCACATAAGCTACGACGGCGGCCAAACCTGCGACCATTTTCATAACCTGCCCTTGGGTGAATTCTATGCCATCGCCGTGGACATGGAAGAGCCGTACAACGTTTATGGCGGCATGCAGGACCATGATTCCTGGAAAGGGCCCTCCAACGGCCCCTCAGGCTATGTCAGCCTCGAAGACTGGGTAACAGTGGGGACTCAGGATGGCATGTATAACCAGGTCGACCCGAATGATAGCCGCTGGGTCTATAATACCTTTCAGTTTGGTGGCCATAGTCGAGTAGACCAGAAACTCGGCCTGATGACGTCGATCGTGCCGCGGCGTGAACCGGGGAAACCGGCCTACCGCTGGAACTGGACCCCGCCTCTGATTATCTCGCCCCACAACAGCCAGATTCTTTACACCGGCGCGGAGGTCTTACTCCGCTCTCTGGACCGCGGGGACCACTGGCAAGAAATCAGCCCAGACTTAACTCGGAATGACCCGAAAAAAACCGCGGGCCGCGGCAGTGTCACTTATTGCACGATCACCACCATTTCGGAATCGCCACTTAAACCAGGACTTATTTGGGTGGGAACCGATGACGGCAAGGTTTGGGTGACCCAGAATGGCGGAGTCAGTTGGACTGATGTCTCGGCCAATTTGATTAAAGCCGGTGCTCCTGATGAAAGATGGGTTAGCCGGGTTCTGGCTTCCTTCCATAAAGAGGGGCGAGCCTATGTGACCAAAACTGGCCTGCGCCACGAAGATTTTCGACCCTATGTTTTCAAAACCGAAGATTACGGCACAACCTGGAAGGCAATTACTCAAGGGCTTCCGGAGCGCTCGGTTAACGTCATTTTTGAAGACAGGAAAAATCCTAACCTGCTTTTTGTCGGCACCGATGGCGGCGTTTATGTTTCCCTGAATGGTGGAGATAATTGGGTGCGCTTTAAGAGCAACTTGCCCACCGCCCGGGTCAGCGACCTCCTCGTTCACCCGCGAGAAAATGATTTAGTTGTAGCCACTTATGGCCGAGGCCTTTACATCACCGACATTTCGGCCCTCCAGGAATTGACAGCTGAGGTTGTGGAAAAAGATGTTCATCTTTTTTCTCTCGAGCCGGTCAGGCAGCGGATAACGCGAAATTGGGGAAATTATCAACTTTATGGCGACCGGGTGCTGGTAACCCCCAACGAGCCGAATGCGGTCACCATTAATTATTATCTTAAAAGGGCCTTAGGCCAAAAGGTAAAGATTATTATCAAGGACCCTTATGGAAATGTCCTCCGCGAACTCGAAGGGCCGGCAGAGGCAGGGATTAACCGAGTGCGCTGGGATATGAGAGCTGAGCGACCTCAGGGTGAGGCCCCGGGGATAGGTTCGCGGCCAGGCCGCGGCCGGCTGACAGAGCTGGTCGAGCCAGGCGAATATGTGGTCGTCCTGGAAGCTTCCGGTCAGATTCTGCAAGGTAAGGCGTTGATTAAAGGCCGGCTGAGCTGGGCCATCGGCCCCTTCCCAGTGCTTCGTTAAAATAATTAGCTTATTTTAAATTTTATCAAAGCGCTTTAACTAAAAAATTTTTTTCCAATATTTTCAGTTTAAAAATTTAACAATGAGAAACCTTTTCCTTTTCTTATTTTGTCGGCAAGATTGCCTAAAATTGGTGCCAACTAACCTACTTACCTAATTTTCAATTTTTTTATAGTTTATAGCTCTTTTCTTTATCATTTTATGAATCGATTTTCTTCCATCTTGTGTGGGTTAGGCCCGGAGACGTTCGGGATGGCCTCGCTCCCACTCCGGTTTTTAACGCCGTTCCCTCTTCGGCCTTCTCGGCGCCGGCGGAACTCGCCTCCCGGTTCATAGACATAGCGCGCAAGTCCCTTGCCCCCCCTTTTAGCTGTCCGTTTGTCCGGTTCAGGCTCAGACATCCTCGGCGCCCAGAGGTTCCCTCGAAGCCCGATTCGGGAAGGCTAAACCTTCCATGGTCGCTTCTTCCCTCCCGAACTTAGCCCACAAACCAGCCCATATAAAATGGAAGAGAACCATTTTCTTTTATTTGGTTCGAGCCGAGTTGAAAGGTAAGTCGGGGAGGGAGGAAGCGAGCCGGGTGGGCCGAGCCTTCTCTATTCGTCCTTGGAGGCCAGTTCAAGGCGGCGGAGCTGGCTGAGCCTAAGCCAGACAAAGGGAAACACGGTAGATTGATGGAGAGAGAAATTGGCCTGAGCAGAATGGTTGAAGCCGAGCCTCGAGGCAATGATAATATACCTTATTAGGAGGTTCGAAGCGGCCAAGAGGGGCTCATCCTTAAAAAGGGTGGTGGATTTAGCGCTTTTTTATCAGGAGTATTTACCCATTTTTTTCGCTTGGATGAGCGCTTATCTCAGGGTGAAGGAAGGGCTTTATAAAACCCTTCTTTAGTCCCCTTTTAGAGGTTAGAATGAGAATAAATCATCCTTTAATTTTAAAAAGCCTTTTTGGCTCGCCTAAAATTTTATATTTTATTGTTTTTAAAAGAAATACAGCCGTTATAAGCCCAATAAATCACCACGATTTTTACGGAAGAGCGGCCAAGAGGTTGATTTTTCAGCAGGGAGTGGGAAAAATTAGAGGTTAGCTCCGGCAGCTTATCTTTTTTTGGCAGAGACGAGAATAGAAGTCAGGCTTATGAATGGAAGTAGCTGATGAATTAGGCCATGATGATTTATCGAAACTTAATCGAGGTCGAGACATGGGTGAAGAAAAAGTTATAATAGAAAGATAAAATTTAGACCGGAGAAACTTAGACGACGAGAAGGAGACAAAAAGGAGGAGATAAAAAGGAGGCTAACTATGAGGCTTAAGATTAAGACTGAATGGTTTAAGAGATATTCGAGGCTTTTTTGCCTGCTGACGTTAGTTTTAAGCTCTTCAATTTACTTCCCCCTCCTGGCTACCCAAGAGGGTCAGGAAGAAAAACAGCCCGGCTTCGCCTTAACGCCGGTTCCTTTTGGCGCGGTCCAGCTTTTAGACCAATTCTGGGCGAAACGGCTGGAGATTAATCAAAAGGTTACTGTGCCTCACGTGCTCGAGCAGTGCGAGATTACTGGCCGAATCGAAAATTTTGAGGTGGCCGCCAGAATGAAGCCTGGAAAGTTTCGCACCCAATATCCCTTCGATGATTCCGATGTCTTTAAGGCCCTCGAAGCTGCCAGCTATGTTCTGAAGAGATATCGCGACCCGGAACTGGAAAAAAGAGTCGACGAAATCATCGCCAAAATCGCTGCCGCCCAGGAACCTGATGGCTATCTTTATACCGCCCGAACTATCGACCCTAAGAACCCGCCGGTTCGCTGGGTAGGTCCAGAGCGCTGGTCAAACCTCTCAATGAGCCACGAGCTTTATAATGTCGGTCACCTTTATGAAGCGGCTGTGGCTTATTACCAAGCTACTGGCAAACGCAGTTTACTGGAGGTGGCGTTGAAGAATGCCGAGCTTCTTCTCTCGGTTTTTGGCCCCGGGAAAAATCGCTCGGTTCCCGGACATCAGGAAGTGGAGATTGGGCTGGTAAAGCTTTATCTTTTAACCAAGGACAAAAAATACCTGGATTTGGCCAAATTTTTCCTGGATGAACGAGGCCGGCAAGACGGGCATAAACTCTACGGAACCTACTCTCAGGACCATAAGCCGGTAATTGAACAAACGGAAGCTGTCGGCCATGCGGTTCGAGCCATGTACATGTATACGGCGATGGCTGATGTCGCCGCTTACACCGGCGACCAAGCTTATCTCAAGGCCTTGGAGGCTCTCTGGAAGGATGTTATCGGCGGCAAAATTTATGTCACCGGCGGCATTGGGGCGGCTGGCGGCATTGAAGGTTTTGGCCCGGCTTATGAACTCCCTAATGCCACCGCCTATTGCGAAACTTGTGCTTCAGTAGCCCATATCCTCTGGAATCATCGTCTTTTCCTCCATTATGGCGACAGCCGCTATATCGATGCTCTGGAGAGGACGCTTTACAATGCGTTCCTTTCGGGCATCGGGCAGAGTGGCAACCTCTTCTTTTATCCCAATCCCCTTGAGTCTTTTGGTCAGCATAGCCGCAGCCCCTGGTTTGGTTGTGCTTGTTGTCCACCTAACGTGGCTCGGCTTTTGCCGCAAGTTCCCGGAATGATGTATGCCCGAGACAAAGACAATAACCTTTATGTCAATCTTTTTATGGCCAGCACCACTGATGTTCTGGCCGGCAAAAGTAAAGTTACCGTGCGCCAGGAGACCAATTATCCGTGGGAGGGAAAAGTCCGCATAATCATCCTCCCGCGCTATGAAACCGCTTTTGTCCTGAAAGTTCGTATTCCTGGCTGGGCCCAGGGCCGGCCAGTGCCCAGTGACCTTTATAGTTATTTAAATCCTGAAAAGACCCAGGTTAAGTTCCGGTTAAACGGTAAGAACATCTCGCCGCCAATCGAAAAGGGCTATGCTCTTTTTAACCGTTTCTGGAAAGTCGGCGACACGGTCGAAGTTGATTTCCCGATGCCGGTGCGGCGAGTGATCGCTCATCCCGCGGTAAAAACGAACGAGGCAAAAGTCGCCCTGGAACGAGGGCCGCTGGTTTATTGTGCTGAATGGCCAGATAATGGCGGAGCCGTAAGCAATTTAATTCTTGAAGACCAAGCGCCGCTAACTACAGAATTTCGGCCTGACCTTTTTGGTGGGGTGGCCGTTATTAAGGGCGAGGTAACCGCTTTAAAGCAGGGAGAAAAAGAGGGGGAAATAATTAGAGAGAAGCAGCCCTTTGTGGCCATTCCCTATTATGCCTGGGCTCACCGCGGCGCGGGCGAGATGGCGGTTTGGTTAGCCCGACAGGAAAAAAAGGCCCGGCCCTTTCCTTTGCCGACAATCGCCTCCAAGAGCCAGGTTACGGCTTCTGAACGCCGTCCGGCGCGAGGGGTCAATGACCAGTGGGAACCGGAATCGTCGATTGACCGCACCCATCCTTACCTCCACTGGTGGCCGAGGAAAGGCACGTTGGAATGGGTTCAATATGATTTTGAAAAGCCCGAAACAGTTTCTGTCGTTGAGGTTTACTGGTTTGATGATACGGGTGAGGGCGAATGTCGGCTCCCGGCGAGCTGGCGAGTCCTGTACCGCGCAGGCGAGCAATGGAAGCCAGTGGAAAATCTTACTCCCTATGCCGTTGCTAAGGATACCTATTGCCGGGTTGAGTTCAAGCCGGTGACAACCGCCGGTCTTCGCTTGGAAATCCAGCTCCCCAAAGATTTTTCCTCTGGTGTCTTGGAGTGGAAAGTCCGGTAAGCCTTGGCTCGCAAGATAATATTTAAATCTCCGATTTTAGGACTTCTCAGGATGGCGCTTTTTCTAGGAGAAATAATTTAGCCCTGGAAGCAGTTGGAAAGGTGTTCTCAGCCATGAGGGAAGCGCTGGCCGCGATTAAGAAAACAGCCGCCTATTCGCATCTCTTGTTTTGCTTTGGCTTGGCAACGCTAATTTTTTCCGCCGAGGAGCCGCCGCTTGTCTGGCAAAAACTTTATGATTCTGGCTTTCATGACGTAGCCATCGGCCTTGATAGCGATAATTCAGGCAATGTTTATCTTACCGGCCAAACTGGAAATGATTTCAACTGGGACTGCCTGGTTATAAAATATGATTATTTGGGTCAAACCAAATGGGTTAAAAAATACGACACCGGCAGAAATGAACTTGGTTACGCCGTCGTCGCCGATAACCAGGAGCATGTTTATATTGCTGGCCAAATCTTTAACGGCGCTAATTGGGACTTCCTGATTTTGAAATATAATTCGAGTGGCGACCTAATTTGGGCGAAAACCTATGATTGGGGAGGAACAGACGGCGCCTATGCTATCGGCGTTGATAACGCTGACAATGTTTACGTCTTTGGTCAGGCCGTAATTCCTGGTCTGGGGTTAAATTATCTTACCTTGGGGCTTGATTCGCAAGGCAACAAGCGCTGGCAGTCTATCTATCCTAAAGGCAATCCGGCCTTTGATAGTTATGGCCTGGCTATTGATGGCCAAGTTGACCACGGAGCTGATGTTTATGTGTGCGGGTATTCAGGTACCGACATTTTGGTTATCAAATATGAGGCCTCAGGAACCAAACAGTGGGCAAAAACTTATGACCTCGGCAGCCTTGAATTTGCTCAGGGAATGACAATTGATTCAGAGCATAATTTTTATCTAACAGGAATGTTTTATAATAGCGCAGCCGCTAAGTGGAATGCCTTTCTGATGAAAGGCGACGGGAATGGGATAGCTACCTGGATAACAAAAGTTGATAGTCACCACAACGAAACTGGTTTTGATGTTGCTTTAGATTCGAAAGGGGCAATTTATGTGTCAGGAACAGCTAATAATGGGGTCGATGATGATATGCTCTTAATAAAATTTGACCCGCAGGGGAAAAGCCTTTGGCGGATAACCTATGACACCGGTTCTCAGAACCGGGGCTTTGGCCTTACCCTTGACCCCTTGTTTAATGTTTTTGTCACTGGCTATTGTTTGCGCCGAGATTATGATTGTCTCACGCTTTTATATAAGCAAATTCCTATTTCCATCGAAAAAAGGCCTGTTGACAGAAGATAAATTAAAGGATCGGCCGCTCTAAAAGAGATGGCTATGGCTTACGCCATCTGCTCTTAGCTTTACCCCCAAGAGATAATCTTATGGCCATCGCCATATCATGGGCTAAAAAGGTGAGTCTTTGCTTTAGCAGCTTTAAGCTTTCAACGCCTTAAACATAAAATTCGTCGCCACAAGCTTGGGAGAAGGATAGAGAGAAAAGCTTTTTGGAAGTTTAATTAATCCTAATTATCATTAAAAAATAAACTATCCATGCCTCCTGCTGTTTTCCCAAAATGGTATTTTCCGGGCCTTGAGAAGTACTTTATTTTATGACTGAGCGGCGGAAAACGCTTAAAGAAAAGAGGAAGGCCACAAACCCCAGCCCCGCCATGATCAAAATATCTTGATAAAAGTAAGCCAGATTATTCCCTTTAAGAAATATTTCTCGGATTATGGCGATTAAATAGCGGAGCGGGTTAATAGCCGTCAGCCAGCGGAAGGCAGCGGGGATATTTTCGAGCGGTGTCAACAAACCCGAGAGCATCAAGAAAAGAAGCATGGTAAACCAGCAGAAAAAAAGAGCTTGCTGCTGCGTCTGGCTGAGAAGAGAAATAAGAAAACCAATCGAAAGGAGAGAAAAAAGAAAAACCACCGCGGCTAAATAAAGAAAAGCCAAATTGCCCCGTGGCCTGACGCCAAAAACGAGTCTAACCACAATTATTCCCAGGGTCATTTCGATGAGAGCTATGGTTGCCATGGGCAGAGTTTTGCCCAAGAAAATTTCGAGGGGTGTAAGTTTGGAGACCAGGAGGGTATCGAGCGTTTGTTGCTCTTTTTCGCGGACCAGGCCAATTCCCGTTAAGAGAAGTGTGATAATTGTCAGAAGCAAAGCGACAATAGCCGGGCCCATGGTGTGAATGCTGCGGAGAGAAGGGTTGAAGCGAATAATCGTCTTGGGCTGAAGAAGAATCTCTTGTCCAGAATGCCGTATTTTCGTCTCCAGGTAATGGCCGAGAAGGCCATAAAAATAGCCGGCAGCGATCATGGCGGAATTGGCATCAGTGCCATCAAGAAGTACTTGAATTTCAGGCCAACCCGCAAAAAAATTATTGCCTTCAGGTGGAGATTGGAATTTATCCCGAAAAATGATTAACGCCTTACACTTTCCCCGTCTGAATATTTCCTCGGCATTAACCGGGCTCGAACTGACCAATTTTATTTTGAATAAAGCAGATGAGGCGAGGCGGTTAAGCAAACGGTGAGATTCGAGAGAGCTTGATAAATTTATAATTCCTATCGGAATATTAGTAATATCAGTCCGGACCACATAGCCGAGGATAATTGTTTGGATGACAGGCGCAATAAAAAGCACAGTCAGCAGTTCTTTTTGCCGGAAAATTTCCCGCCACTCCTTGCGGAAGAGAAAAAGGAACTTCAAGCTGAAGCTCTCCTTAGGGTACTAAATTTCCTGATAGCCAAGGCCAGCAAGAAAAGACTGATGGCCAGAAGAACGCTGGCCTCGAAAAGAAAGTGGCGCAGTGATGCTCCTTTCAGGGTGAGGCTGCGGAGAATACGAAGGAAATAAGTTGCTGGTACAAGATAAGAAAAGGCCCGGAGCGCCGGCGAGAGTGATTCCAGCGGAAAGATGAATCCAGAAAGAAAGATTGAAGGCAGGATGGTTCCTAAGAGGGCGACGAGCATGGCCACTTTCTGCGTTGGCGCCACGGTAGAAATTAGGATGCCGAGAGAAAGACCGGTTAAGATGTAAATCACGGCTGTCAGAAAAAGCACCAGGGGAGAGCCGTGCACCTGGAGCCCAAAAAAGAAATGCGAAAAGAGAAAGATTACCAGCCCGACGATTAAGGCCACTAAGAGATAAGGAATTGTTTTTCCGAGGATGATATCTGGGGAGCGAAGCGGCGAAATGAACAGGAGCTCTATCGACCCCGTTTCTTTTTCCCGGGCCAAACTCAAAGAGGTGAGGAGGGCGGAAATCATCAGCATGAGGGCGGCGACGAGTCCCGGGATGATGAAAGGGGTGCTGGCTATCTCTGGGTTAAAAAACATTTTAATTTTAACCTCAAAAGGCATCTCGATTGACTTGGTCGGAAAGAAAAAAGATTTAAAAATTCTTTCATTATATTGATAAAGCCGCGTCGCCACGTTAGCGTCGGCTCCGTCAATGACTACCGCCACTGGCGATGGGAAATTGGCGGCCAGGCGCCGAGAAAAATCTCGCGGGATGATAAGATATTGTTTTATTTTCCCCTGACGGAGCCATCTTTCGGCTGACTGCAGATAATCTTGGGCTGCGGCTGCTCTTTTTTCGGCATGGCCCTGGTTTTCAAGAGAATAAATCTTGTAGAGGGGGGCGGCGGCAAAGCGGGTGATAAGGTCCCGGGAAAGAGGTGAACGGTCAAGGTCGATGATAAGAGTTTCAATTTTTTTCAAGTCAAAGGAGAGGACATGACCAAAAATAAAAATCATGACCAGGGGCAGGGCGAAAATAATAACCAAGCTTCGTGGGTCGCGGCGAATATGGATGAATTCCTTGACGATAACCGCTTTAAGCCGTTCCATATGGAGATAGCCTCCTGAAGAACTCTTCCAGGGTATTAACTCCTTCCTGGCAAAAAAGGATGGCCAGCTCGCCCTGAAATCTTATTTGGCCTTCGTGAATGATGATGACGCGGTCGGCATACTCAGCTTCATCCAGGTTGTGGGTCGAAACCAGGAGTGTTTTTCCTCTTCTTTTGAGCTCATAGATTTTCATCCAGAATTCGCGGCGCCTTTCCGGGGCGACGCCCGAGGTTGGCTCATCGAGGAAAATTATCTCCGGGTCATGAAGCAGAGAAGCAAAGAGGGCTACCTCCTGGCGAATTCCGGAGGGCAAATCCTGGGCTTTTTGGTGAAGAAAGTGGGGAGAAATGATAGCGGCTAATTCCTTGATTTTAGCTCTTATTTCCCTTGGATGGAGGCCAACAATACCCCCAAAAAACTCAATATTTTCAGCCGCAGTGAGTAAGGGATAAAGCGAGAAGCGCTGCGACATATAGCCAATAAGATTTTTTATCAGGTTTAAATTTTTCAGGACATCATAGCCCAGAATTAAAGCCTGGCCAGAGGTTGGTCGCAGAAGGCCGGTGAGCATCTTAATGGTGGTGGTTTTACCCGCGCCATTAGGGCCAAGGAAAGCGACTATTTCGGCCCGGTTGATGGCGAAATTGATTTGGTTTACGGCCGCAAAAGAACCGTAGTAGCGGGTAAGATTTTTGACTTCGATGGCCGGTTGATTTTCCCGGCCGGGCGAAATTCCTGAAAAGGCGAATCGCCCGGGTTGCTCAGAATTTTTTCGGAGAAGGTTCTTCATGACTTAATTTTTCATAATAAAAATAAATATCCTCAAGACGAGGTTTTTCTTCCTGAAGGGAAGCGAATCTTTCCGGCCATTTGAATTCTTCACCCTTCTCCATAAAAATTTTTAAGGCTCGGCCGCGAATAAATATATTGGCGGTGCCGGATAACCTGGCTAAATCCTGATAAGCGTCGAAAATATTGCCCTCAGGTTCAAGGCGGAAAACGCGGCAGGGAAATTGGCTTTTAATTTCAGCTATGGAGCCTTTTTTAATTATTTTTCCCGCCTGAAAAAAGATGACTTCATCACCCCTTTCCGCCTCGTCAAGATAGGGGGTAGTAAGAATAATAGCCCGGCCTTCTTTTTTAAAGGACTCAATTATCTCAAAGAACTCCAGGCGGCTTAGCGGGTCGATTCCGGTTGTCGGCTCATCAAGCCAGAGAATTTCGGGCGAGGAGACGAGGGCAGCGGCCAAGGCCAGCTTTTGTTTCAGGCCACCCGAAAGGGCTGAGGCCAGCCGCCGACGGAAAGGCTCGAGGCCGGTTCTCGCCAGCAACTGACCTTTCATTTCTTTCTGCTGGGCCTTGGGAACCCCCTGGATGGCGGCATAAAAATCAAGGTTTTCTTCCACTGTTAAATCGGGGTAAAGGGAGAAGCGTTCGCTCATGTAGGCGGAAAGGGCTCTGAGTTTTCTAAAGTCCTTGCCTACCGATTGGCCTTTGAAGATTATTTCTCCAGCATCAGAACCGACGAGCCCAAGGGCACATTTGAGCAGGGTTGATTTCCCGCTACCATCGGGCCCAGCAATGACGGTTAGGGTGCCAGGCCAAATGACCAAGGAAATGTGCCTTAAAGCCGGAATGGCGCCGAAAGACTTACTTAGGTTTCTTATTTCAATTATTGGCTCCATCATTTTAATTAATATTTTTCTTGGGCTTCTTGGCTTCTCACCCTAATCGTCCTTAGCCCTTAGCTATCAAAAAATTCTCTTTCCTCCGTCTTTTTTCTTTTTTCCTCTTGGCTCTTTGGGCGGAGCTTTCATTTTCTTTTAGCTATAGGTTAAGGCGTAAATTCAGCTTCAGGCTTGATGATAACTGTTACGGGCATACCGAGTTTAAGAATTTCCTGCGCTTTTCTTATTTTTATTTTAACCTGGTAAAGAAGCGCCTTTCTTTCTTTTTCCGAGATGATATATTTGGGCGAAAATTCGGCTTCGCGGCTAATAAAATAGATTTCCCCCTTCAGTTCTTCAGCCTGACCATCAACCAGAATCGAGGCTTCCTGATTTAATTTAATTCGGCTGAGCTCTTTTTCTTCCAGGAAGGTCTCGACAAAAAGGGAGTCATCAAGCAAAATTTGCGCCAGGGGTTTTCCAGAATAAATAATTTCTCCTGAGGTAACATATGATTGAAGCACGACGCCGTCAGCCGGTATGGTTATCGTATAATCTTTTAGTTGCAGCTCAAGCTCCTCTCGCTGATTTTGAATGGTCAGTTGCTGAAGGCGAAGGCTCTCGAGCGAATAGCGGCTTATAGCCAGTTCCGCTTCTACCTCGTCCAGCTGGAGCCTGGCCCGCTCGAGTTCATCACCACTCACCGCTTGTTCCTGGGCTAATTTTTTCAGGCGAGCGACCTGGCCGCGCCAGTATATCTCGTTTTTTTCGAGCCGTTCAATTTGCCTTTCGATTTTGGCCCGGCTAACCTTTAATTCACGTTCCGCCAGGCTCAGCCCTTCAATTTTCTTCTCTATCTTAGCGGAATCAAGACGAGCGGCTACCTGACCTTTTTGAACCTTGGCTCCCTCCTGAAGGTTAAATTCTATTATTTGACCTGCCAGGAGTGAAGTGACAAGGGTGGTCTCGCCGTCGACGGTGCCGGCGGCTTTGATCAAACTATCAGGTTGACGGCAGGCTGAAGTCATAACAAGAAAAAGCAGAGCGATGTGAGCCTTGGTTAGCTTGGGAAGGCCAGAAAAGAGGGAATGATTTTGCCCTTTTTTTGCATCTTTTTTGTCTTTCATTTTAGTTTCTCTTTTCGGTTTTTTCCTTTTTCTCTTTTTCTATTTATGGCCTTAACTTTTACTTATTAGGACATTTTAATTGTCCTATTTTTGAGTAATCTTCGACCTTTTGGGCTTGGCCTATGAGGCTGTGGATTTTAAGCTTGATTTCTTCAATCTGAAAAAGAAGCTCAACTTGGGCCCATTTATTTTGCTCCAGGGAATGGAGGGCAGCCAGATAATCAAGATGGGGTAAAAGATTTTCCTGAGATAACTGCTCTTTCAGCTTGACCTCTTCCTCGGCCAGGCTGATTATCGCCTGCAGATGCTTCAATTTTTCCGATAGAATTTTCTTCTGGGCAAAGAGTTTCTCCAGCTCTTGCTTTGTTTCCAGAATAAAATCCTCTTTTTCATTCTGAATTTTCTGTTCAGCGAGACTGAGAATCTCTATCTCGCTCCGGCTTTGCTGCCAATCAAAGAGGCGAAACTGAATAGCCAGGCCGGCCGTGGCATAAAAAGACCATTCCTTCTTAAAAAAATTAAGACCAGGTTGGCCATAATGAAGTTCGGCCACGGCTGAAATCTGGGGCCAATTGCTCGCTCTGACGATTTTTTTCTGCAATTCAAGCTGGTTCGTCCTTTCCTGAAATATTCTAAATTGGGGATGATTTTGTTCGAAGTAGGCCAGAGCTTCTTCAAGGCTTATTTCTGGCTCCTGATAATCGGCCTCGATGTCCTCGGGAAAATAACCACTAAGGCGGTGAAAATTAACCCTGACCGCTTCCAGAGATTGTTCTAAGTCTAATAAAGAAGCGGTCAATTCCTCTATTTTCTCTTTGGTTTCCACGAGGTTAAGACGACGGGCTAACTGGGCTTCAACTAAGCTTTCTGTTTTCTTTTCATGGAAACTCAACTTCTCTTTTAAAGCCAGGAGAGAATTTTTCTGAGCTTGAAGCCGGTGATAGTTGAAATAAAGCAGTTTGACAGTGGAAGCGATCTGGTTGGAGTAAAGGGAGACTTGATGCGCTGCCGCCAATTCGCCTGAGCGATAAAGTTGGGCCGTGGTGGATAATCGGCCTCCCGTAAAAACTGGCTGATTGACGGCGAGACCAAATTCATAATTATGCTTTAAACCTCCCTCAATGCGCAGAGGGGATGGGCCGCCAGCCAAGGGCGATGAGATAGGCAATTCCAGAAAAGGCGTTTGAGACTTGAAAAAGTAATTGCCAAGGCCGCTGAGAGTGAAAAGCTTTTGTTTGGCGCTTTGCTGAGCTTCAAGAGCGAAGCGCTCGGTTTCGAGCTGGAGATTCTTAAGCACCAGATTTGTTTCCAGGGCATTTTGAACTGCCTGGTGAAGGGGGACTTTGCTCCTGGTGGCGGCTATTTCTTCAGAAGAAGCCTTTAAGTTTTCCTGGGCCAGGAGGGGATAGGGAAGAAAGGTAGAAATAGGCCAGGTTAAGGCAAATAATATCCCGCTCATTAACGTCAAAATTTTTCGTGGCTTTGTTATATTCGAGGTTATGGGTCTACTAATGAACCAAAAATAAATTATCTTGGTTGGAAGGAAGCGGAACGAGAAAAGCCAAAAAGAGATTTTTTTCTTTACTTCCAAGCAGTAAGATTTTGCTTTAATAGCTTTGTTTCTCATTTTCACTCCCTCTGCCCTTTATTCAGGCCTTTTTCTTATCCCTTCCTTTTATCCTATTTCTATTTAGTAGCCTGTTCTGATAGCCTATATTCTTTTCCTTCTGAATTTTTAGTCCCCGACATTTCTTTTCTTTCTTTTTTATCTTTTGGATTCAGCTCCTCAACTCTTTGTCCTTTTCATTTTTATTTTTCTTTTCCCTTCCGCCTTTTTTTGCAGAATTCCATGCAAGATAAGGTCAACGACACTTTCTTCTCTTGCCGCCAAAAAAGATTTTTGTTCTTCAGCCTCGAGGCCGAGTAGAATATTGGCCAAAGGGCGGCCCAGGAAATAGATAACGTTGGTGCCGGCCAGGCTTACTGCCGTTTGTTTAGGGTCAACGGGTCTGAATTTTTTCTGGGCTATTCCGCGCTCGATAACGGCGAGAACAGGCAGGGGAAAAAACTCTGGGGCGTTTTTTTTGAGTGAATCTATAGCCCATTTTAGGTGTTCTTCCTCATTGATTAAAGCGGAAAAAATTAATCTGGGCCAGAGCGGATTCTGGGCCATGAGCTTAAAGTGGTGGCGCATTATTTGTTCAAGTTCAACTGCTGGGTCTCTTCCTGGCTTCTTTTTTTTAGAGGCGCGCCGCAAAACAAGGCTAAAAATCTGGGCAAAAACATGAAGTAAACATTGACGGAAAAGGTTGTCTTTATCGCCGAAATAATAATAAACCATCGCCTTGTTCAAGCCGGCTTTGGCGGCGACCTCTTCCATCCTTGCTCCGTGCTTTCCTTTAGTAGCGAAGACCGCAATGGCCGCCTCAATAATCTTTGTCTTGGAGTTCATTAAAAGCAATAAATTAACTTAAACGTTTAACGATATCGTTAATAATTTAATCAAGATTAATTGGTTTGTCAAGTATTTTTAGGCTCATCCTTAAAAAGGGTGGTGGATTTAGCACTTTTTTATCCTGACTATTTACCCATTTTTTTGCTTAGATGAGCGCTTGTATCAAGGTAAAGGAAGGGCTTTATAAAACCCTTCATTAGTTCCCTTTTAAAGGTTAGAATGAGAATAAATCATCCTTTAATTTTGAAAGGCCTTTTTGGCTCGCTTAAATTTTTATATATTATTGTTTTTAAAAGAAATACAGCCGTTATAAGCCCAATAAAACACCACCATTTTTACGGAAGAGCCGTATTTTTAGACTGGGCCAGCGGGCCCTTCTTGGTTGCTCTTCTGGCTTCTTTAGTTATTGAGGAAACTGATTCTTGTTGGCGTCTCCGGTCTTCAAAGCTGCTTTGGTTGATTCCAGGGAAGGGCTGTTTATAAAAACGATATTTATATCATCTCTCTCTTTTAATTCTTAGAGTTTTAAATTCTAATGATTCTCATGCCCGCTTTTATCTACTGCTTGGCAGGCGCATTTTCACCCCCGTCTTTGGGAAAGAGGTCAGGGAGCGGGCAATGGGAGGAGACTCGTTGAGTATTGTTAGCCGAGGATCTCTTTTAGCCTTTTTGCGACGGCGGCCCAATCCACAATATGGAAGAAGGCCTCAACGAACTTAGCCCGGTCGTTTTTGTAATCCAGATAATAAGCATGCTCGAAGACGTCGCAAACCAGCAGGATGCGGAACATAGGGTAAACATTGACGTTATGCTTTTCAATTTGCATCAGGAGAGGTCGGCCAGTCTGCCGGCAGAAGCTCAGAGCGGCCCAGCCTGAGCCCTCGACGCTTAAGGCGCATTGGGTAAACTCTTTTTTAAATCTTTCCAAGCTACCAAATTCCTTTTCTAAAACTGCGAGGAGCTGACCTTCTGGTTTTTCTTTAGCCTTAGACGGCGGTGTCAGGTTGGCCCAGAAAAGCGAATGAAGCAGGTGGCCGCCAATATTAAAAGACAGTTCTTTCAGCGTGGCTCGAACATCAAAATCAAGTCCTTCTTTCCTGGCCTTGTCTAATCTTTCGAGGATAGCATTGGCGCCATTAACATAGGCCTGATGATGTTTCCGGTGATGAATTGTTAGTTGTTCCTCAGAAATATAGGGCTCAAGCTCCTTATACCCAAAGGGCAATTCAGGCAGTTGATAAAAACCCTTTTCCATCAGCTTCCTCCCAACGAAAATTACATTTTTATTATACGATATTTTGGCGAAAAAGCAAGTAACTGAGTGATAAAACTAAATGCCACGGATATATTAAGAGTGCTTAGCGGCAAAGGCGCTGAAGGCATTTTTCGCCGCTGTTTTTCTATCGGTGAATTTAGACCGAGGCGAAAAGTAGGCTCATCCTTAAAAAGTGTGGGAGTTTCAGCGCTTTTTATCATGAATATTTTATATTTTAGCCATTTTTTCGCCCACGTGAGCTCTTGTATTAGGATAAAAGAGGGCGTTCATAAAGCCCTACATTAGTCCCTTTTTAAAGGTAAAAATGAGAATGAACCATCCTTCAATTTTAAAATGCCTTTGTGGCTAAGTTAAAATTTTATATCTTCTTATTTTTAAAAGAAATGCAGCCCATGTAAGCCCAATGAGTGAGTATCATTTTTGCGGAACAGCCTGAAAAATATTGCCTCTGTTCCGGAGGGGGATAATAAAACTAGCTGTTAAAGCAAAGAGGCGAAGGAAATTTTAAATTTAAAGTTAGTCGGAAAAAGGAGGTCTTCGCCCTTTAGATTTCTTCATTTTTTTCCGAAATTCTTCGCCTTCCGTATAACCTACGTTATAACCCGCTTTCCACCCGTCTTCGAAGCCTCTCTTGCCAGCCTCGGGTAGAGATTCATATAGGGGCCCTTGATAGTCAGAATCATCGTATTCAATACCTTCCATTGCTGTAAACGACCCTACGGCATAGCCCAACCAATAGGCATGACGATATCCATTTAAATATTCGGGATTCTTAAAATCATCTTCAACTCTGCCTGAGAGGTCTATTACCGGAAAATCTTCTTCTTCGCCAGCTTCTTCGCCGGAAAGGTCAATTACCGGCAAGTCGTAGACAGGACCGCCCATTCCTTCGGGTTGTTCTCCCTGGTTACCCGAAACAGCGGAGCTTCCTGAAAGGCCAATGCCGCCGCCTCCTCCCTCCTGGCCAGAAGTCGAGTTCAATAAAGGAGCGCCGTGGCTAAACTCAAGAAAGGGACCGCCTTTTATAAGCATAAGATAGGGTTCAGCACTCATCTCAGTTTTTCTTGAAGCTATTTGGTGTTCCATCATAGCGATTCTTATTAAGTGCTGCCAGGCTTCCTTTAAGAGCTTAATGGCCTCCTTTTCCATTCCATCATCGCCATCATTTTTGGAATTAACCTCAAAGAAGTTTTCGGCGCTGTAAATGAAACAGCCCAGCTGGGCAGTCATTTCTGAAATCCCTTCTCTTAATGGCGTCTGGGGGACTTGCTGGAGAAGATTCTCTACTTGATTTCTATGAGAATGACCCCATTGAAGAGCCTCATTAAGGCGGGCATAATATTCCTGATTTTCTCTTGAAATTTTTTCTCCCTTATCAGGGAGTGAAATTAAAGTCCAGCCTCTTCCTGACCATTCTCTTGTTAACTTTTGTTTTTTCGCTTTTACCTGGGTTAGCTTTAAAGAGCGGAAAGTATAGGCAATTGGCTGGCCATCCTTTTCTTGGGTTAGAGGCATAATATTGTCATCATATTGAATATCCAGGCTCTGGCCACGCCAATCCTTGATGGAAATAAGACGCTCTTGTTCATCTAAGCGAAGAAAATATGGACGCGGAATTGAGATCTGGAGAGTAGTTCGAGTGTAGCCTGAAGGCAAATAACGGACGAAATAACCGTCAGGATGATAAGACCAGCGAGAAGCCGGAATCTCCCGGTCGCCTTCTTGAGGCGGGGCTATCCCAGCTCGGACGGCTACCCTCTCGAGGTCTTCATAAGTTTCTATGCCTCTTCGGAGCATATCTCTAAGTGCCGCCTCAGCTTCCAAAACTTCGCGAACCGGAGCTGGTAAGCCCCTAAAAGCCTCTTCTTTCAAGGCTTGAGGAATTAAACCCAGGGCGCCACCGTTAACCGTAGCTATTTCTTTTGGGGTAAGCAGTTTGGCGGCAGCAATTTTCAGCGAAGACGACATATCGGCAATCTTCGTCCGAGCCAGTATTCCCCAAATTAAAGATTGGACAGTAGGCTGGGGAATCTCCGGGTGGGCCACAGACCTCTGGAGAACTGACCTGATGATATCGGCCCACTCTCCTTTTAACGGGGCATAAAGGTAGCCATTCCCTTCTCTTGGCCCATATTTGCCCGCATTAAGGCAATAACTCTTGAGGGTAATAGTCCAGGAGCCAGGAATGGGATAATATTTGATCGAGTCTGATTTTAAGGGCATTCTTCGCAGACTGTAAAATTTAGAAGGGTTGTAGTCATCCAGGAAAGGCACTTCTGTCGTGACATCCTCGAGACTGGTGGTCAAAACAGGCTTGCTTCGCAAAATCTGGTCAGCGATTTTTGATTTAAGCTTACCTAACTGGGCCGCGGAGACTATAAGGGCTAAGGCTAATAGATAAAAAAGAAATAAAACCAACCATTTTTTTCTCATCCTTTCTCCTATAATAATTTTAACTTTTTCGGATATTATTACATTTAATTTTTAATGGGAAGGAAGCCGATGCGCTGAGCTTCAACGCGGATAAGGGGGATAGTGAGGATTTCTTCCCAGAGGGCATCAGAAATAACCTCCCAGACTTCGGCCGAGCTCATGGTATCAATAACGGCTGGCCCGTAAGCGCCTTCTTTATAATCTTTAAAAAGGAAAAGAATTTTGGTTCGGCCTGAGGCTTTATAGTCAGGGCCGGGCATCCAGCCGTCGCCATCGCGGTCGATGTAGGGGTCATTTTGGAGGATAGTAGCAAGGTTGTAGACTGTGATTTTAGAATTTAGTTTTGCCATTTCCCCGAGAACAATATTGGCAATATAGGCGTGAACGGTGTGGTTGGGGTGGACACCGTCAAAGGAAAAGGCATTGCCCCGGCCCCAATTTCTGGTAAGTAATCTACCATCGACTGGCAAGCCAGAAGAAAAAGCCTGATTAAGCTTGTCTGCAGTAGGCACCTTATGAACATTAGAACCAGTTAAAGAGTTTACCTTAGTGTTGAAATAATCAATACGTGATTTAATGGTGCTGCGTTCGGACTCATTGAGAATTAACCTGCCGTCACCAAGGATTGAAGCGAGTCGGCCAATTTCGCCATCCTTCAATAAAGCATACATACAGATAAAGGTGAGGAGGGAGACGCGGCCGCTGAAGGTTGGTACCGAATAACCCAATTTGCTGAGATAAAATTGAAGATCATCCCTATCCATGAGGTAGCCCACTTCGCAATAATAGGGATAGGTCAGAAAGAAAAACTGAGTGTTGGCTCGGCTTAAAGGGATTCGACTGATAACAGAGGCAAATTGGCTAGCAAAGTCGCTCTCTTCAGTTAAATTTCTGCTAATATTCGCATCCGTATAAGGGTCAAAGGCCAGCACCCCTTTGCTTCGCCCATAACCCAGAAGGTAGCTAATTACCGGTTTCAATTTGTCCTTTATTTGGTCATAAGGAATGGGTAGATACATGGGATTGCTCCCACCAAGTCCCAGTGTAGCCAGAGCGGCATCATTATTTCCCACCCAGAAAATCACCCAGGCCGGGCCATTGTGGTTTTTCAACCACCAGATGAGGGAATCCAGCTGCGTTACCTTCTTTAAAGCGAGGACATTAATCGGATAGAGAACTTTATCATGCATATCGGTAAAAAGATAAGGCTGGAGCCGGTCGCAGAAGTATTCGTCCGAAAGATAATTGCTCCCAGAGCCAACCCTTTTTCCATATTCCCAGCCGTCAACCGAGAAGATATCTTCACCGTCAACTCCAAGGTTAGTGGGCACAGTTAGAGGATTGATTCGGTTCTGGTTCTCATCCAATAAAGGCTGAGCAAACTTAAGCCACATAACCGGGTCCAGCTTCTCCGCGATTTTTTGGACAAAGGCGTTTTCAGTGTTATAGCGGTTATTAGTGGCATCTCTTGTCCCCTGGGTTAGGCTGTCACCAACAGTAACCAGAAGAGTGGGCGAAGGCCACCAGCCCGTGGGCTGTAAAAGCTGTCTTGGTGGCCAACTTTGGCTGGCGGGTTCAGCTGAGAATGTAAGTTTGTAGGTCCAGGCTATAAGAGAAGAAAGAACCAACAAAATTAATATCCCTCTGCCCTTATAATTTTTCATCGCACCCTCCTTTTAAAAGAAATAAAGTTTATTCTTCTTCATTTATTTTCCCCCGATTTTTTGTAACCATTTATATATTAATTAGTTTTAAAAAAATGTCAACATTCTTTGGGATTAATTGGCCTTTTGGTTAACATCCGCCAGCTATAATTAATTGGATTTAAATCTGATGAAACGGCATTTCATATTCAAGTCTTAATCGGTCCATAGATGAGAAAAGTTTTATCTATCAGACTTACCTAACAGATTAATGCCGAGAGTAATTGAAAATAGAATAGTTTAAAATATTTAAGCTGCGGTTTATTAACCAACCTCATGGTTCCTGCCGCCTTGACAAACATTTCCGGATGATAGTCGCCTTTATAAATTTATTAGAGGATGATATAAAAAAAGAACCTTTAGTTAAGGGAGGGAAGAATGGCCAGAATTAATTCATTTAAAAGAGTTAATTCGTTTAAATCAGCATCCCTCAGAGGCTCTAAAGGAGCTAAATGGTCTAAGATTTTATTATTAGCTTTGCTGGCTGTGTCCTTAAGCCTGATTGGCGGGGAAAAGGAGAATTTGTTCGCCAGAAATTTAGAGGCAGAACAGGGTGAAAAAGAGCTTGTGGCTAAGCAGGCTCCTCATAGTCGGGCCGAAGAAGTTAACCAAGTCATCACGCTTCGAAGTAAACTGGCACCGACGCCTTATTCCGCCAGCAGCCTTTTGAGCTTAGGAAAACCCCGCGGCTTTGAGGGCGAAGCTCTGCGAGAAATTGCTTTTCCTCTGGGCGGAATCGGGACGGGCACAATTTCCCTGGGCGGCCGAGGCAATCTCCGGGACTGGGAAATCTTCAATCGCCCGGGCAAAGGCGTTAACCTGCCCTTTACTTTCTTTGCCCTTTATTATGAGGCTTCGGGCAAAAAGCCGGTATGTCGAGTGCTTGAAGGGCCCCTTCTGCCTCCATTCACGGGCGGCCATGGCTTATCTCGGGAACTTGTTCCCGGCCTGCCGCGAATGGGGAAAGCTATTTTCCGGGCGGAATACCCTTGCGCTCAAGTCGAACTCACCGACCAGAAAATTCCCCTGCAAATATTCCTCGAAGCTTTTAACCCCTTTATCCCTGGCGACCCTGAGGAGTCGGGCCTTCCGGCCGTTTTAATTCGCTTTCGGGTGAGGAATCTGGCGCCAGAGCCAGCGAAAATAACGATTGTCGGGTCTTTTCTTAATCCTGTAGGCTTTGATGGGGAAGGCGAACTCAATGCTGTCAATAACGAAAAATTCGGTCAGAATATTAACGAAATTCGACGCCACGACGACCTCTCCGGGGTCTTTATGTCCTCAGCCAAGGTCAAGGCGGATTCACCTGCCTTTGGAAATATTACCCTGGCCACGCCCTGGAAAGAAATCACCTACGTTTCTCATTGGGTGCGGGGTGAATGGTGGGATGACTTGCAGCTTTTCTGGGACGATTTTACTCAGGATGGGAAGCTAAAAGATTTGGACGAGGTTAGTCCCTCGCCTGAGGGCCGAACTGATATCGCCTCTCTGGGCTTAATAGCCGAAGTGAAACCCTTTGGGGAAGTCAATCTTCCCTTCCTTATTTCCTGGTATTTTCCCAACTTTTTAAATTACTTTGATATCGTCCGCGAACAACGAGGACGTCTCTTCCGCAACCATTATGCTGAGAGGTTTTTTGATTCCTGGCAGGTGGCCGAGTATTTTCTTCAGCATTTGCCGGCACTGGAGAGAAAGACTGAAATTTACCGGGAGCTTTTCTTCTCTTCCACTCTGCCCCCCTATGTCCTGGAGGCCCTTTCCAGCCAAGCCGCAACCATCCGCACACCCACCTGCATCTGGCTTGAGGGTGGCCAGTTTTTTGGGTTTGAAGGCTTGAGTGACCGCCGCGGGTGCTGCCCCTTGAATTGCGCCCATGTCTGGAACTACGCTCAGGCCCTGGCCTTCCTTTTTCCCAGCCTGGAACGCTCGATGAGGGAGACAGATTTTTTAAACAATACCCAGGAAAACGGCGCAATGGTTTTCCGGACCTCGCTTCCTTTGGGAAGCGGCGTTTTATGGAATTTCAAACCCGCCGCTGACGGCCAGATGGGTCGAATAATCTCTCTGTACCGTGACTGGCAGCTTTCAGGTGACAACGAGTTTTTGAGGAAGCTCTGGCCTAAGGCTAAAAGGGCGTTAGAATATGCCTGGGTTAGCTGGGACGCGGACAAAGACGGTTTAATCGAAGGGGAGCAGCACAATACTTATGACATAGAGTTTTATGGCCCCAATAGCTTCACCAGCTCTTTTTATTTAGGAGCCTTGTTAGCCGGCGCCAAAATGGCCGAGGCGATGGCCGAAAAGGAAAAGGCGCAAGAATATCAAGCACTGTTAGCCAAAGGAGTGGCTAAATTCGATGAGCTTCTCTGGAATGGAGAATATTACATCCAAAAATATGACCAGGTAATGGAGAAGAAATATCAATACGGCGAAGGCTGTTTGGCCGACCAGCTTCTTGGTCAATGGCTGGCCATGGTGGCTGGCTTGGGCCGCTTCTTACCCCAGGAGAAGATAGAAAAGGCTCTTCTTTCTATTTATAAATACAATTTTCTCCCTGATTTCAGCGAACTGTCGAACTGTCAACGGACTTACGCCTTGCAGGATGAAAAAGGATTACTTCTCTGTTCCTGGCCGCGAGGCGGCCGCCCGCCCCTCCCCTTTGTTTATTCGGACGAAGTCTGGACAGGAATTGAATACCAGGTAGCCTCCCACCTTATTTATGAAGGTCAAATAGAGGCCGGGTTGTCGATAGTTAAAGCAGTTAGAGACAGATATGATGGCCGACGCCGCAATCCTTGGGATGAGGTGGAGTGCGGGCATCATTATGCTCGGGCCATGAGTTCCTGGGCCCTCCTCCTGGCTTTAACCGGCTTCACTTATTCTGGCGTTGAGCAAAAAATTGGTTTTGCGCCCCTTATTTATCAGGAAGAATTCCGCACTTTTTGGAGCAGCGGTGCGGCGTGGGGAAATTATGAGCAGAAATTGATACACGAAAAGCAATTAGTAGCAGAACTTTATTTGGCTCAGGGAGAGCTGAATCTCAAGGAATTTTCCTTAGAGCTGCCCCCGAGCTCAGAAGGTCGAACAGTAACTATGATCAAAGCTGGGATTATGAGGCAAGAGGGGAAAATAACTCCCGATAAAAGGATTGCCTGGGAACAAAAAGGGAAAAAAGTAGTTATTAAAAGGCAACTGCCCCTAACCCTAAGAACAGGAGAGAGCCTCCATTTTGAATTAAGCTTTTAAATCCTGGCCATGTCGTTCGGCCTTCTAAACAGGTCTTTTTTTATCTTTATTGATTCTCTTCCATCTTGTGTGGGTTAGGCCCGGAGACGTTCGGGACGGCCTCGCTCCCCCTCAGGTTTTTAACGCCGTTCCCTCTTCGCCCTTCTCGGCGCCTGCGGAACTCGCCTCCTGGTTCATAGACATAGCTCGGAAGTCCTTTGCCCCCCTTTGACCTCTCCGTTTGTCCGGTTCAGGCTCAGACATCCTCGGCGCCCAGAGGTTCCCTCGAAGGACGATTCGGGAAGGCTAAACCTTCCATGCTCACTTCTGCCCTCCCGAACTTAGCCCTCTAACCAACCCATATAAAATGGAAGAGAACCTCTTTATTTATCCCTTTTCTCTTAGATTGGGCATTTAGAGCGAGGGAGCTTGTTGCCGTCTCCTCTTTTTTCCCTGAGCTTAGTGCTTTGCGTGCTGGGTAAGATACATTAGTGACCCATTGTAATCCTGCCAGTAGTGGTTGGGCCCATTTCTTTTCGCCCAAAAGATTTTTAAGTTTTTAGCCTTTAGGACGACTTGGGCCGGGAGCTTCAGACATCGACGAAAAGAGCCTTTGACCAGAAAAAATCCCGGTTAAGATTCTCATCGATGTCTGGAACCCGTACCCTTTGCTGACCTTACATCTGTTTAGTGGAGATAATAATTAGCCCCCCAATTCCTAAGAAATAGAAAAGGAAGTGAATTATTTTTTGATTTTTTCCAGTTGGGCCCGCGCCGTCTGGATGGCTTTCTTTATTTCTTCATTATCAGGCTCAAAGACAAGAATCTGTTCCCATAGAGCCAATGCTTCCTTTAAATTGCCCTTGCGGTATTCAATTAGCCCCAAGTTGGTCAGATTCCTACTGCATTCTTTGATGGCTTTTTCAATCTCTTCTATATTTAAATTGTTGGCTGCCGATTGATTCTTTTGCGGCCGCCAGCTCGCCTTGAGGAGAGAATAAAGCCTGCCGGCTGTCCCGTAATCATTCGTTTCTCGAGCTTTGTCCGCCACGGTTTTTATTTCCGTTAAAGTTTGGTTGAGGAGCCCGGAAAGAGTTATGTCGTCGGGATATTCAGTGACAGAGCTCGCCAGAAGCGAAAGAGCCTTCTCATATTGTTTGGCTTTTAAGGCTTGCTCAGCTTCATTTTTTTGGAGGCCGAGGCGGCACTCCTTGATTTCCTGCCTTAAGTCGTCAGGACGAAAAGAAAGATTTTGAGCTAAGGCCGCAAAACTCTTAGATTTTTGGAGAAGAAGCTGATAACCACTCAGGGCTGTAGAATATTTTCCCCTCTTTTTAGCCGAGTCAGCCTCTTTCTTAACCCGTTCCACGGCCGTGATGTATTCTGCTTGAACTTTTAAATCTTGAGGATTTTTTTGGAGAAGCCCTTCATAAACCTCAAGAGCCTTTGGAAAATCACCAGCCGCCAGAGCTGCCTGAGCTTCGGGGGAAACAGAGGGGGTGGCTTTTGACCCGGAAGGATTTTTCATCTCAGCTGGGGCCGGCTTAGTGGCCGGCTCGTTAGTTACTGCCGGCTCCTTTTTTGGGCTCGACAGATTGAGAAGGGAACAGTTTATGGCACCTAAACAGCCGAGGGCAGCAATAAAAATAAAAAGAAGCAATTTAGCCGTCCCTGTTTTTAGGCCTTGTCTTTTCATGGCAGTCCGGCTATTTTTTCCCCTCCGAGGAGACTTTTCCGCCTTTCTATTATTTTTTTGAATAAGCCAACGAGCGTCGGGTGGAACTGTCGGCCCGAATTGTTAAGGATTACTTCCAGGGCTTCTTCCCAGCTTAGAGCGCGGCGGTAGGGCCGGTCAGAAGTCATGGCGTCAAAAGAATCGGCTAAGGAAATTATAGCCGCAGTTAAGGGAATTTCATCGCCACTCAACCGGTCCGGATAGCCCTGACCGTTATACCACTCGTGATGGTGTCTGACCGAGGGAATGTATTTATAAAGGCAGGGAGCTTTACTCAAAATTTCGGCTCCATACTCGGGATGCTTTTTCATTTGTTTAACTTCTTCGGCCTCGAGGCGGCCTTTTTTGTGGAGGATTGAGTCGGGGATTCTAATCTTGCCGACATCATGAAAAAGGCAGGCGACCTCGACGAGGTCAATTTCTTCCTGCGTCAGGCCAGCTTCTTGAGCCAGGGTGACAGCCAGTTGAGACACTCTGGTCGAGTGGCCGAGAGTGTAAGGGTCTCGGGCCTCGATCGCGGCCGCCAGAATTTTAATGGTCGCCACATAGGCTTCTTCCAGCTCCTGAGCGTAGGCCGCCAGCTTTTCTTTCTGGGTAGTAACAAGGGCGGTCATTTCGTTAAAGCTGGTCGTGAGCTGGCCGAGCTCGTCAGAGGAATAAATGCGGAGGGGTTGCGTTCTTCCCTGGCGCTTCATTTCTTCGACGCCTCGGGCTAATTCTCTTACCGGCCTGGTCAGGCGGGAGGAAAGGAAAAAACTGGTCAGAAATCCAAAGGCGACGAGCAAGCCAAAAAAAGGTAAGATGCGGCGCCGAGCTTGAGCTTGGGCAGCCAGGAGCACTGACCAGTCGATTTCAAGCCGCACTCGTCCCAAATCTTCTTCCATAAAGGCCACCGGACTTTCAATCACCAGATGTTGGTTAACGTGCCCTTTTAGGTCTGGCCGTAAATTCTCTTTGCCGCCGCTTGTTACCTGCTCAGAAGAGGAGGCTTCATTGATTTTTGTCCCTGTTTTACTGGGGTCGCTATGGACGACAATTTCATCCTTGGAGTCAATAATGGCGATTGCGGTGATGTCCGGGTTGGACGTTTTTACCTTGAAGACCATGTTATCAAGAGCCAGCATATCTTTGAGTATCAGATGGTAGCCGGCGGCTGAGGCGATACTGCGAGTAAGCGCTTCGGCTCGCCTGACAATACTCTCTCTTACCTGCTCTTTCATGATGTGGTTAGTTATCCAGTAGGAACAAAGGATGGTGGCCACTAAAAGCCCCAAGATAGAACCCATCACTTTGGTGTTTAGGCTGCGGAATAAGGCCAGAAATGGGGCAAATTTCCTTTGGCTTTTATCAGAAACAGGTCTCCTCTTTAGCTTCATCATGAATTATTATTGTGGCTAAATAATTTTAGAATGACTCGGTTTTGCTTCCGAATCACCCATCCCAATGATTCTTGGGGTGATTTTTAGGTTAGCTGACTCACCTGTTCGGGTGATTAGGAGGTGACTAAGGAGGTAAAGTTCCGCCTGCGCCCTTTCAACGCTTTTTTAACGGCCGTATTTTTGCTTTCTGATTGGGAAATTGACCGCAGTTTTTTGGTCGAGGGCTAGACATTGGTCTCTAATAATTCTCTTCGAGTCATCCTGTGCGCCATCAGGCTCATTTTCCAAGTCCTTCTCTTGGACTAGGTCAGACAAAATGATTGCTAATTATTTTTGGTTCCTTTCCATTCGAGTTAGGCTAATTTAAAGGATAATTTCGGGATGGTGGAAGCGACAATCGAAGGTTTAGCTTTCTCCAAGCGGCCTCCGAGGGAATCTCTTGGTGCCGAGGATGTCTGAGCCTAAACCAGAAAAACGGCGAGGCCAAAAGGAGGCAAGGGACCTCCCAACTTTGTCTATGAATAGGGAGGCGAGTTGCGCTGGCGCCGAGAAGGGCGAAGATGGAACGACGTCTAAAACCTAAGCAGGTGCGATGCCATTATGGACAAGCCATTGGCTAACCCCAAGGACGGATGAGAACCATCATTTTGAATTTAATTAAAAATGGTGGCATAATCGACTTAATAAGCGGGAAGAAATGAGGAAAATAGCTTGGCTGATAATTTTGGGCGTTCTGGGTTATCTTGGGTACAGCTACTATCTTAAAAGCAATTCTCCTGAAGTGAAGCTTGTCCGCAACCTGGAAAAGGAGTTTCATCGGGCAGAGGCGAGCTACCTTACCGCGATGAGGCAGGCTGCCGAACCTGGTTTGGTTATCCTTTCTGACCGCGAAACAGCGGAAAATCAAGTCAAGGAGGTCAGGAAAAGAGTTCAGGGTTTGACGAGAAAGTTGAGCGACGAGAGGGCCATAGCTCGAGCCAAGGAACTGGAAGCGGAAATAAAGACATTTTGTGCTCGCAATCAAATCGATTAAACCTGTGCCGGGTCATTTACCCGCGAGCCTTAGTTATAGTTTCTGCGACTTTTTTGTAGGCAAAAAAAGAGGTTATTCCGACTTTCTTGTGGGCATAAATAAATAAGATAACATGATGACGTGATGCACCTCCGCGGGGAGTTTGATAGACTCCCCGTTGGAAACTATTTACAAGGAGGTGCACGAATGAATTATCTTGGTATTGACCATCATCGTCAATACTCGCACATCACCTGGCTTAATG
>Ga0078972_1004490_pt1 | contig 38023 bp, 32 predicted proteins | sample YelNatPaOPGAMG01_FD_67568 | JGI IMG/M metagenome (GOLD analysis project Ga0078972, IMG submission 67568) | Hot spring thermophilic microbial communities from Obsidian Pool, Yellowstone National Park, USA - OP-RAMG-01 (SPADES assembly) (version 2) | ecosystem: Environmental > Aquatic > Thermal...
CCGGTCGAAAAAAGCCCCTGCCACGCTCCACCCACCTTGATGGCACTGCGGCCAGGATGGCCGCGCGCCAATCTGCCAGGCGCGCGACCGTCGCGGTGGCAGAAGACCCGCGGCCAGGATGGTCGCGCGCCAGAGCATAATAACAGTTGCGCGGTTACACCGACCATGCGCCTCGGCGAGGCGTCCATACCATTTTAGTTCCGCACACTTCTGTCTCTCATGAGTCCTGGCAAAACAAGTGCGCTGTTGTGCATCTGCGTCATTGGGCATGGAAGTCGAAACGCAAAGATTACAAAGACGCGAAGTTGTTGGGGGTCATGCTCTAACCCGGATATTTCGCAAATTTGCAGCGCCGGTGCGACAGAACCGTTTTGGTGCATCCTGCAACAGCGGGACGCGATTCAAAAACCGGCACAGTTCAAGCAAGCGTTGCGTGCTATGGTCTGCCGTCCCTTTTGGGGCCTTAGGGATGATTTGTGATGACCTGTTTACCCACCATTAACGCGGTAGGTTATCGTCTGTCGGCCTAACAGACTTGGGATTTAGGTTGAGGTTTTTTGGACAAGGCGTGTTGGCAAAGAGCTTTATGGGACAAACCTGTTGTGTCGCCTCCATGCGTGGCAGCCAGCTAACGTTGGCGGGCTTGGCCGGCAGCAGCGGAATGCGATACAGCAGACTTGGAAGTCAGGGCTACAAAGAACGTGTGATGTATCCGGGCTAATCTGGTACGAACGCCTGCTCGGATCATTCGCAGTTTTGTAGTGCCTAACCGACAAAAGCCGGTTTTTCGAACATGCGCTCGCACAATGCAGGACGTTCAATAACGCAAAACCTTCACTTGGCCAGTGCGCCCTAACACCTGGAGTACGCTGGCCCTGTGCATTTGTATAAAATGCACAAGATGTTTGCCGCATGAACTGCGATATGTGCAAGTTGTCAAAAATGTGATACTGTTTTGGCGCTTTGAAAATGCGGAGCTTATATATCGCTTTTCGGGTAATTGCCCTGGGCGCGCTGTTGATGTTGGCCGGCCGGTCTGTCACCACAACGGCTGGTGGGCCAACCGCGCAGCCGACCAAATCCGACCAGAAACCTGAAAGCGTTCTCACAACAGCCGCACTGCAGCTTAAGCCAGGCAGTAACGACCCGTACGTCATTTTTTGGGTTGGCAAACTGCTCGAAAAACAGCATTACAACCAAGAACCATTCGACGAAGCTACATCAAGCAGGTTCTTGGACAGGTACATTCGCGATCTTGACCCGCAACGGCTGCACTTCCTCCAAACCGATTTGGCTGAACTTGAAGGGTACAGATTCAGGCTGCATCGGCTGAGCCTGCGGTTGGGCGACACATCACCGGCATACGTGATTTTTGCGTTGTTCATGCGCCGACTCGAACAGCGCGTACAGTATGCAATTGAACTTCTGGAGACCGAAAAGTTCACGTTTGATACTGACGAACGTGTGCTGGTTAACCGGCGTGATCAGCCATACCCGAAAACCCTCGATGAAGCCAAGGTACTATGGCGTGACAGATTACGCGCTGAGTATCTGCAGGAAAAGCTCGATGGCAAAAAACACGACGAGATCGTTGATATCCTAAAACGCAGGTACAACCGCACACTTAAATCGTTCAAAGAATGGGACAATGAAAATGTGCTCGAGGTGTACTTGTCAGCGCTTGCGCATGTGTACGATCCGCACTCGGATTACATGAGCAAATCATCTGCAGACAATTTTGCCATAAACATGAACCTGTCGTTGTTCGGCATTGGCGCAACTCTCATGTCCGAAGACGGGTATTGCAAGATAACCGAGCTTGTGCCGGGCGGCCCGGCAGAAACGAGCGGCAAACTTAAGGTGGGCGACAGGATTGTGGCAGTTGCGCAGGGGGATGAACCGCCGGTTGACATAGTTGACATGCCGTTACGCAAGGCAGTCCAATTGATTCGCGGACCGAAAGGTACAACCGTGCGCCTGACCATTATCCCCGCCGGTGCAACCGACACATCGATCCGCAAAACAATCACGCTTGTCCGCGACGAGATCAAACTCGAAGAACGCGCTGCCAAAGGCAAAATAATTGACCTGCCCAAGCCTAACGGCGGCCGTGTCAGGCTGGGCGTGATTGATCTGCCATCGTTCTACGGTCGGGTTGAGTTCGGAACCGGTAATGCGCATCCGGAAGGCCGAAGTGCCTCCAGTGACGTTGCAAAGCTCTTGCGTAAGTTTAAGTCCGAAGCCGTTGACGGCGTCATTCTCGACCTGCGCCGCAATGGTGGGGGTGCACTCGATGAGGCGGTCAAACTTACCGGCCTTTTCATCAAGCAAGGACCTGTTGTGCAGGTACGCGACTTCGACGGCACGGTTATGGTCGAGCAAGACACCGATCCTGAGGTTGTGTACGAAGGCCCGTTGGTTGTATTAACCAGCCGGTTCAGTGCATCCGGCGCAGAGATTGTGGCTGGCGCACTCCAAGACTATGGTCGGGCACTGATTGTCGGTGACTCGTCAACATACGGCAAGGGTACTGTCCAAAAACCGTTTCCGCTCGGCTATCTGATACGCCAAACTACACAAACCGTCACAAACGATCCCGGCACACTCCTCGTCACAATACGCAAGTTTTACCGGCCCAGCGGCCAATCTACTCAACTAAAAGGCGTTGTCCCAGACATCATTTTGCCATCCGTAAACAACGTAGCCGAGGTTGGTGAATCCGCATTGGACAATCCGTTGGACTGGGACATGATTGAAAGTGTTAAGTTTGACCGGTTGAACCTTGTCGAGCCGTACCTAGCTGAAATTCGTGCACGGTCAGGTGCGCGTGTTGCGCGTGACACCGAGTTCGCTTTCATACAGGAAGACATCGAGCGCACCAAGAAACTACTCGAAGATAAATCCGTGTCGTTGAATGAACAGCTCCGGCTCAAAGAAAAACAAGAAGCCGAGGCACGCGAAAAACAACGTCAACAGGCGCGTTTGGCCCGCACACAACTCGAACAGACAGTTTACGAGATAACACTGAAACTGGCTGACCAGCCCGGGCTGCCACCCCCACTTCCCAAGACAAATGGTTTGGCCATGGCAAAAGACACGACTAGAACGCAAACGACCAGCTCGTTGACAAACGCAACCAGCTCAGTAACTGTCACTGGTAGCACGAACAACCTCCAAGGTCAGTCAACAACGGCGATCTTGACCAATACAACTCAGACAGCTTCATTTGCACACGAAAAAAACGCTTCAGGAGCCGACGTAACCGAAAGCGACTCAGCCGATGAAGAAAAGGTACCTCAATTGGACGTACACCTTGAGGAAGCGCAGCGGATACTGGTTGATTACATCGAACTGATAGCTGCTCGTGGCACCGTTAGCGTTAAAGGCGAACCCGAAAAGCCGTTCCAGGCCGCTGTCTCGCCTGGACTTGCCCCGACACAGGTTAAACCGTAATACGTCAGTTAGCCCAGATATCTCAGACATTTTAAGTGGCACAAGACTTCCAAGGCTGACATCTGCCCGTCCGCCTGTCTGCGTGCGACACACTGGCAGGCGCTCGACTTGGCGCAGACAAGAATCGCCTCCCGCCTATCGCTTTAACACTTTAACGCGTTACGCATCCTCGCTGCACTCAACTTTGGCCAGGTGGGCGATACAGGGTGTCTGTCCCACAATGCGGGATGCGGGACAATTGTTTGGTTGGCCGTCACTGCAAGCCTTTGAAATATCCGGGTTAGGCAACATTTTCGGCTGGCCCATCACGTAAGTGCGGGGCGGGCCGCGTACGCTACCCATCGTCCAATTTTTTTACCAGAAAACCGGTGGAGACGCAGAGTTAAGGTAGGGCGCCTCCCGCATGTGCGGGACTGCGCGCCGGGGTTGGGCATGCAGGCCCAGCTCCCAAGTTTGGGTCTTCTTCCGCGCTCTTACGAGCGCGGCTACGCTCATCTGCAGTGCTGTAGCGGCGGTCTGTGACCGCCAGGTATTGTTGGCCCGCATCTGCAGGACTGTCTTGCTACACCCGTGCTGGGGTAAAAACGGACGGCGTTCGCAGAAGGCCGCTACAAAAGCTGTGGGCTGGAGCGCGCCCCTCTGGGGCGCAGTAAATTCTGCATTGAAGAGCAAGGCTTCGTCAGGGCCGGCTGCTGTACGCGCTCGGGCTATACCAAACATTGGACGACGTGGAAGTCATCCCTCCAACCGAACCGAAAGCGGTGCTGGAGCACCGCGCTCCAAAAACTTCTCTTCCAATCCTTCACAGTAGAGGCGTAGAGAGTCGGTAGGGCGCGCAGTCCACTGCGCGCCGTGGTTGGTTGTGCAAACTAAGTTTCTAGGGTTGAATCTGATTTTCCGCGCTCTTACGAGCGCGGCTACGTCCCCCCACAGAAAAACCTCTGGCGGGCAGCGGACTGCCCGCCTTACCAGGTATCGGGTTTTGACAAAGCAAAACCATCTAGCCCGGATATTTCACCTTTTTTCGATGCGCAGACTCGCAAACTCTGGTGTATCGCATCCGGTCCTGCTGGGACGCGCCACCGTGATTTGGTTGTGCCTGCCCCCTAAATTACGAACTATCCGGGCTAAATAGCCGGTGACAGCGTCATGGCGGTGTCAAAATCACAAACTCACCCCGCCGGTTCTTGCGCCATGCTTCTTCGTTGTGGCCGGGGTCAACCGGTCGTTCCTCGCCGTAGCTGACGGTGCTGATTCGGTCTGGCGTAATTCCGAGCCGCACAAGTTCCTCGCGAATGGCGAGCGCGCGGCGTTCGCCCAGAGCACGATTGTACTCGATTGTGCCGCGTTCATCGCAGTGCCCTTCGATCCGTACCGCAACGCGCGGGTTGGCTTTCAGGTACGTGGCAACTGTTTGGATCTTTGGCCTTTCGCCGGGTTTGATAGCCGAGCTGTCAAAGTCGAAGTACACCGTCTCGCTCTTGAACATCTCGGTGTCTTCGTGCCAGCCAGTCCGGTCAATATCGTACTGTGGGATACCGCTGGGACTTTCAATTCCAACCGGTCCCTGACTCGGTTCAATCGGTTTGCCCGGTCCAACGTCCGCCACGGGCCGCGGTGTGCGGCCCGGGATGGGCGTAACACCCACCGGCTTTTGCCGGCAGCCACAAATTGTGCAAGTTAATGCCAAACCAATTATCAGTAAGTTGCCAAACTTAATCTGTTTCATTTTTTTGTTCGCGTTTGAATTTTGCAGGCCAACGGTTTTTACCTGGCCCAACTCGGTTGTGAACAATCACCCGAAATTCGAGCCACATCCTTGACTTGTCGCGTCGGCACGTCAAGCAAAGACAACACTGAGCCGGCCTGTGTGCGGCGGGCAAAGATCAGCGTGCGCGAGTTTGGCGCCCAGCTCGGGTCCTCGCCTGAAACCAGGACCACGGCTGTGCCGCCCTGCGCCGGCACGACGCAAATGTCAAATCCTGCTCGTGTTTGGGACGTAAAAGCGATCCAGCGGCCGTCTGGCGACCAATCCGGCTCGGTCGGGTTCGGCACGCCGCCGGTGCGGATGATCTCGATCGGGCCGCCATCGGCAGGCACCTTGCACAGTACACGCCGTTCCTTTGGTTTTGCTGCAAAGCAGATCCAACGGCCATCCGGCGACCAGCATGGAGACGATTCGTCTTCGCGGGTGAAAGTCAACTGTTTGAGATTCGACCCGTCGGCATCGCACACGTACAGGTCTGGACTACCGCCCTTGCTCAATATCATTGCCACGCGCCGCCCGTCGGGCGAGACTGCCGCACTTGTGTTCAAGCCCGGATAGCGCGCAAACACGCGTCGCGCACCCGTGCCAAGGTCATGGTGAAAAATGTACGGGTTCCCCAGCTTATAGGATGTGTAATAAAGTTCGAGCCGGCCCGGCACCCACGCCGGCGCAGCCGCAATTGTGGCGTCGTGCGTAACAGGTTGCGCACCGTGCCCGTCGTAATCTGCCACATAAATTTCGCTTGTTTGGCTTCGGGTGACTCTGAAAGCAATTCGTGTGCGTGCAATGCCCCTGCCGCGGTTCGGCAACAATGCAACAATATCATCTGCCAGTGCATGTGCCTGCGCACGCAGCGTACCGCCGGTGTATGCCTTGGCCAAAAGTTGTGCTTTGCTGATCTGGTCAATGAGCCGCCCCTCGACTCTGCCGTTGTTGTTTCCACTAACAAGAAACTGTGCTTCTGAAGGCGCAACCAGTTTGCATCCGACAACTTCAAGGTCGAACTTCAACACACGCTCAACCTCGCCGCTGAAACCTGTGATTGCGATCGGCACAGGCTGTTCATTCAGTTGCCACGCTTCCTTGCGGATGACGATTTCTTCCTGCGCAAGAACCGCGGGACCAAGACCCGCAACTAGGATAATCCCGATCTGATTTTTCCAATCGAACAAAGTTTTCATCCCAAACCTCGCTTTGCCCTTAAATCAAAAATGATCGTCAATGTACGTTGCATTTCCGACGTGCCCTCCGGCAGCGGCGCGGCGTACTTCACACGGTCAAGCGCGCGTTGTACGGACGCATCCATTGCAGGATCACCGGACGGCTCAGTAATCCGCGCCGATATCACCGTGCCGTCACGTGCGATTGTGACCGTTGCCTTCGTCACAACGTTCTCATTTGGAATCGCCGCTGGTGGTGTCCATGCATTGTAATACGCGCTGAACACGGCTTGCTTAAAGTTTGCATACGGTACACCGCCACCGCCCGGCCCGAGCAGCTCGACGGTTGTGCCACCGCCACTGCTGCCGCTGCCGCTGCTACCACTGCTGCCGCTGAGCCGTTGACGCAGATTGCTCGCTGCTGCGGCAAATTGCTCCGGTCCAACCTGCACGCCCTCACGTACTGCGCGCTGCTGTGTACCGCTGCCAACAACCTGTGCGCGGCTTACCAGTTGTGTGCTTACCTCCGGCAAACGCCGTTTTGGTTTTGCCTCAACCACGCCGGACTCAGTTGTGCGGGCTGGTTGCACCGGAGCTGGTTCAGGTTGCGGTGGTTCTCTTTCTCTTATGGACTGCTCGACGCGCGCAGGCTGAACCGCAGGCGCAGCCGCGGGCCTCACCTCCGGTTTTGGCTGAGCCGGTTCGGGCTGAACAACGGGCTGTGGTTTAGGCGCAGGTGGCAACCGTACGCCTGTGGGGCTGCCACCACCGGTTACGGGCAGGTCGGTCGTGCGCAGCGGTGTAAACTCGATTACCTCGAACACCTCGGCTCGGGGCGGGCGCGTCGGTACAAAGGCCGGCCCAAACACCAGTATCGCAAGCAATAACAGGTGTACCAGAGCCGAAACGATCAGGCACTTTTTCTGTAACCGGTTCATCGTGTTGTTGTCCCGGGCGGCTCTGTGCCGAGCGAAAATTTCGTTATGCCGTTGCGCAGGCACACATCAAGCACTGCAGCAACATGTTTGTACGGGCCGTTTTCATCTGCACGAATCCGCACGATGAGGTTTGTATTTGCCCGATAGGCAGTTACGAGGGCGCGTTCAAGCTCGGCCAGCGACCGCATACGTTGTCGCTCGAACAGATAAACCCCCTGCGGGCTGATCTCGACGATGCGTATGTTTTGGCGGTTAATGAACCTGTCCGGTGTACCGCCTGCTGGCAGTTTCAGGTTTATGCTTTGCTCGAGCAACGGCGTTGTGATCACAAAGATGATCAACAGCACAAACGCAAGATCAAGCAACGGCGTGATGTTGATCTCGCTCAACGTTACAAGATAACTGCGTTTTGAAAAGCGTCGCATTTGACCTGTCAAGGCTCAGACTGCTCGACCTGCACGCGGTACGGCTCGATCTGTGTCTCGCCGTTCTCGTCCTGCAAATACTCGGTTTCCATTCGCGACACAAGTTCTTGGGCGAAATTGTCTAGCTCGACTGTCAACACACGCAACGTGTGCACGAGCCAGTTGTACCCGAACATCGAGGGTATTGCCACAAGCAGACCTGCAACAGTTGTGATCAGTGCCGCTGCGACACCGGGCGCCATCGCAGCCAGGGTTGCGGTACCCTGCTGAGCTATGTGCCCGAACGTGCTCATCACGCCCCATACAGTGCCAAGCAAACCCAAAAACGGCGCGCCGCTGACAGCTATTGCAAGCAGGATCAGACCCGACTCGAGCTTGAGCGATTCCTGCGCGACAGCATTTTCGAGTGTGCGTTTGACATGTTCCATGCCCTTGAGCGAGATGTGCTTGCGCCGGCCGCCGTCTTCGGGCAGACGCAGCCGCGCGTCTAACTCGATACAGCCGGCTTGATACACCGCAAACAACGGGCAACCCTCGGCTTGTATCCGCCGGTCAAACATTTCCAGCACACGTTTCTGTGCGCGGAATTCAGCGGTGAAATACTGGTTGAGCTTCTTTGCACGGCGCATCTGGACTGCTTTGGAGATCATCACCGACCAAGCCAGAATCGAAAAGATTATCAGCACGACGATAATCGCCTTCCCCTCGGGCGTGGCCTGTTCCCAGATATAGACCAGCTCCCACTTCCGTGAAGCGGTTCCCACGAACGCAAAAAGGCAATAACCGTTCATCTGACGTAATTTACTTGGTCGTGAGGAACCGATTTAACGTCCAAGCATCCGCCAGTCAAAAGAAATCGGATGTCTGGCCGTATAATTGGTCAGGCAAAACCAAAATGCAACACTTTTTGTGCAGCGCGGTTTGTTCAACTGCGCTGCACCACGGCCAGGTCGAGTCGGGAATCGGCTTTACGCACGGGCAAAAAGGCCCGAATCTAATCGTCATGAAACGGCTTTTGCTGTTTTGTCTTGCGGTTGTTTTGTGTTTTGGCTGGGTGCAACCGAGCCGATGCGGCCAGAGCGGAGACTACCCAAAATCTTTGCCCGGCCACGAGATAGCCCAGACAATATCAATGATTACTGGCGTTGCAATTTCGCCGTTGCTCGGTGTGAGCGCCGTGGGCGCATGGAAGTATTTCAAAGCAAAAACACCTGAGCAAAAGGCTGCTCTGCCATGGTTCGCCCGGCCATGGTTTTGGGTACCGGCGCTTCTGATTGTGCTGGCGTGTTTTTTGAAAGACACACTTGGCACGGCTGCACCCGCACCGATAAAAAAACCACTTGATGTAGCCGAGGCACTTGAAAACAAGGTCAGCGGCCTAGTTGCAACAGGCGCATTTGTGCCGGTGGTTGCGGCCATCTTCGACACTGCACCTGCACAGGCTGCCCTGGGGCAGTCGGGCTGTCTGGGTGCAATTGACCTTTCCTGGTTGTACAACGCGATCATGGTGCCGATTTCGATGGCTGCATTTTTTGTTGTGTTCATTGCATCCAACACAATCAACGTATTGATCTTGCTCAGCCCGTTTCCGCCTGTTGACACTGCGCTGAAGTCGTTTCGGCTGTTCCTGCTCTCGACTGTGACGGCAACTGCACTGGCAAACCCATGGATCGGGGCTGCATGGGCAATTGTGCTGATCTTCATTGCTTACATGATCGCAGGATGGTCATTCCGGTTCACTGTGCTTGGAACGGTTTTCATTTGGGACTTTGTAACGCGTCGGCACAAAAGGTTTACACCGGATTCCACAGCCAACTGGATGTTTCTTGGCCGTAAAACAGAGGGTGTGCCGGTGCGTACCTACGGCAAATTGATGCGTGGCCAGCAGGCCCAGCTCATCTTCCGGTACAGGCCGTGGCTCGTATTGCCCCAGCGCGAAATTACACTGCCGGACGCCAGATACGAAGTCGGCAGCGGCTTGTTTTATTCGGAAATCCTGCGTGTTGAAGGCGGCGAGGCAAAAACTGTTTTGATCCTTCCCCCGCGTTATCGGAAGCACGAACAAGAGCTGGCTGCGATTTACGGGTTTGGCGGCGTCCGGCCCATCGGGTTACGCGCGGTGTTTGGCTGGATAAAAAGTGTGCTTGGCCTGAGCCGAAAAGCGCGACCTGCCCCAAGCTGATGCACACGGCGTAGGTCAACCCGACGCACTCGAACACACGAATATTTTGTCCAGTTCAGCCTGCACGTGCCGTACCTCGATTGCACTCAGGCCGAATTCATTCCGTACGACGGCCACGTGCCGGCCCAAAGGCCGCCAGATTTCGGGGTTGGTATCGCCCCATAAAACTACACATGGCAAACCCAGTGCCGCTGCCAGATGCGTAATGCCGGAGTCGTGTCCGACAAACCCGATGCAACCCTGCAACAGTTCGCCCAGTTCAACCAGAGGCAGGCTCCGCGCAATTGCTATCTTCTCAGCAGGCAACGCCACTTTCAACCGGTCCAATCTGTCGCCTTCGGCTTCACCACCAACCAACAGCAACCGTAGGCCCGGTCTGCGAACCAACGACTGCAACAGCTCGAGCCATTTGTGTTCAGGCCAGTTTTTTCTTTCACTGCCGCTGCCCGGATGCACCGCAAGCGTCGGCTCGGGATGTTTCACCGCACGCGCGAACTGCAAGTGCGGTATGTTTGGCGCGTCAAAAATCGCAAGCCGCTCGAGCGGTTGCAGAAACACCTTTGTTGCATGCACACTGGCATTTTCGCCGGGCCGGTGCGGTCCCTGGATAAAAAGCGCAAATGAACAGCGCCCGATGTTTTCATGAAAGATGCCGTCCGGATCGTACAGATACGAAACGATCACGTCGAATTCGGAAAAGTAATCCTTGAGGTCGTCCGGCAATGGCCCGCCCCGCGCAAAGAAGCTTGCCAGACCGCGCGCTTCAATTGGCCTGACACAATCAACCAAACCTGCTGCAGCGGCAAGCTGTGCTATGTGCGGGTAACCAAGCAATTCAAGGTGCGCATCTGCAAACCGCCTGCGCAGCGCAGCAACAGCGGGCAATGTCAGGATAAAATCGCCAATTGCACCCCCGCGCACGACAAGTATTTTGCCGCGTCGTTTGTTCACACGAATTGCCTCGCCAAACGCCGTTCTGAACAAATGCCGCCTGTTAAACCGTGCGCAGGCCGGCAACCGGCCGGCGGCAGTGCTGGGTGTGCCACTATGTCAACCTGCCGGATTGTGTTGGCTGAGACCGGCCAATCGGCAGTCTGTTCAGTTTCTTTCGCTTCAGCGGCTCTGAATGCGGTCAGGCCAAGCAAGATCACAAACAACCCAAAGGCAAGCCGGATCGCGCAGCCGATCTTGAGCCGTTTTTCGTTTGCTGTTGCCCAGTTGATCAGGTCACGCAGTCGCCATGGCGATACGGTGAACCACATGCCGGCCAACACAAACATGTACGCCCAAACTATTATCACAAGGCGCCATTCTGTCTCGACCCAACGGGCTGTGTCGGTCATCAACTTGGCCAAAAGCAGCATCACAACCGCTAGCCCGCGCACAGCTAGGAAGTCTTTCAAGAAAATGCATGCGCCAAGGCCAATCGCACCAAACAGAATTGACAACGCGTTTTTGTACGGCTCGAAATCGGCTGCTGCCTCGGTCTGCACGTAGTAAATGAACCAGGCCGTGCCCAGCACCATCAACAGGTAACCAACCGTGAGCGAGCGCGGGAATTTGCGCACGGCTGCTGCAAATGCAGCCGGCTTCAGCAGCCCGTAAATCGCAGTTGCAGACACGCCTAGTCCGAGTAACACAGCCAAAACCGTCAGTTTCATCGTCCCATCATGTGGTCAAACGGGCCACAAGCTTGTGCACTCGGGCAAGAAAGTGAAAGCAAAAAGCGCGCATCAATAGGCGTCTCGATAATGGCCGGGCCGATAAACGTGTGCCAATTATTTACGATGCTGCAGTTGCATTTTCGATACTCGAGCCTGTGCGGTCGGCTCCACACACGCAACTCGGCTGCGCGTCCGGCAACTCACCGTACAAGGTAAATGTACCCGCGCGCGTTATGCGCAAATCCACCAGTTGGCCAAGAAGCGTTTCCGGGCCATTGAACACGACTATTTTGTTGCATCTGGTTCGACCGGTTAATCTGGTCGGATTTTTTTTGCTTGGTCCTTCAACCAAAATTTGCATCTGACGACCTATGCACGCACGGTACCGTGCACCACCGACCTCATTCATCAGTTGCAATAGCCGTGCATGGCGTTCAGCGCGCACCTCGATTGGTACCTGGTCCGGCATTGCTGCAGCGGGGGTGTCTTTGCGAGGCGAATATTTGAAAACAAACGCCTGGTCAAACTGCGCCTGTCGCACCAGGTCTAGCGATTGTTGAAAGTCTTCCTCAGTCTCACCCGGGAAACCCACGATAAAATCCGTGCAGATGCCAATGCCGGGCTGCACACGACGCAACGATTCAACAATGCTTAAGAATTGTTCGCGAGTGTACCCGCGCCGCATCAGTCTCAGGATCCTGTTGCTACCGCTCTGCACTGGCAGATGCACACCTTCGCACAACTTTGGCAACCGCCCGAAAGCTTCTATCAAGTCCGGACCAAATCCGCGCGGATGCGGTGCAGTAAACCGAATCCGCTCAAGCCCGGCAACCTCATGCACAGCATCGAGTAACTGCACAAAAGGCGATTTACCGGCTCGAGTCGGGATCAGGCCGCGCCCGTAACTGGTGACAATCTGGCCGAGCAAGGTCACCTCTTTGACCCCTTGCGCAGCCAGTTCACCGCATTCGGCTACAATGTCCTCGATGGCCCGGCTTCGCTCGCGCCCACGCGTGTGTGGCACGATACAGAAGCTGCAACGCTGGTTACACCCCTGCATGATACTGACGAAAGCCGTGACGGCTTTTCTGCCATTGCCGTAAAGCAGATGTTCACGGACACGTGCTTCACTGCCAGCTTCTTCGGCTACATCAACCACTTTGCCGCACCGGCCAGCCAAAATCGCTTCCAAATGTTCAGCCGTCCGATGCAACCGCTGTGTGCCAACCACAAGATCTACGTCCGGCAGTTTGTCTATGAGCGCCTGACCGCGACTTTGAGCCATGCACCCGAGAAAACCCAGCACAACATCAGCCCGGCGTCGGCGGCGCTCGGCTACCAACGCAGCCATCTTGCCCAATGCCTTGCGTTCGGCGCTGTCACGTACACTGCATGTGTTCAGCAGGATGATGTCGGCATCGTCCTCAGTCGGTGCAAGACTGTACCCCTTGGCCACGAGCTGTGCAGCCAGCGCTTCGCTGTCACGCACGTTCATCTGGCACCCGTAAGTTTTTATGTAAACAGTCGGCATTGAACCGGTTTTTCGCCCTAAACAATAACCTGAAACTGCCCCGCGGAAAAGTCCGAGCCAAAGCCAGCATTTCGCCTCATGAAAATTCGTGCCATTGACCCTGCCAGCCGATACCATCAGCCGTCAATTCTGGCGGCATTTGAACAGTGCGGAAGTCTTATGTGGCCCAAGCGGGTGAACTCGAAGGTGGTATTGGTTGGCTTGGCGCTTTGCATTGTGACAGGTGCAACATACCTGCCTGTCACAAGCTATCCGTTCATCAACTACGACGACCCAATTTACGTCACAGAAAACCCGCACGTGCGCGCAGGGCTAAGCTGGGATGGCATTGTCTGGGCGTTTACAACCGGCCGCGCAAGCAACTGGCATCCGGTCACATGGCTGTCGCTGATGCTCGACAGCGAGCTGTACGGTGATTGGCCGGGCGGGTTTCACCTGACGAATCTCTTGCTCCATGCTGCAAACACGGTGTTGTTGTTTGTGCTGCTCCACTCAGTCACAGGCGCACTCTGGCGCAGTGCATTTGTGGCTGGGTTGTTCGGGTTGCACCCGCTGCATGTCGAATCTGTTGCATGGGTCGCCGAACGCAAAGACGTCCTCAGCACATGCTTCGGTCTGCTGACGCTGTTGGCATACGCAAAGTACGCAACTGGAAATAATTCAAGCACAACAACCCGCAGGATTTTCTACGGCATTGCAATTGGATTGTACACGCTCGGGCTTCTGAGCAAGCCGATGCTGGTGACATGGCCGGTTGTGATGTTGTTGCTCGATTACTGGCCATTGAACCGGATTTTTACCGGGGTGGTTTATGTGCGGCGCACAGCCCATGCCCTTGCATCACAAAGTGCTTTTGCCAACATCGCCCTCGCCGCAGTCCAAAAGCTGCCTTTTTTTGCGCTGGCATTTGCCTCGAGTATAGCGACGTTGTTGGCGCAACATCGAGGCGGCGCAGTTCAACCTCTGGGCGCGTTATCACTGGGTCCGCGAATCGAAAATGCGTTTGTTTCGTATGCCAAGTACATCTTGAAAATGCTTTGGCCGACCGACCTTGCGTTGCCGTATCTGTATTTGCCGCCGAACGTCTGGCCTGTATGGCACGGACCGGCTGCCGCTTTTGCGCTTGCGGGTATCACAGTGCTGATTTTGAAACTGCGCAGGCGATACCTTCTGACCGGCTGGCTATGGTTCATTATAACGTTGGTGCCGGTGATCGGGCTTGTTCAAGTCGGTAACCAGTCCATGGCAGACCGCTACACTTACATTCCGTTGATCGGGCTGTTCATCATAGTCGCATGGGGGGCAACTGAACTTGCTGAACGGTTGGCACAACCGAAGTCGGTTCTTGCAACTGTTGGTGTGGCGATCCTTGCGCTTTGTATCTGGCGAACACGTGTACAGCTCGGTTACTGGCAAGATGCCGAAACATTGTTTACTCACACGATAGCTGTCACAAAAGACAACTGTGTCGCGCACGACATTCTTGCACATGCACTGCTCAAGAAAGGCAAGCTCGATGATGCTAAACGCAATTTCCTGGAAGCGATTCGCATCCGGCTCAAATACGGCAACATGTACAATGCAGAACTGCTCCATAACGTGGCGGTGGTAGCGCTGCAACAGGGCAACCCGACCGAAGCCAAACAATACCTTCAGCAGGCAATGCTAACACGCTCGTATCCGGCGGGTGTTCCTGCGAAACTTGCAGCCATTTTAACCGCTGAAGGCAACCTCGCAGATGCAATCAGCCTGTACCGTGAGGCGCTTGCAATCATGCCTAACTCGCCTGACGTGCTAAACAACCTGGCTTGGCTGTTGGCTACCGCACCCGAAGACGTATTTCGTAATGGCGCGGAAGCCGTCCAACTGGCTCAAAAAGCCTGTGAATTAACCGCATACAAGGAAACGTTGTTTATCGGGACACTGGCAGCAGCTTACGCTGAGGCAGGCAGATTCGATGACGCAATTCGCACTGCCGAAAAGGCACGTGCACTGGCCGAGGCAAACGGCCAGACAAACCTGGTCGCACGAAACGAAGAACTGCTCGCGCTTTACCGCGCAGGCAAACCGTATCGCGACACATCGTTGAGTGGAACCGCCGACACAGGCAAACCATAAAGTGTGCCGAAGCCAGCCATTGCCAATGGCATGCCACCCAGAGTGCAAACCCGTGACGTTACCTTGCAAATCTTCGCAACCAACGACCGGCTTTTCGATCAAAACCAAAACGACGTGCTGTTTAAGTGCCGACTTGATACAGTTTAGCCAATCACGAATTGAAACGGTCTTACAGAGACTGGCATGACAGAAAAATCGGGTATCATCCGGGTGTGGGTTGTGAGCCTGTTGCTGTGTGCGTTGACCGGGGCAACTTATTTGCCGGTCACACAGCACCAGTTCATCAACTACGACGACCCGGTTTATGTAACTGATAACCCCTATGTGCAGGCAGGGCTGACACTGGAAAGCGTACTCTGGACATTCAAGACCGGGCGAAGCGGTAACTGGCATCCTGTCACCTGGCTGTCGCTGATGCTCGACAGTGAACTGTATGGTGATTGGCCGGGCGGGTTTCACCTGACGAACTTGTTGCTCCACATCGCGAACACGGTGCTGTTATTTGTCTTGCTGCGGATCATGACAGGGGCGCTCTGGCGCAGTGCATTTGTGGCTGCGCTGTTTGCGGTGCATCCGTTGCACGTCGAATCTGTTGCTTGGGTCGCCGAACGCAAAGACGTGTTGAGCACGTTTTTTGGGCTGCTGACCTTGCTTGCCTACGCTAGGTATGCCACTACGCCAGATACACAAGAGTCAATTCGCCGGAAGTATTATTTCATTGCATTGGCACTGTTTGCTCTGGCGCTGATGAGCAAGCCGATGCTTGTGACCTTGCCATTTGTGATGTTATTGCTCGATTACTGGCCATTGCACAGGGTTAAACTGGACAAAGGCGGTCAGCTCGATATTACCCCCAAATCGGACTCAGAGAGAACAGCCAGCCAGCCTGCCGCACCTGGATTGCACGTGCAACTCGTGAAGCTTGTATTTGAGAAAGTGCCTTTTTTCGCCTTGACGCTGCTCATTTGCATTGTGACCGTTCTTGCACAACGCCAAACAGATGCACTTGCTTCACCGCGTCTGATCCCAATCACCAACCGCCTTGCTCAAATGCCAGTCTCGTACGTTCGTTACCTCGGCAAAACTTTCTGGCCGGCCAACCTGGCCGTGTTTTACCCGTACAAGTTGATCGGGTGGGACTCGCCAACACCTTACATTACTGCATTGGTGCTGCTGGCCATGTCGGTTGTTGCTCTGGCAAGGGCACGGCGCTGGCCATACCTTTTGACCGGCTGGTTTTGGTTCATTGGCACACTTGTGCCTGTAATCGGGCTTGTACAGGTCGGCCGGCAATCCATCGCAGACCGTTACACTTACATTCCGTTGATCGGTGTGTTTCTCGTGGCTGCCTGGTGGTTGACCCGGCTTGTACCCGGACGGCATTTATTGCGTCATGCGGTTGCAGCAGGATGCGCTGCTGTTGTGGTCGCTTCGAGTTTTGCCACACGGCATCAGTTGCGGTACTGGCAAAACAGCAAATTGCTCTTTCAACATGCGCTGAGCGTAACCAAACTGAACGATGTGGCCCATAACAACCTCGGTGCTGCATTGATGGCTGAGGGCGACATCGAGGGCGCACAACGCAACTTCGAGGCGGCGTTGCGAATTAACCCGGAGCATCGCGAGGCGCGAATGAATCTTGGTTTTATAATGATCCAAAACGGCGAGGTCGAAGAAGGTCTGTCACTATTGCGTACAGTGTTGGAAGCGTGGCCCACAGCCAAGGCACACTACAATTTCGGCACGGCACTGGTTGAGACGGGTAACTACGCTGATGCGGTACCGTATTTGCAGGTTGCGGTCAAACTGCGTCCGGATTTCTTCAACGCACACATGAACCTCGGCACGGCGCTGACTTACCTCGGCAGGTTCGAAGAAGCACTCCCGCACTTTGTTACCGCAGTCAAATTGCAGCCTAACCACCCCGACGCGCAGTTTAACCTGGGCGCCGCATCGGCTGCATTGGGAAAACTTGACCAAGCCGCTGCAGCACTTTCGAAAAGTGTCAGCCTCAGGCCACAAGATACCAAAACCCGAAGATTGCTCGTGGATATAGCGCTGAAAAAGCAAAACCTCAACGCCGTTATCACAAACTTGGTCGAGATTGTCAGAGTCGAACCTGAGGCGACCACCGCGTTTGATCTTGCCAGATTACTCGTGCAGGTCGGCAAAGCCGATGCGGCAATTCAATATTACCGCATTGCGCTCGACATGAAACCCGATTGGCACCAAGCCTACAACAATCTCGCTTTGATTCTTGCAACGCACCCGGACGCGCAGGTTCGAAACGGGGCTGAAGCAGTTGCATTAGCCGAACGCGCCTGCGCACTCACGCAGTCGCAGGTGCCGGTGTATTTAAGCACACTAGCTGCAGCTTATGCCGAGGCCGGCAGGTTCAATGACGCTGTCCGTACAGCCGAACAAGCCTCTGCACTGGCCGAGGCGCTCGGCCAAACAAATCTCGCCCGGCGCAATGCTGAATTGTTGCAACTGTATCGTGCAGGCAAACCGTTTCACGACCAGAGCCTGAGTCCCGGCGCCGCTGTACCATGAACAAGTCGCCTAAATGCAACATGACCCCACCCACCAACACATCAAGACAACCTGGTAAACCGCATGGTGGCACCGCATGCAGGTGTGTATGGAAGAGACTTTTTTCGGTGCCGTTGACATTTTAACGCGCAAAATGTTAAATTCAGCCCAGCTTTGCTGTTGGTATGGTAGCGTTGTTGAACCAGCAGGTGCTGGTGTTAAACCGGCTGTGGCAAGCCGTTAACATCTGCACTGTCAGACGGGCGTTGATCCTGCTGTTCCAGGGACATGCGCAGGTTGTCGTCAGCGGCCCGGACGGTTCATTTCGCACATACGATTTCAATGAATGGCGCGATTTCTCCGAACGCGATCCCGGGCCGGAATGCGTGCGGACGGTCTCGTTTCGGATTCGCGTGCCGCGGATCATTCTGTTGCTCGTTTACGACAGATTGCCCAAGAAAGAAGTCAAGTTTACCAGACACAACATCTTCGAGCGCGACAAGAACACATGCCAGTATTGCGGGCGTGTGTTCCCGCGGCAGGACCTGAACCTCGACCATGTGATACCACGCGATCGCGGCGGACCAACAACATGGGAAAACGTGGTCTGCTCATGCCTCGAATGCAACGCGCGCAAGGGAAATCGCACACCGCAAGAGGCCGGCATGCGGCTCATTCGCAAGCCAAAAAAACCGAAGTGGCGCCCGTTCGTCCAGATCAATCTTAACCTGTACCAGCACGATAGTTGGAAACATTTCGTTGACCTTGCTTACTGGAACGTCGAGCTGGGCGAAGACGTTCGGTAATCCTGGCCAAGGGTTGCCCCCCGTTGTTAAATCAAACACAACGCGCAACTGGCCTTTTCATTTCGTCTGTGTTGGTGCGCCTTCGCGATACGCCTGCCCGGCTTTGAAAAGCTCGAGCAGTTGTCGGTTGCGCAGCAAAAGATTCGTTTGACCTGCTGCAGCGGCTAGGTCGCAAGCACGCAGCGCGGTTTGCACTGCGTTATCGAACTGGCCGGCCTCGGCATATGCAGCCGCGAGTGTACCTACAAAAATTGTCTGGGCGTAGCCTGTTAACGCACAGGCGCGTTCGGCCAATTGGACAGCTTCTTTCCCATCCCGAAGCTGTGCATCCGGTGCAGTTGCAAGCAGCCAGGCAAGGTTGTTGAGTGCTACCACATCCGTCGGCACTACGCGCACCGCCTCACGGTAATGTGCAATCGCCTCGCCGAGCCTGCCTTGTGCGGTCAAAACCATCCCAAGCTGCAGATGCACCTCGGCCCAATTCGGGCTGATCCGCAACGCTTCATTGAAACTCGCCACCGCGTCCACTGGTTTGCCGCGCCTGAGCCATTCAAGCCCGAGTCTGTAATGCGCCTCTGCACAATCGTAGTTCAGATTCAATGCGGTAAAGTATTCCTCCAAAGCCGCGTCTGACCTGCCTAAACCACTCAATGCACGCCCCTTAAACACGTGCGGCCAAACATCCCTCGGATCGAGCCGGATAGCCTCGTCAGCATGTGCAATTGTGCCATTGAAATCGCCCAACTCGACCAGTGCAGCCGCATATGTACGATGCGCCTCCGCAAGCCCGGGAACAAGCTCAAGTGCACGTGCAAAGTGATTCGTTGCACCCGCGTAATCTTTGAGCTTGAACAGTGCATTGCCCATGTTCAAATGCGCCTCAACCATTTTGGGTTCGCGCACAAGAACATTGCCAAAATAGTTCGTCGCATCGCGCAGCCGCCCCTGCCGGGCCAGTACAACACCGAGATTCAAGTTCGCCAGCAAATGACCTGGGTCAAGCTGCAGCGCAGCCTGGTACTGTTCGATAGCCTTGTCGAGTTGACCAAGCTGGTGATACGCGCGGCCCAGACCATAATGTGCGCTCGGGTTGTTCTTCGTAACGGCAATGCACCACGACCAGAGTGATACGTCGTCGCGCCAGTGCCCCACCTGTCTCCAGGTCAGGATACCGGCCACACCGAGTATCGCGATCCCGACCGCGAACGTGCACGCCGGCATCAGCCGAAATTTTTTGGCCAGGTCGGCAACGCCCCACACCACGGCAATAAACAGCCCGGTCAACGGCAGGTACGTGTACCGGTCTGCTATCGAGTGATACCCCATTTGTACAATCCCGATGGTCGGCACCAGCATGCCCAAAAATATCAGCCAGCCAACCGTTACGTACGGTGCCGAACGCAACAGCCGAAGTGCTGCAACCGTAATGACGCACAGAATTAGCGCCGACCCAACCACATACAAAACCGGCCACGAGTCCGGCATGGGATAAAACGGTGCGAGGTTGACCGGCACGAAAGTCTTGCACAGATAGCGCACATACGAGATCGGTACGTTTGCAAGCCGTAACCCCCACGGTACGGTTTCACCCGACAGGACGTTTCCGCCGGATTTCATCACCGCATACGTGATCGCGCTGGATACAACGCTCAAAATGAAGAAGGGCCATTTTTCGCACACAAGTTGCGCCCAGGCATGCAACCACACTTTTGTTTTCGGCGTGCCTGCCGATTGCCGCGTTGCCAATTGCAGCCGTCTCAACGGCCAATAATCAAACAACAACAGTACAAAAGGGAGGGTTACCAGCACCGGCTTGCTCATCAGCCCCAGTGCGAAAAACACAACCGAAGCACGGTACCAACGCGCGCTTCGCGTTTGGTCAGGCACAGTCGCGCCACGCGGTGCCTGCACGCGCGCATCGGTTGACTGATCGGCCTGTTTTTGCGTTGCAAATCGTGCGTAGCATGCCAGGGTCAAAAACGCGAATAACCCGCTCAGCACATCCTTGCGTTCAGCTATCCAGGCGACCGATTCGACATGCAACGGGTGCAGTGCAAATAACCCGGCCACAATTGCACTACGCCAAACTGCGCGTGTCATAATGACAAGCGCATGGAAAAGAACCAGTGCAGCCGCAGTATGATACCACAGGTTCATCAGATGATGCATGCCGCCGTGTAGCCCGAATAACTCGCAATCGAGCATGTGCGACAGCCACGTCATCGGCCGCCAGAAATCGAAAAAACCGGTTGTCAATGCCCAATACGTCCCGCGCAATGTCAATCCGCTCGATACAACCGGGTTTTCCCACACGATGTACGGGTCGTCGTAGTTGGTGAACCCGAAACTGATCACCCGGCCATAGCCAAACAACGTCGCTAACGCCAACCCTGCGTAAACAAGCCAAACATGTTCGAATGTGTTCTTCTCGGTTTTCACGGTTAAAACCCGGCCCGCAAAAAAACAGCCGCTGCTTAACCCGCGCACATGCCACGGTTTACGCGCCGATAGCAGCACACGCGACCGCTCCTGCATGCGCCGGGTCCGCACGGCTCAAAATGCAAGCACGCCCCGGCGCACAAACCCGCTCAAGAATTGCAACTGCGCAGGAAATCTGCCAGTGAGAAATCATTAGTGATTTAATCCCCCCTTGCCGTATTCCGGAAAAAATTGGTTCGTTCCGTACCAAACCCGACTGCAAAAAACCAGCTTCAACGCCCGTTCGGCCCTGGCCCTGGCACGTCTGTTTGAGCTAGGTTTTACGCTCGGTTTTTGCCGACTCGATCAGTTCCCAAAACTTCGGGTTGGCTTGGAGCGCTTCGTCTTCGCTCGTCTTGAGTCCTGAGCGGTAGAGAAAATCCTTGAGTGTGTGCTTGCTTAAGATGCGATGCACGACTAGGCCAAGCTCATGCCGCTCGAAGTAAATCCGGTAATCACCCACCCTGAACCGGTACAGTGTGCGCCCGCCGCGCTCGAGCTTGCCAAACTGCTCAAGCTCGGTGCCAATTGCCTGCTGTGGCAGACCACGGAACTCGCCCAGAATCTGCAACTGCAGTTCCTTCGGCATACGCGCAAGCTCGGCTGCACTTATCGGATTGAATATGATCTGAAACGGCCTCATGCAACGGGTTTGGCGGCGCGTATGGGAATCGAACCCATCTTTCAGCCTTGAGAGGGCCGTGTCCTAACCGATAGACGAACGCGCCGCTCGGTTTTAACTTGCAGAAAATCCTATCCCTAAACCGAACAATGTCAACCCGCAAAACTGCGTCAACTGCGTCATTGGCAAGCTGTTGAACAAGGGCTGTTGTGAAAAACTGACGCCCGGGAAACATTGAGATTTTTGCACGTTTTTCCCTCCGTAAAATAACTTTTTCAATGCCCTGTTAGGCTTCCGCTCGATCCCCGAGCGTGCAAATCGCTGTGGCCCGGGTGGTCGGGCTGTATTTACTTGCAATTTCATTTGATTGGGGAGAAAAGAAACCGGGCCGGTCAAAAAAGATTGTGCATTTGCCGGAGTTACCCGGGCAACTGCGTCGGTGCCGGTGCAACAGCATAGTCATTGGCCGACCTGCACCAGCAGTGCTTGCAATGCGATGCAGGCGCATAATGCCAGGTTCGAATTGTGAAACGGCCGAGGCTGCATCTCGGCACAACACACGCGCTAGACGCGAAAAACAAACCCGCACAGGCACCAACTGGCAGTCGGCGCAGCGAACGTACGCGGTGATCTCTGTCGGGCGGTTTGATTCAGGCGCGTGCCGTCCCCCACCGTCTGTGGATGAAGCGCTCGACCGGTGCGAAAAGCAGTTTGTCTGTGGCCAGGCCGACCATGATTATGACAAGCATGATCCCAAGCACAGTATCCATGGCGTGCAACTCGCGCCCATAATGCAGCAAATGGCCAAGGCCAAACCCGGTCAGGATCGTCACGTAAATTTCCGCCGCCATGAGCGAGCGCCATGCAAATGCCCAGCCCTGTTTCATGCCGCTTACAATGAACGGCAATGCAGCCGGCAGTATCACCTTTGCCCACAGATGAAGCCCGCGCGATCCCATTGTCATGGCTGCCCAACGGTAAATGGGTGGTACATGGCGCACGCCAGCGTCTGTTGCCAACATGATTGACCAGACCGATCCCATGATGACTATGAAAAACATCGCCGTCTCAGTCTGGCCAAACCACAGCAGCGCAAGCGGCGCCCAGCAAATGCTCGGCAACGATTGCAATCCGAGCGCGAGCAGACCGATTGTGTCCTTGAAAAACCTAAACCGCGCAATCAAAATGCCGATCGGATGGCCAAGGGCAAACCCGAACACATAGCCGAGCACAAGCCGTCTGACTGTCACCCAAGTTGCCCCGAGCAACGTGCCGTCCGCAACCGAATCCACCAGGTACCGGAAAACCTCTGACGGCGCAGGCACAATCGTCGGAGGCCATACCCCCGCACGCACCAGCCATTCCCACACGCCGGCAAGTGCGCCAAAGAACAAAATACACTGCAACCAACGTTTCATTCCGCTGCAGATTCAATGTCGGTTGTCAGATGCGGTTTCAGTGCGTGTATGATCTCGACCGAATGTTTTGCGACTTCGACGCTGTTGATGTCGCGCGGGCGCGGCAACTGAATCTGGAACTGCTCACGCACGCGCCCGGGCCGCGCCGACAACAACACAACGCGGTCACCAAGACAAGCTGCCTCACGCGCATTGTGCGTGACGAAAATGATTGTTTTGGGCCGCTTTTGCCAGATGGCCTGCAAATCGCCGTACAGTTGTTCGCGTGTCAATGCGTCCAATGAGCCGAACGGCTCGTCCATGAGCAACACGCGCGGGTTCGGCGCCAACGCGCGTGCGAGCGCAACGCGTTGTTTCATGCCACCTGAAAGCTCGTGAATGTTTGCATGCATGAACTTTTCGAGCCCGACAAGGCGCAGGTAAAATTCCGCTACATCGCGTCGTTCCTTGTTGTTGAGGTTCGGCTTGAGTTTCAAGCCGAACATGACGTTGCCCATTACATCCAGCCAGGGAAACAGTGCCGGTTCCTGGAACAATACAAGCCGGTCGCTGCCTGCTCCGGTAACCGGTTTGCCGTCGGCCAGTACACGGCCAGTGTCGGGTGTTTCAAGTCCGGCGATAATGTTTAGCAGCGTGGTTTTACCGCAGCCACTCGGCCCAACAATGCACACAAATTCGCCCTCGTGAATCCGCAATGTGACATTGTCAAGTGCATGCACAATGCCATGCCGCATGCGAAACGTCTTAGAGACGTTTTCGACTGCGAGCTTGACCGCTGTACCGGGGGCGGTTTGGTTCGTGCTGTTCATTGACCGACCTGAGGCAGATTCTTTTCTGCCAACACCTCGTTCAACAACTGCAAATCGTAAATGCCGGCCAGCTCAGGTTTGTTTTTCAAAAAGCCGATACGGTATGCGTCCTCGGCACATTTGAACAGTGACTCGCGCACAGGGTCCCAGGTCAACTCGATTTTTTCCCATGCGCGTGCCAGGACTTGTTCGGGCAACGCATGACCTGTCTCAGCTTTAATCTCGTCGTTGAGCAGCTTTTTCGCCTCGGCAGAATGCTCGCCAATCCATTGCGTAAGCTCGACATGTGCGGCAAGCCATCGCTTCAACACCCCCGACTGTTCATTTGCAAAGCGCACCCTGCTGACCAAGTGCGTGGTGACATAGCGCCCGCCGGTCTGCGGCCAGAGCGATTTTTCCTCCAGATACACCTGCGCCCCGGCTTCGAGCACAAGCCGGGTTACCCAGGGTTCAACCGTCCAGACCGCATCAAGCGCGCCGCTCCTGAACAGCGTTAACTGGTCGGGGTTCGCTGTCGGCACAACCAGCACATCACCGCCGGTTAGCGTGACGCGGTACCCCTTGGACTGTAACCACGCACGCGCAGCCACGTCCTGTGTGTTGCCAAGTTGCGGTGTACCAATTCTTTTTCCGCGAAAGTCCGCGTCGGTCTTGATTCGGCCGTCAGGCGCTACCACAAGCGCTGCGCCACCGCTGCATGCGCCAGCCACAATTCGGACTTCTTTCCCGCGCGCACGCATGTAAGCATTAATCGCTGGGTTCGGCCCGACATACGTCAGGTCAAGTGATCCGGCAAAAATTGCCTCCATCGCACTCGGCCCTGCGTTGTAAACAAACCACTGCACCTGCACGTTTGTGCCGAGTCGTTGCTCGAACCAGCCGTTGCCCTGCCGGCTCAGTGCATGACCGATGAGTGCCTGCGCATGGGTGATATTTGGGAAATGCCCGACGCGCACCACGATTTTTTCATGAGCTACAACCGGCTCGCCAACAAGAGCAGTAACCAGACCCGTAACCAATAACGCGCCTGTGGTGACGCGCCGTGTGCTATCGAGTCGGTGCAATTTGTGTAACAAAACCGGCCTCACGCAGTGCCATATTTTTTCAATAAACAAACCGCTTTTGCATCACTCTACAAGCCCAAAATACAACCAACCGCACATGCCGTTCCCAGCCTGGAACAGGTTTTAACCGTGCCGGTTCAGATTTGGAATTTTCGTCCGTGGCATCGCCGGCTTTTCACCCCCAACACACCATTCAAGCTTTACAGCAGGTGAGTTTAACCGGACCAAGTGCCAGGTGCGCCTAGCATGCCTGCGCAGCGCAGTGCGCTGAAGACCGGGTGCATTCCCATCGCGGATCGCGGCGCCGTCCTTGCCTAACCACACCCAGTTGTGGCACGTTTCAGTCAGCCGAACTAAGTCAAACTAGGCGTATGGATGAATCGCGCGCCGGGATACGTTGGAAGCACATGCTGAAACGGATTGTATTTGGGCGCAGGCCGAAACGCACCCTGATCCGCGCGGCTGTACTTGCCTTTGTTGTGTTTTGCACGTGCAAGTTCGTCCTTCTGCCAGTACGCATCGTTGGGATTAGCATGGAACCGACCTACCGATCCGACACAATAAACTTCATCAACCGACTGGCTTACGCGTTTGGCAAACCGCACCGAGGCGATGTTGTTGCGGTGCGGTACTCGAATGCGCCCTCCGATGCAAGCATGCACATGACAATGCTCAGGCGGATTTTTGCAGGGCCATCTGTGCTGTTGCTCAAACGGATTGTTGCACTGCCGGGTGAAACAATTGCAATCACAAACGGCATCGTCTATATCAACGGCAACCCGTTGGATGAACCGTACGTTAAAGCACGCGCGCGCTGGCAATTGCGCCCCATTACACTGGCCGACAACGAGTATTTCCTCATAGGTGACAATCGCGGCATGGACCAGCACGAACACGAATTTGGTCGTGCTGAGGTAAACAGGATAGTGGGCAAGGTACTCTGGTGAAAACCGTCAAGCGCATTATCGGACTGGTAATTGTTGCCTGGCTGTTCTGGCTGGTGTGGCAATATTTCTTTCCCGATGAAGAAAAACGCATTCACAAGATGCTCGGTGGGCTGGCGCGGGCAGCCTCGATACCCGCAAACGAATCACCTGTGCAAATGGGTCTAGCTGTGGACAAATTGCTCGGATATGTCACATCCGACATCGAGGTTGACGTTGAAGTGCCTGGCGAGGGCAGATTCACCTTTTCTGGACGTGACGAAGTGCGTGATGCCGCACTGCTGGCGCACAAGAACCTGGGCGAGCTTAAAGTTCAGTTCTTGGATGTAACGGTCACGGTTGCACACGACAAACGCACTGCCACAGCAGAGTTGACCGTGAAAGCCACTCAACCTGGGTCAAAAGATTTCCTTGTGCAGGCGGTTAAACTGCAGTTGCGCAAAGTTGACCGCACCTGGCGAATCAGCCATGCACAGACAGTCAAAGCACTCAAGCTTTAACAAGGGCGAACAGACATGGCGAAGAGAACTGCGGCGTGAATTCGGGGGCTGTCTCGTTAACCCGCCGGTAAATCCACCAGCGCCGGCCTCACTCAAAGACCATTACAAACCCGCCCTGCGGTTTGAGTGTGACTTCGACCGTTTTATCGGCTGAAAGCCGCACCGGTTCGTGCCTGAACGATAAGTTGCCCTCTTCACCGTCGGTTATGAGTCTGCCCGGACCGCGAACGTCCAGCGTGCTCAAGTTCAAAGTCAGTTGCAGGGCCGTTTTCTCGCCGTTGATGCCGGCTACGTACCAGCGTCTTTCACCACGGCGTGCCAGCACTACAAACCGGCCGGGGTAACCGTCTATGAACTTCGTGTCGTCCCAAACGCTGGGCACGCGCCTGAGAAACTCGCGGACGTACTCGGGCGCTTTTGCCATGCCCTCGGGAATTTCCGCATAATGTTGAATGCCTGACGTAAACAAAACAGACAGCGCCAGCTCGAACGCGCTGGTTGTGCGGCGCTGAACCCGGTCATTGACTCGGTCAAGGGCCATCGGCGTGTAATCCATCGGGTCGAACACGTTGCGCGTGAACGGCAGCATGGTCGCCTGAGGCGCCTGCACATCGGCGTTTCGCTGGTCAAAAGTCACATATTCCATGCCCTTGACCGACTCCATGGTCATCAGGTGCGGGTACGTGCGGTGCCAGCCACGCGGCAGCGTCGCGCCATGAAAGTTGATGAGAAATCCGTATGGAGCCGCATCTTCAAGTATGTCCAGGTAGTAACCGATCATGGACTGTCCATCGCCGCCGAAGAAATCAATCTTCAGTCCGGCCACCCCCATGGCTTTGAGACGGTCGAACTCACGCAGGCGGCTCTGGCGGGTTACCATCAAATCACGCGGTGTTTGCGGCGCTGTGTTCCAGTCGCCGGCCGAGTTGTACCACAGCAAAATGCGCACATCCTTGCCGCGGGCGTAGTCAATCAACTCCTGCACCCTTGCGTAGCCGATCTGCCTATCCCAATAAGCGTCGATGAGACAGTAGCGCCAGTTCATGTCGGCTGCATAGTCAATGAACCGTTTTTGCGTGTCATATCTGGTGTGTGCATCCCCCAACAACGGCCAGCTCCACGATGCCTTGCCCGGCACAACCGGCGCGCCCGGCTTGACCGCTGCCGGTTCCGCCAGGTCAATTCCCAACGTGGATTCGGCAACGGTTTTAAGGCTGCCGATCACAATTATACGCCACGGCGTCTGCCATGGCAGCGTGGATTCAGGATTAACCGGCCCACCCTTAAAATGCTCGCGCGGGTCCGGAAAACCCACAGAATATTCGCCATTGGGTGATTCGGACCGCAACCGCGTGCCACAATAGTTGCGCCCCAGACCCGTCTCGCTGATTAGCAGCCATGTGTCACCCGACCGGAACAGCGCGGGATATACCCAACCGGCTCCGGTTGGTGACGGTTTGCCGACAGGAATGTCCATCTCGTAATACTCCTCGTAACACGGGTTTACCTGTTCCCAGCCTGTCTTGGCCACCGACATCGGCTGTAACCATGCACGTGTGCCGGGTAAAAAACCGAACGTGGTGCATTCCTCGATCAGCCGGTACAGCTTGGGGTCTTTCTCCGGGAAGCAATACCGAAACGCCACACCGTCGTTTGACACCTGGAAGATGATGTCGAGTTTTCGCCCGGCTGCGTCCTGCAGACTGAAAACACGGCGATTTGCCACGTAATGGTTCAGCCGCCGTTTCGCAGTCAAAATTTCGTATCTGTCCTCGACGCGTTTTACGGGGCTGGACCCCAGCCATCGCAAGCCCCGCGAAAAGTCCGCATCAGCACGCACCAACCCCAAACGCGATTCCCGCAACACTGGCTGGCCATCGGCGCGGATCATGTACCGCGGCGAGCCGTCTGCAGCGAGCTGAAATTCAACTGTTAACCGGCCATCCGGACTGGAGACCTGCGCTGGCCCCGACGGTTGCGGCTTGCGGCTGGCGCACGAACAGAAAGTCATCACAACAAAGGCTAGTAACCCGCTCAAAAAACCCATCCGGCTTGTGAAAACGGCGCAAGTCGCTCTTTGGTTGAAGCATGTCATGCGCGCCAGACTATTGCCGTTGGATGGCGCGTCAAGCCAACTTCAGCAGGCCTTCCCAAGTTTTCGAAAAAATGGGGTGTCGCTGCGCCAATTTCTCTCGCAAAAGCGCGGTCGGGTTATCGCCCGTTTGTCCCTTGCTACGCTACTTGTGAAGGCAGGAAAAAACTGTGGGAACAGACCGAATTTGCGCAGCTAACCTCGGCAAAGCTTCGGCCGCCGCCAACGCTTTTTTCAATCAGCCTGTAGGATGGCTGTGACTCGCACTTTGCGTTTGATCTTGGCATACAGTCCCGCCGTGCGCGGGACGGCGGCCAAACCATCGGCTTGCCAACGTATTGCGCAGACAGGGTCCAACTGTGTTGCAGGTGGGAGTTCGGATTTTTCCAACTGGTCAAGACATTGCAACTCCGGCAAGTGTAGTGCCGCAGAAGCATAACCCCCAACCAAATGCGAAATCAGGGTTTCACCGTTCCGGGTCAAAAGAGCGTGGATGAAATGCATGCGGACGCGTATCTCGCAGCAATCGGTTCGGTCCCGCTAGCGGGCATATTTCACAAACTTGCAGTGCTGGCGTGCCGAAACCATTGTGGTGCATCCCGCCGCTGCGGGGCAAATCTACTGTGTTGCCTGTCTGCGCCAAGCCGAGCGCCTGCCTGCGCGTGGCACGCACACAGACGGCAGGCATGCGGCAGAACATGGAAGTCTGCGCTACGAAAAACGTATGAAATATCCGGACTAACGGCGCGGCGGGCCAAACCTGGCACAGGCAAAGCGCGTTGTCACTTTTCCTGTCCGTGTTCGGCAAGACCTGTCAGGGTCTCTTCCTTTGACGGCCAGAACCGGATCACGTAAATGAGGCCGAACACGGCAAGTAATGCACCCCACCAAATATCGGCGTGCAAATGCCACAGTGCAACACGCTGTGTTTCGGGTGGTGGGTTGTATGCGCCGTAAATGCCCGCACCAGCGATGAGAACACCGTAAACCAACAGCAATGCGCCGATGAAAAACCAGATTGGAATTTGTTTATCGTGTTCGTGCATGAGTCACCTCACCAGAAAATGATGTTGATTGCCACCAAAACAATCGCGCATACCGTGGCCCACAGAATCGGTTTCTTGTACCACGGACACGGCCCTTCGTCGGGCAACTTCGTCAGGCCCATCACAAGGTCTTTCAGTTCCGATTCCGGCTTCGGTTTTGTAAACAGACTTACCAGGAAGGTCACACATACGCACACAACAAACGACCACCACGCGCTGTACATGTTGACGGCCATGGGCTTGGCCTTTTCAGAACGTGCAATCAATTTCGTGTGCTTTGGATTGAAAGCTGCCGGAGCGAATTTCTTCGTGATTTGCACAGCGGTGAGCTTGATCCCAGGTTTCAGCACAACTGGGACGGCTTCAACACCAAATCCGGTTTTCTCTTGCTTGTCGGACAAGACAACCTCAGGTGCAAGTATTTGCACAGCTACATCAGTACCTTTTCCGGCAACAGTCGGCGGAATCGTGACAGGAGTTACAATCTCACCCCCTGATACTCCGGGGACATTTACCAGCTCAACCTCGCCGCTTTCAACTACAATGGTATTGTACTTGCCATCAGCGCCTCTTTCCAAGCTAACAACTGCACCGCGGCTGAGTGTGACCTTCGGTTGGGGCCGCCAACCGTCAGGGAACGTGTGCACGTAAATCCACATCGAGATCGAAACCAGGATTGCAGTAAGGAACCCCCAAAATCCGCCGGCTGGCGTAGCGCGTTTCCAGAGCATGCCGAGCAAAATCGCTCCAAACAACGGCACAATGAAGAAAAACACCAGCACCTGCAGGTACTCGAGTATGTTCGAGAACAAAAACAGCGCGTATGCGGTTGCTATCGAGAGCAACACGCCAGCTATCGAACTCCACCGCCCCATCAGCAGGTAATGCCTGTCTGAGGCGTTCCTGACCAGCAAGGCACGGTAAACGTCGTAGGTCCATACCGTGGCAAATGCGCTTACGTTGCCCGCCATGCCGCTCATGAACCCGGCGATCATAGCCGTCACCCCCAGACCAAGCAGGCCCGGTCCAAGGTATTTGCCCATCAAAAGCGGCAGCACTTCGTTGTACGTGTGGTGGGTAATGCCTGCGCGCGGGTCGCTCTCCGGCACAAGCACCATCGGCGAACCGTCGGGGTTTAGCAGGATTGCAAGCCCGAGCAAACCGGGGATTGTCACAATGATCGGCACCATCATTTTCAGGAACGCACCTATGATCGTGCCGTTCTGCGCCGAGCGCAGGTCTTTGGCGACCAAAACACGTTGCACCTGCAGAAAATCCGTGCACCAGTAACCAAAGCTGACCGCCAGACCCAACCCAAACACCATGCCAAACCAGTCAATGCCCATCGGGTTCGTATCAAACGAACCGAGATTGCGCCACAAGCTCGTAAAATCCGCACTGGACACTGTTGGATGAATTACGGGAGCGTGTCTCTGGATTTTTTCGATCATACCGGTCCAGCCGCCGGCTTCGATCAAGCCAAGAATCGGTATCAACAATGACCCGCCCCAAATCAGGAAGTATTGGAGCACCTCGTTGAACACCGCCGAACGCAACCCGCCCAGCGCAACGTAAATTGCCACCGTGAGTGACGACACCCATATGCTCACGTTCATGTTCCAACCGAGCAGCAGATTCAAAATCTTTGCCATTGCGAACATGCTCGCGCCGCTCACCATCACGGTCATGAAACTGAACGTGACACCCGCAATTGCCCGCGGTCCTTCGCCATACCGCAGCTTAAGGTAACCCGGTACCGAGTGCGTCCTGCAGATGTAGTAAAACGGCATCATCACAATCGCCAAAAACAGGATCGCAGGTATCGCACCGATGAAATAAGCGTGTGCGCCCAACATACCGTACTGATACGCCATTGCGCTCCAGCCCATTGTCTCAAGCGAGCTTAGGTTTGCAGATATAAAGCTCAGACCGGCAATCCAGGCTGTCATTTTGCGTCCGGCCAAAAAGAAATCTTCTCCGGTACGGGCGTATTTCTTCAGGTAAAACCCGATGGCAAGCACCGCGCCGAAGTAAATCACGATTATCACAAGGTCAATGAACGTCAGGCGCAACAGACTCGTTGCCCCACCTGCGGCTGTGGCAAACATGTGTGTCATAGTCGAGACTTTCCAGATCACAATTTGGTTTTCAACGCCGCGCCGAATTTGGCCGATTGGCTGCGACCGACTTAGTTGTCACGCGCGCGTATATTGCAGGGTAAATCCTTTGTCTGCAAGCTTCCGCTTTGCCCGGAACATCATCAAGCATGTCGAATTGGGCGTGACTTCGGTCAGTCAAAACCCCCGCAACTCTGTGCTTGTACGCCGTGGTAACCCCGGCGCAGGCTCGCGTTTGAGTACGACATACTCGATGCCGTGTGCACGGCAAAATTCGCGTTTGCCGCCCCGGTCACCGTCCTCGTTCACGGCGTAAATGTCGGGTTTGAGCCGCAATATCTCAGGCTCAGCATCAAGCCAGCCCGACCCGGTCGTAATGAGCGCCTGTTTCACGTATCGAACGGAAGCCACCATGTACCGGCGTTCTTCCTGTGTGTGGAGCGGATGCCCCGGCCCTTTGAGCATGCGTACATTCGCATCGTTACCAACGGCAACGTATAGATCACCAAGCGCGCTCACTTCTTCGAAGAACCTGACATGGCCGGAATGCAACCAGTCAAAACAACCTGTCACAATCACCTTCTTACGCGGCGGCCCATCCTCGCGCGGCTCGGCCGGAACCTCGGGGAAACCGGCCAGGTCGTGCTCCGGAATGACCGTGTAACCTACACCTTGCGCGCGTGCAGCACCGGCTTTGTCGGCTGTATCTTCCGGTTGCGGCACAACCAACCGTACCTGTCCCAAACCGAGTCGTTTTGCGAATGAAACAATTTCGGACCAAAAAGCTTGGCCTGCACCCGCCGCAAGGTTGGCCGGAAGCACAATCACATGTTTGACGTACCGAAGCGCGCGCACCAAATAAACACGCTCATGCTCGGGAAACTTTGGTGTGCCGCCAAACTGCCGCACCAAAAGTTCATCCGGCCACATCAGCACTGTCACCGGCCCGAACCGCGATGCCTCATGCAAAAACCGCACATGACGCGAACGCAGATCGTCAAAGCTGCCTGTCACTACAACATGCTCATGCATGGCTCAGACTGAATTTGCGATTTCACGGTTGTACCAACTGTGTTTGGCGCAGCAGGCAGGTTTTGGCCGCTGTGGCATTAAGCATGCCCAGATCGCCCACCCGCGCCCTGCGCAATCCGAATTTTTACTTTGAATGCACCTGGCACAGGTTCGTCCGACACAACGAACAGATACCCGCCTCCACAACCCGAATACATTGCACCCGGGTAACGCCGCTGATAAACGCGCAACAGCCCGACAAGATCAACCTTGATCGTAGGATGCCGCACCACGTGCGGCAGAATCTTTTCCCAGCACAACATGCACTCGTTCATCGAAGCGCCAAGTGCTTCAAGATCACACCTGCGAATCGCATCGAAACAGTCGCGACCGCTCCGGCCTAGCCGCGCTATCCATTTCGAGTCGAGATTCTTGACACCGAGCGGATTGTAGCCTTCTGGCCGTTGAGCAACAGGCAACACATGCAAAACCCGCTCAAGCCAGCGCGCAACGCGCGCGTCGTTCAATGATTCGATGTGCACGGGAAACACACCGCCATTGGCGGCAAAATTGTAATCGAGCCGGTTTATCCCGGGGTAAATCAACCCGATCATGTCTTGCGAGCCACTCGGCTCAGCCTTTCCTTTGTTTTCGGCCTCGTACAACTCGCGTACAAGCGATTCCGGTGACCGGTTCGGCAGCCGCCCCTTCCACAGACGCAACGCAACCTCGCGTGTGCCCGTGGCGAACCCGGCGCGGTCCATCACACGAAATTCCGGCTCGATTTGCACAACAACCATTGCGCCGGGCGGGTCCGGATTATGCCGCGAGACAAATGGCTGGTCTATCCAACCACCAGCCAACGCAATCCGGTACGGTATCCGCCCAATTACACGTGCAATGTCAAATTTGGCAGATCGGTTCATTTGTTGCGTACCTGCACGCTGTTTAGGCCGTGGGCATGGTATCATCCAGCCAAATGCTTAACTCCCGCCCAATAATCAGGTTTGTCTTCGAGAATCCTAGCCGCCCAGCAATGACGTGTATGATCACGTGCTTTAGCAGGCATGGGCTTCGACATTGCCGCTTGGGAATGGTTCCTGCACACTTTGCCAAGCTTCCAAAGTTTGCCGGTCAATCTCCCGGTTTGAGTGACTGGGTTGCTTAACTTGCCGTGTTAGACATTAAATCGCTTCCGCAATCAGAACTCCTGCATTTGAACACAGATCACGCTCACCCGCCTTTAATGTAACCACGCCGCGTTGTGCATGATCCGACGCTATTCAACAACGTGCTTCCCTGCTTTACGGCGGTAATACTGTTCCTTGATCCACTCGTATGTGACGCGCAGGCCAACGTCCAGTGGCGTGTTCGGTTCCCACCCAAGCACTTGTTTGATGAATGTATTGTCACTGTTCCGCCCGGCCACACCACGCGGCGCAGTCAGGTCATATTCGCGCTTCAGCGTAACCCCGGCAATCCGCTCGACCTTGCTGACCAACTCATCAATTGAGACAAGCTCGCTTGTGCCGAGGTTGATCGGTGTGGCAATCAGCTTGTCGCAATGCATTATCATGTCGATGCCTTTGACGCAGTCGTCTATGTACATGAAACTGCGCGTTTGTTTGCCGTCGCCCCAGATCGTGATGCGCAAGTCGTTCTTATCGATGGCCTCGATTACCTTGCGGCAAATTGCCGCAGGCGCTTTTTCGCGGCCGCCGTCCCATGTGCCAAACGGCCCGTAAACATTGTGGAAGCGCGCGATAAAGGTTTTCATGCCGCGCTCGGCCCAGTACTCCTGACAAAACAATTCCGAGTACAATTTTTCCCAACCGTACCCGCGCTCGGGCATTGCGGGAAATGCATCCGACTCTTTCAACGCACGCACATTCGGGTCTTGCTGTAGCGCAATGTTGTAAGCGCAGGCGGATGAAGAAAAGAAATACCGGCGCGCACCTGCGCGATATGCAGACTCGAGCATGTGCGTGTTTATGAGCACACTACGCATGCACTCGATCCTGAACCGCTCGATAAACCCCATCCCACCCATGTCGGCGGCAAGTTGGTACACCTCGACTGCGCCTTCACAAGCGCGTCTGCAGTTTTCTTCTTGGCTCAAGTCCAAGCACAACGATTCAACACCGGGTACGCGCTGGTACCATTCTGAAAGGGGCTTTTTGTCAACGGCACGTATTCGGGTGAACCCTTTGTTGTGGAAATACCGCGTCAGCGCGCCGCCGATGAACCCGCCTGCGCCGGTTATAACAATCAGGTCGTCCTTTTTAGTTTCGGGGTCCTTTTCAACTACACGTTTTGTTTTCATATGCGTTTTTATTTCCGGTTTTCACACTCCTGGCGAACAAGGTCGCATCGGGCTTTAACTTGCCACATTTCGCTTTCCAACGCCAATCCATTTTTGTCATCATGGCCACCAAACGCACTTGTCCAATGCTGAAGTCAGGTATCCTAAACCCGCAAATTAATAGTTTGCTCAGCCGTATCCGGCACACAAACACACTTGTCATAGCAGATCGGGGGTTCCCGTTCTGGCCGCAAATCGAGACGGTTGACATATCGCTCGTTGACGATGTGCCAACCGTACTGCAGGTGCTCAAAGCGATCCGCCCCAACTTTGTTATTGGGCGCGCATGGATGGCAAAAGAATTCATCCAACACAACACCAAGGCTGTGCAAGCCGCATTTGCTGCCGCGTTAAACGGCATACCGGTGCATTACGAGCCGCACATCCAGTTCAAAAAACGCGTGCCGCATGCCATCGGCCTGATCCGAACCGGCGACACCACCCAATACGCAAACATCATAATTGAGTCGGCCTGAACCCGCACATGCTTAGCCCGGATATTCCACAAACTTGCAGCGCCGGGGACGGCGAAACCGTTATGGCACATTCAGCAGCGCGCTAAACCTGCTGTGTCACCGATTCGCAAATCTGCGGCGCGTTGGGATTTTCCCAGCACAGCGCGTTGGCAAGTGCCTCGGGGGTTTATCCCCCAGCAGCGGAATGCGCCGCAGCGGACTTGGAAACCTGCTCTACGCAACGCGCGCGAAATAACCGAGCTAACGGTTCAACCACCAAATCGCCCCGTTCAATGCACCGGCATAGCTTGCCCAAAGCGCATACGGAACAAGCAATACGCCTGCAACTCTCCTTACCTGCCAAAACAGCACCAGCGTTAACCACACCCCACAACACAACACCAACACATCCGCAAAAGCCGCGCCTGGGCTGCGCAACCCGAAAAACAGGATTGACCAGAGCAGATTCAACCCAAGCTGCGCCGCAAACAAAATAAGTCCACGTGTCACTTCAGCCGTCGGCCTGCGCAGCCATACCAACCACGCCGCTACAGCCATCAAAATGTAAAGAGCTGTCCATACGGGACCAAATATCCAGTTCGGCGGTGTCCAGCCCGGCTTGTGCAACTGCGGATACCAGGTTTGAACTGCGCTGGTTGTGACGGCGCCGCCAATCGCCCCTACACCGAGGCAGACCGCAACCATGACAAACAACACCACCCATCGCCGGTTGCGCAGTTGTTCTGATTCGGTCTGTGCCATTTCTGTTTCGTTATTGATCAGCCGCATTGCGCCTTGTGCCGTAATGCATGGTCAACCAACACAAGCGCTGTCATGGCCTCAACAATCGGTACTGCTCGAGGCAATACACATGGGTCATGGCGCCCGGTCATTTTGATCGTTGTGTTGCGCAGATTAACATCCACGGTCTGTTGCTGGACCAGCACGGTTGAAGTCGGCTTGAAAGCCACCCTGAAATAGATTGTCTGGCCGTTCGAGATGCCGCCCTGTACACCGCCAGAGTAATTACGTGTTGTGCAAATCTTACCGCCCCTGACCCTGAACGGATCGTTATGCTGCGAACCTGTCATGAGCACGCCGGCAAACCCGGACCCGATCTCGAATCCTTTTGTAGCCGGCAGGCTCAACATAGCCTTTGCCAAATCGGCTTCGAGCTTGTCAAACACAGGTTCGCCCCAACCGGCTGGTACACCGCGCGCAACGCATTCGATCACACCGCCCACACTGTCCCCCCGAGCCCGCATACGCTCGATCAACCGGACCATCCTTTGCGCCGCCTCCAGATCCGGACACCGGACCGGGTTCGACTCAACACGGTTCATTTGAACTTTGTCAGGGTCAACCTCAGCCACGATACGTTGCACCTGCTTGACGTATGCCAGCACCTCGACGTTGTAGTGCAGACGCAAAATTTTCTTTGCAATTGCGCCCGCTGCAACCCGGCCAACCGTCTCGCGTGCACTTGCGCGGCCGCCACCCTGCCAGTTGCGTATGCCATACTTGGCAAAGTACGTATAGTCAGCATGTGACGGCCTGAACTTGGTGCGCAATTGTTCGTAATCTTCAGGTCTTGCATCTACGTTTTTGACCAGCAAACAAATCGGTGTACCGAGTGTTTTGCCCTCGAACACACCACTCAAAATCTGCACTACGTCGCTTTCCTTGCGCGGGGTAACCAGAGTAGATTGACCGGGTCTGCGCCGGTCAAGTTCACATTGAATGTCCGCTTCGCTCAATGGCAAGCGCGGCGGACAACCGTCAACCACAACTCCAACAGCGCCACCGTGCGACTCGCCCCAGGTCGTGATCTTGAACAAATGACCAAATACATTGCCCATGCGGCTAGTCTGCGACAAAACCCTAGCCCGGTCAAATCTGCGCACAGACAAAGCAGTCCGTCCTGAGAATTGTATCGCATCCAGATGGCAGGCTTTCGCGGAAACTTTTGCCCAAACACCCGAGTCCATTGGCATGGCGCGTTTGGTTTAGTACACCCGGTTTTTTTGGATTGAAACTATTTTGCGCAGGCCAACAGCAAAGCAGCGTTGCGCGAGTTATCTCCGTAAAGCTAACCAAAGGCCTGAGCCACATCTCTGGGGCGGCCCAATGTAATTGCAGAACGCGCAAATTACCTGCCGCATCGGCGGACGCAGCGACCTGGTGCACCGAAAAAAGGCAGGTTCGCGCACAGGTCTATTCAACCGCTTCCGCCTCAACCTATGCGTGGCTGTGCCGGGCCCGTGGCACAGCAGGAGGAGATGGTAGCCCGTATACCCCACTGCAACTCAGTTTTTCGGGATACGCCACGCCTTCAGACTTGACAAAAGAGGTTTTTAATCGGAAATGTCGTGGCCGTTCAATTTGTCAGGATTGCCTCTCCACGTGTCATGCTTGCCGGCAACCCTGATTGACCGGAAAGACGGGAAAAACAACGCTAACAACTACTTCGTACGACGATGCTATGAAACCCAACGTACAAAAAAAACGCATTGTGCAAAGAGGTTTTC